>Ga0074044_10000769_pt1 | contig 29993 bp, 26 predicted proteins | sample BogForMeECP23OM1_FD_94443 | JGI IMG/M metagenome (GOLD analysis project Ga0074044, IMG submission 94443) | Bog forest soil microbial communities from Calvert Island, British Columbia, Canada - Bog Forest MetaG ECP23OM1 | ecosystem: Environmental > Terrestrial > Soil > Wetlands ...
ACGGAGCGCGTCTCCGATGTTGACCGCGAGGATCCCGCCGGTCACGAGAACTCGATGGCACTCCGCCCATGCGTCGGACAGCACCCGGAGCATCCCCGCGTAATCGGTCGCTCCGAGGGCCCGGAAGAGGCTGTCCCACTGCGGGATCATTGGGTACGGAGGCGATGTCACGACAAGATGGACCGACCCGCTCGAGATTCGGTCCAGCTTTCGTGCATCGCCATGGATTAGTCGAACCGACCCCCGAGCCGGTCGCCGCACGAGGGACCCAAGCCCGGACACGGTTATTATCCACGGCCCTCTCGGAGTCGCATGCGACTCGACCGACCGGTCCTCCAGGTCGCGCTCGACTTCGAAAACCTCTCGCGGGCCCTCCTGGCCGCGCGCGAGGCCGTCGAGGGAGGAGCGGACTGGGTAGAGGCGGGAACCCCGCTCATCAAGAGCGAGGGGCTGGACGCGGTCCGGGAGCTCAAGAAGGCGTTCCCCGACCATCGGATCGTCGCCGACCTCAAAGTGATGGATACTGGCGCCTTCGAGGTCGAGATCGCCGCGAAAGCGGGCGCCGATATCGTCACGGTCTTGGGCGCCGCGGACGACGACACTATCGCGGACGCGGTTCGAGGGGGCGAGCTCTACGGCGCCGAGGTGATGGTCGACCTTCTCGGCGTCGCCGACCCCGTCGCTCGAACCAAGCGGGCGGCCGAGCTCGGCGCGGCGGCCGTCTGCTGGCACGTCGGAATCGATATGCAGATGGCCGGGAAAACGCCGTTCGCGGTGCTGGCCGAGCTCGCGAAGGCCTCCCCAATCCCGGTCGCGGTCGCCGGAGGCCTCACGAGCGAAAGCGTCGCGCAAGCCGTGCGCGCCGGAGCCGGGATCCTGATCGTGGGTGGGGCGATCACCAAGAGCCCCAAGATGTCCGAGGCGACCCGAAGGATCGTCGAGGCGATCCGTACTCAGAAGGAGGTCCCCTCCGAGCACTTTCGTCGGTATGGCGCCGCGGACCTTCGAGCGGCGTTTTTGAAGGTCTCGAGCCCCAACGTGACGGACGCGATGATGCGTCAGGGGGGGATGCACGGGCTCCTCCCGCACCTGAAGAACTCGACCGTGCGGATGATCGGTCCGGCGGTGACGGTCGTGACCCGCGACGGGGATTGGGCGAAACCGGTCGAGGCGATCGACCGGGCGGGTCCCGGGGACGTCATCGTGGTCGACGCCGGAGGCGGAACCACCGCGGTCTGGGGCGAGCTCGCAAGCTGGTCGGCGCACGGTCGCAAAGTCGCGGGTGTGGTAATCGACGGTGCGGTTCGCGACCTCGATACGATCCTCGAGATCGGGTTCCCGGCGTTCAGCCGATCGGTGAGCCCGAACGCGGGCGAGCCGAAGGGCCACGGGGAGATCGGAGTCGAGGTCATGGTCGGCGGCCAGCGGGTCCGTCCGGGCGACTGGATCGTGGGGGACGTGAGCGGGATCGTCGTGGTTCCCCGCGAACGGGCTCAGGAGATTGCGAACCGAGCGCTGGACGTCCTCGAGCACGAAAACCGCGTTCGGGAGGAGATCCAGCGTGGGTCGACGCTGAGCGCGGTACAGAAGCTCGAACGTTGGGAACGGGTGGGGTAACGTCACCTTCCGGCCCGATTTTCCCGTTCGTTCGCCCGGGCAAGAGCGCTTTCCCCGCGGGCCCGTTTATCGGAGCTGGGACTGGGTCGATGGGCGTTGCGGCGAGGTCTCGACGGGTCGTCGCACGCGGCGCGCCGCAATGACGACCACGCCGACGACGACCGCTCCGGCCGCGGCTCCGATGATGACGTATATCCAGAGCGACCACACGGGGCTCGACGGCACGAGGCCGATCACGCTCACATCGTCCGAGCCGATATTCACGACTTAAACGTAGCCGTTACCGGGGTCGCTGGTAGCGAAGAGCGGCCCGAGTCCGACCGGAACCATCGCGACTAGGGAGGTGCCGTTGATCACCCAAACGGCGTGCGAAGCAAGGTCCGTTACGTAGACCTCCTGGGTCCGGCTATCATATACGGCAAAAGTCGGGTCGTTCCCGACCCGGAGCTTGGTCACTACCGAAGTTCCGTTGATCACGCTCACATTCCCCGGAAACTGCTCTGGCAGCTTGGGCGGGGGATAATTCACGATTGGACCGGGGCCCGGCACGTAGAGGTCTCCATCGTGGCTGTCGTAGGTGGCGTACGAGAGGCCCGTGTACCCGGGGTCGATGGAGACGCTCGTTGACACGGCCAATCCACGAATCACTTCGGTGGAATTCGAGTTGACCGCGTAGACGTCTCCGTTGCCGGGGTCGTACACCAATGATGTAACAGGGATGTCGACCGGTAGCGTCGTGAGGTAGGAGGTCCCGCTGATCACGCCGACAATGCCCGTTCCCCCACCGTAGTCGGGGCCGCTCGTACCGAGGTAGACGTAGCCGCTGGCACTATCGTATGTCCCCGCACTAAAGCCCGAGCTCGGGAGGGGGATCGTGCCCAGCACCGACGTTCCATTGAGCACGGTGACGTTCGTCGATCCGGAGTTGAAAACGTAGACGTAGCCATTTCCGCTGTCGTACACCTCGTCGTATGCCACATACTCCGCCTGAACGCCCACCGACACGTTTGCGATGACCGAGGTTCCCCGGACGATGCCCACGATGGCAGAGCCACACCCCTCGCAACCCAACTCTCCCACATACACGTAGCCATTCTCGCTATCGTAGACGGCCACCACCGGCCCGAAGCCGGCTCTAAAGGTGCCCACAACGGAAGTCCCATTGATGACGCTAACGTTGTCCGAGTACTGGTTCACGACGTACACGTATCCGTTAGCGCTGTCGTACGTGGCGGAGATGGGATGCGAACCGACCGGAATCGTTGCGACCACGCCGAGTGAGGCAGGATCAGCGCTCTGCGATGACGCTGAGAAGGATGCGGGGTGCCAGGTACTCGAGGGACCGCCCGATCCGGCCATTACGGATGTCCCGCATAGAAGGCATAAGCACACCGCGAGGGCGGTCGACCCGGCTCGGAGCCGCGGGCGTGGCCCCATAGATGTCGAGAAAAGCCTACCGTACCTCAAACTTTCGGCGATTCCCCTCACGCCTTCTATTCGTCGATAGAGGTGCGCATGCGGTCCAACCCCGTACTATCCTAATCCTCCTTCACACCGCACAGGTGATAACGGACCTTCTCCCGATCTAGGCGGTCGAGAGCGCCGCGAGAACATTAGAGCGCATCCAGAGCGCATCCGTTTGCGCACGGGTGTGCTCGGCCCGCCGACGACTCGGTCCGTTCCAGTGTACGGTCCATCGGGCGGGGTATTCGACATCCCACAACACGAGACCCTCCGGCTCGGCCATCGGCAGCGTGAGCCGGACCTGTCCCCGCACCGCCGCCTCGAGTCGCGACAAGGTGACCCGACCGGCATCATACTCCCGGAACGCCGCGATGATCTTCCGCACCATCCCCCACACGAACGACGGCGCCCGGACTTCCACGACAAGACCCCCCTTCACCGGTGCCATTGTCACGGATTCCACGTCCCGGTAGACCGGAGTTCCGGTCGGAAGACCTCGCCCGAACGAGCGGACATCGATCGTTCCGGAGAAGAACCGAGCCGCGCGTTCCCATCGGTCGAAATTGTGTTCCCTCGACGGTTCAAAGTAGCGATAGATTCGTCGAGCCGCCTGTCGGACCCGAAACTCTTCCGATACCGGCGTCGCGGCGAGGAACGAGAGGTTCGTGGATACCCCGTTCAGCGAACGAAGCAGAGCCTCGCTCGACAAGTCGGTCGAGAGCGCGAGGGCGTTGGCACGAGCGCTGACTCCTCGATCGGTCCGGCTCGCGACCGCGAGGCGGGCCCTCTCCGCGGACGGGACGACCTTGAGGCGAACGAGTCCACCGAGAAGCTCGCCTTCTACCGTCCTGAGTCCCGGCTGTCGGGCCCATCCGTAGTAGGCCGCCCCATCGTAGCCGAACCGAACCAACCAGCGCGTCGTGGAGGCAGGTACGGGCTCGGGAGTATAGAGGGTTCCACGACACATCAATCGAGCAGACGACCACGCCCGAGGACGCGGACCGCATTCCCTCGCCCCAAGTCCAGGGCTTCCTTCTGAGACCCTCTTTCCGCTCTCGGATTGACAATGGGCAGCCCAACGAATACGAGCCACTATCTATGGAGATTACGGTGGAGAGTGTTTGACACTATAGTGTAACGAGATTATCTATATGACTCCGCCCGGGTTGAATCGCTTGATGCGACGCGCTGATGAATCGACAGCCGGGGTGCTGGCCCTAGGCCGAAGCGGCCCCCTCGATGGAGGGGGATCGGGCTCCCCGGCGTTCGCGGTGCGTGCTCCGACGTGTTTCGACCGGACCTCCGGGAAGTCCCATAAAGGGACGTTCGGGCAGGACCGACCGTGATCGTCGACCAAGGAGAACAAGGAGAAAGAAAGAAATGAGCGGTACGAGCGGGAATAGCGCAAGCACTCCGGGCGACAGCGACACGATGGTCCGGAGCAAAGGAAAGAGCCGAACGGGCCTTTACGCGGTGGTGGCCGTTGTGGTCGTCATCGTCATCATCCTCGGCGCCGGATACGCCGCGGGATGGTTCAAGACCAGTAGCACGCCCGCGACCTCGAAGGGCTGCACCCTCCCGGCCGCAACGACACTGAGCGGTGCGGGCTCGACATTGGTCGCACCTTTGATGATCGCCTGGTCCCTCGCCTACACGGCAAGCACCGTAAACTACCAAGGTGTCGGGAGCGGAGCCGGTATCAGTGATATCACTGCGAAGACCGTTGACTTCGGTGCCTCGGATGCTCCCCTGAACCCGGCTCAGCGAGCCGCCGTTCCGTCCCCCGGAGTGGTGACCATTCCGGAGTCGGCCGGAGCCGCGGTGCCAATCTACAACCTGCCCTCGGTGGGCACGACGCTGAAGTTCACGGGCCAGATCCTAGCGGAAATCTACCTCGGGACCATGACGAACTGGAACAACTCCGTGCTCCAGGCAGTCAACCCGGGCGTCGTCCTGCCGACTGCGGCCATCGTAGTCGTCCACCGCTCGGATGGGAGCGGCACCACGTTCGTTTGGTCGAGCTTCCTCTCGGACTCGAACGCGACCTGGGCCAGCACCCTCGGCCACTCTACCACCATCAACTGGCCGGTCGGAGTCGGGTCTAAGGGTAATTCGGGTGTCACCGCGACCGTGAAGAGCACGACCGATGCCATCGGGTACGTCGATATCAACTACGCGTTGACGAACGGCGTAGCCTTCGGGGCCGTCCAGAACCCTACGGGCAACTACATCGTGGCGAACGTTACGAACATCGAGTCGGCGATCAAGGACGCGAACCCGACCTTCCCGGCGGCTACGGGCGACTGGTACAACGTATCGGTGCTGAACGCCCCGGGAGCGCACGACTACCCACTCGCGACGTTGACCTACCTGTTCGTTTACACGGACATTGGGGTCGCCTACGGCGCGTCCTACACACAGGCGAAGGCCCAGAACCTGGTCGACTTCCTGGCGTGGATAGTCAGCACGACCGGTCAATCGTACTCGGCGCCCCTCTACTACGTCCCACTCTCGAGCACGGTTGCGGCCGCGGACCTGACCACCATCAATTCGCTGAAGTACAACGGGGCGCTTCTCACCGCCTGTGTACCGACGAGTTAACGGAGAGCAGTTCTCGACCCGGGTTCAGGAACTCGTGAAATGACCCTCGGCAACCCTTTCCGTTCCCCCACTTCGCGCAGGACCCCACGGGTCTCGAAGTGGGGGGACCGAATCTTCCTGATTCTGGTTCTGATCGCGACCGCCGCGGTCGTCGCCATAATGGTCGCCCTGGTCGCGGTTCTGGTCTACGGGTCGAGGTCCACGATCCAAGCCCTGGGCTTTTCGTTCCTCTACACCCGGGTCTGGAACCCGGAAGGAAACGTCTTCGGAATCGTGCCGTTCGCGGTCGGGACTCTGGTCACGAGCGCCATCGCTCTTGTGATCGCCATCCCGCTCGGGGTGGGAGCGGCGATCTTCCTGACCCAACATGCCCCGGTCTGGCTCCGAGCCCCGGTGGGACAGCTGATCGAGCTCCTGGCCGCCATCCCCTCCATCATCTACGGGTTCTGGGGGCTCATCGTCCTCGTGCCGATCATGCGGGTCGACATCGAACCCATCCTGGCCCGTTACCTTGGCTGGACGGGCTGGTTCGGTGGAAATCCCATCGGACTCGATGTGCTCACGGCGAGTCTGGTCCTATCCGTCATGGCCATTCCGACGATCACCGCGATCGCCCGGGACTCCATCGCGGCCGTTCCTCGGAGCCAGAAGGAGGCGGCCCTGAGCATTGGCGCCACCGACTGGGAGGTTACGCGAAAAGCCGTTCTTCCGTACGCGCGCAGCGGCATCATCGCGGGCATCGTGCTCGGGCTCGGTCGGGCGCTCGGCGAGACCATGGCGGTCACGCTCACCATCGGGAACAACAACGTCCTTCCGACCTCCCTGTTCTCCCAGGGTCAGACCATCGCGAGCCTCATCGCGAACGATTTCTTTGAGGCGGCCTCCCCGAACGAGGTCCCGGCGCTTCTCGAAGCGGCGCTTATCCTTCTCCTGATCACTCTCGCAATCAACCTCGGGGCCCGAGCCATTCTCGCGCGTTTCCAAGCCGGTCGAGGGGTGGGAGCCGAATGAAGTTCGACCGCTTTGCCCGCCGGAAGTACTTCAGCAACGGAATGGCCGTGTTGACCGGGCTTGCGATTGTGGCGATCATGGTCCCACTCGCCGCCGTGATCTACGAGACCGTGTTGCTGGGAGGCTCGGTCTTCAATGTGGACCTCTTCACGAAGGGAATCCCCCAACCGTGCACCCCCCTGGCAGGTGTGACCTGTCAGCAGGGAGGGCTGGTCGTGCCCATCGAGGGTTCCATCCTCCTCATGGGTCTCTCCGCCCTCTTTTCGGTGCCGATTGGAATCGGCGCGGCGATCTTCGCAGTCGAGTACGCGGGGGAGCGCAAGTCGGCTCGCATCGTCGGAATCGTCGCGGACGTGCTCTCGGGTGTGCCCTCGATCGTGGCGGGGGCGTTCATCTATGCCCTCATTGTCGTCTATGACCCCACCATCGTGTTCAGCACCCTCTCGGGGTCGCTCGCGCTCGCCGTGATCATGATCCCCATCGTGACGCGGACGTGCGAAGAGGCCCTTCGGACCGTGCCGAATTCCGTGAGGGAAGCGGCTCTCGCTCTCGGCATCTCCCGGTGGAAGACGACCCTGCGCATCGTGCTCGTTTCGGCCCTCCCGGGCATCGTGACGGGCGTCCTGCTGGCCGTGGCCCGTGCCGCCGGGGAGGCGGCTCCCCTCTTGATCCTGCTCGGCAACGGCTGCGAGCACCCCTTGCAGGGGCTCTCGCAAGAGGGGTGTGCGTTGCCGCTCTGGATCTACGTCGGAGCGACGAGCTCGTCCCAGAACTTGGTCAACCTGGCATGGGGGGCAGCCCTCCTCCTCCTTTTGCTTATCCTGGTGCTGAGTATTGCCTCTCGGTTGACCCTGGACCGGTTGGCGCGACGCATGCGAGGTGAGTAGGCTTGGCGCTCTCTACCGACTCCCTCAAGATGGAGGTCCTGAACTTGAGCGCGTTCTACGGAGGGAACCGGGCCATCCAGGACATCAACCTCAAGATCCCCGACCGGAAGGTCACCGCCATCATAGGCCCCTCCGGATGCGGCAAGTCCACCCTCATCCGATGCCTGAACCGGTTGCACGAAACGACCCCGAAGGCGCGCGTCGACGGGAGCGTCTTCTTGGACGGGGAAGATCTGTACAAGCTGGATCCCACGCTGGTGCGCCGCCGCGTCGGCATGGTCTTCCAGAAGCCGAATCCGTTCGCGACGATGTCGATCTACAACAACGTCTCGGCTCCCTTGCGGTTCAACGGACGACCGACCCGCGAGCAAATGGATGCCGTGGTTCTCCGTTCCCTCAAACACGCGGCGCTCTGGGATGAGGTCAAGGACCGCGTTGATTCCGCGGCTACTTCCCTGTCGGGAGGTCAGCAACAACGCCTCTGCATCGCTCGGGCGCTCGCCGCCGACCCCGAAGTGCTCCTCATGGACGAACCGTGCTCGGCCCTCGACCCTATCGCCACGGCGAAGATTGAGGAGCTCATTGGCCAACTCAAGAACGATTACACGGTGGTCATCGTGACGCACAACATGCAGCAGGCCGCCCGGGTGTCCGACTTTACGGCGTTCCTGTACCTGGGCAAGCTCATTGAATTCGGTCCGACCGTGGATGTGTTCGAGAAGCCGAAGGAGCACCTGACCGAGTCGTACATCACCGGGAGGTTCGGATGAACAAAGACCCCTTGGCCGATACGGGCGAACCTCGCGGCTACGACCTCGAGGTCCGACACCTCAAGGACCGCGCGGTGCGGATGGGGGGATGGGCCCTAGGCATGGTACATGACGGCTGGCACGCCTACGATGAAGGAGACCTCGCGGCGGCCCAGAAGGTCCTCGACCGAGCGGGGCCCCTCGACCAGTTCGACGAGGACATGGAACATGCCACTATCGCGTTCCTCGTGCTCCGTCAGCCGGCCGCGGTCGACCTCCGCACCGCCGCGGGCCTCCTCAAGAGCACCACCCACCTCGACCGGATTGGTCGGCTCGGATTCGACATGGCCCGTATCACCTCCTCCGGCCCGTCCAAGGAGCTCTCCGAGCTCCGGAGCCTCCTCCAACAGATGGACGATATCGTAGAGTCGATGATCCACCAAACCATCGAAGCCCTGAACCATGACAACGTCGAACTCGCTCGGCAACTGTTCACGCGGGACGACGCGGTCGACCGCATGCATCGGCAAGCGAACCAGCTGATCATCGCGAACCTCGAAAAGGACCCCGCCTTGGTCCGGCGCCTCGCGGGGGACCTCCTCGTCGCTCGCCATTTTGAGCGGATTGCCGACAACGCCTGCAAGGTCGGAGAGAAGACGATCTACGCTCTCACGGGCCAAAGGCGATCGGAGTACCTGCCCCGCCACACCACTCGGCCCTACGTGCTGGAGGGTCCGATACCCCCTTCCGGCGGCGCGCGGGGATAACCCGGGGCCCCTCGGAGCGCCGTCCGCGCATACGAAAGCTCCTTAGCAGGTCATCTGCCTGACGGCCTCCGCGCCCTTCCGGTGCTCCCGTAGTCTAGTCCGGTCAAGGATAGAGGGCCTTCGAGGTGTCCTTCGGGACGCCGAGGATACCCTCCAACGCGGGTTCAAATCCCGCCGGGAGCACTCCTGGTCGCTGCCGAGATGACATTGAGCGTCAGAGGGCAAGCCCTTTCGGGCAACCCCCCGAGAACTAGGCGGCCTTCACGACAATATCCGTGTAAATCCCAATTCCGGTAGGGATGCCGACGTTTGGGTCAGTAAGGACGAGGTACCATTGGCCAAGTGGGACCGGAATGTCGAGCGTGTAGATCGTGTCGTTCGCAACCCACCCCGATGTCCATCCGTAACCGCTGACGTTAGTAGTTTTGATGAACGCCTGGAACTCCTGCGGGGTCATCAGATAGATTTGAACGCCTTCCGAGCTGTTGAGCGTCCCCGTGATGACCGAGGGCGAATTCGCTGTGAATTCGAAGCCACTGAACTGGCCGGCTGGGAGCGACAGGCCAGTACCCGCGGGCACCAAAACCACACCCGAGGTGCCGTTGGAGTGGGGGATTCCGAACATGGCATACGCGAAGATGCTGACGGCCACAACGACCACGACCACAACCCCGACATATACCAGAGTCCGACGGTTGGGGACCGGCCGGGTCCCGGTCCGACTCCCCGCCCCGACCGGGGACGGGACGTCGGGTCCACTCGGCGGCCGGCCCTCCGAGTCTACTTTCGAAGGCGGTTCGTCGCCGACCTTTTCGAACCCCAGGTCCAAAAAGCCAAGCCGCTCGGCGACACCTCCCCGCATCTCGGGTGACGATGGGACACGCCCTATTTGGCCTGCTTAGGAGGAAACTTCGTAAACATCTGAATTTTAGTATGATACACATAGTCTATAGATTCAACCCTTATCTCTCTGTAGGGTTTCGGCTGTCTGTGGAATTCGATGGAAGGGCGTAAGCTACAGCTCGCCGGCGGCTCGACCTACCTCGTTTCTCTGCCCAAGCGCTGGGTATTGAACGCCGGTCTGAAGGCCGGAGATACCCTCTTTGTTGATACCGCGCCGGACGGCACCGTCTCCGTGCGTCCCCATGCCGTGGAGAAGCCGGCCGCGCGACGCAAGGTCTTCCAGGAGAAGGGAGAGGAGGCACGGGACCACCTCCTGCGCAAGCTCATCGGAGCGTACATCTCCGGGTTCGGAATCATCGAGGTCCGGTTTCCTCCCGATCGAGCCCCGTTCGTGCGTCGGGTGTCGCGGGAGTTCTGTCGCCTCGTCATCGGCCCCGAGGTGATCGAGGAGGGGCGAAACTCGATCGTGATCCAAGACCTCTCCGACCCTTCCGAACTCAGCTCGGAGAAGTGCCTTCGGCGCATGCATCTCACCGTTCGGGCGATGGTGGAGGACGCGATCTCGGCGTTGAAGAAGTCGGACAGCACGCTCGCGCGCGACGTCGCGCTCCGAGACCAGGACGTCGACCGACTCTACTGGATGGTCGCAAAGCAATTCCACCTCAGCAGCACCACTGCGGCTTCCCACGACAACGGATTCGACCAACGCGCCATTCACGGCTACCAATTGGTCGGCAAGCTCCTAGAGCGGATCGGAGACCACGCCCAACGGATCGCGGAGACCTATCCTGTGCTGGCCGAGGGAAAGACGCTCGACCCGAAGCTGATCCGGGATCTTGAGGAGGCCGCTACATCCGCGGTCGCCGTCCTCGACCGGGCTTTCAACGCCTTGATATCGGGCGACATCGAGGCGGCTAACGAGGCGATCGACGCGCGGGGCGAGAACCAGAAACTGATCGATGCGCTCTCCCATCGGGTCGCGATCCGCAAAGGGGAGGAACTGCTCGCCCTCGGAACGGTCGTCAACAGCCTCGGACGGACCGCGAGATACGCCGCGGACATCGCCGAGCAGGCGATCAACATGGCCATTCTCATGGACCGAGAACCGAAGTAGAACAGCGCTGGACCGTAGTCCAACGCTCCGCTAACGGCGAATGACGGCGGCGTTTGCCGCAGCGCTCCGAGGAGCCTGGGAAGGGGCGGGATCCTCGGAGAACGTTTCCGGCGCTGCGGGACCTTTGGATTTTTCTGCGGTGGCTGCGGAGGCGGCTTGAGATGCGACCACCGTACGGACGGTCTCCCCGTCGACACGATAGAGGCGGTGCGATACCCCGTACTCGATTGCGAGGTCGGCCTCTTCGAGTAATCGGCGCGGGTTGCCGCCAGCAGCCTCGTTCATCGCAGCGATTGCTTCTCGATCGAAGGGATAGATCGGGTCGAGGTCCTCCACCAACCGCTTCGGGAGCAACTTCTTGGCCAGCATCAGGCTCGCTTCGTCTGTCGTGAGCCCGGGCAGCACGAAGGTGCGGTTGATGCGCGAGGCGAGCGGAGCGTGGTTGACCGTCAACCAAGCGAGGTAACTAGGATAGCAGTCGAACATGATCAACACCCCCGGCTTAATGACGTCAGAGATCTCCTGAAGAGTTCTCGCGAAGGAGTGCACCTCGTTCGACTCCATGAGGTTGTGAAGGTCGTTGAGGAGAAGGAGGGAGGGAGCGGTCTCATTGAGGGCGAGCCCGATTGCCTTTCCAGCGGCGATGGCGTCGTAGTTCTCATCCTTCAGCTTTTGGAGGGCAACGATTCCGCGCAACCACGCCGGTGACGAGAAGGTCTTTGCGAATCCTCCGGCCTCGGCTGTCTTCTGAAACTCCTGCGCCAATCCCCGGAGGACCCAGCTAGTTTTTGACGTGACGTCGAAGTAGACGGTGAAGGCCTTGCGCTCTCGCGCTTCGGCGGCCGCGAGTAGGAGTCGCTCCGTCTTACCGGTACCGTGGGCCCCCACGATGGCGACGATCGCCCGGTTCTCCTTCTCGAATACCTCCTCTTCGATGTTATGAAGCGCGTCGTCGATTTCGAGGTTAACGTGAAACAGCTCGACGTCCTCGAGGTTCTCGCTCGCGAGTTCCCGGAACGGGTTCCCCGTCAACCCGTACCGCTCATAGGATCCTCCCGGCACGGTGCCTCCGTTACGATCTACAGCACCCGACTTCGAAGGTCGATTGCAATCCGCTTTCCGTCGAACTCATAATAAATGTTCCTGTCGAAGAACCTCCCCTCGGTCCACTTGGGTATCCGCAGAAATCGAACGAGACCCTCCGGCCCTTCACGAGAGTGAAACTGGAGAACGCCATCAGCGAGGTGGGCTACAACCGCTTCGCCTCGGGGCTCAAACATCCCACGGTCGGTGCCGAGCACTACGCTCGTCTTTTTCTCTCGGCATTGAGCACGAAGGTCCCGGAGCATTGCCGCAAGCTCGGCAGCCTGGAGGTCGAGCGTCAGCAGTGAGAACGAGTCGACCGCTAGAAGTCCGCCTCGGCCAGCAAATTCCTTGAGATCCGCAATCGCGTCCCTTTCTTCGATCTTGAGGCCGCCATCGATACCGGCCGGTCCCCCCTCCTCGGCCAACAAACCGAGCAACTCTCCGCGGTCCCGCGAGATGACGAACGTTACCGGACGACCGATCCGCAATGCGGTAAGCCCGAGGCGACGAACGAAGAAATTCTTGGCCGAGTCCGCGCCACTCTCGACGATCACTACGCTTCCATCCGTCACCTCCGGAAGAATGGTATCGAGCCCTGGCACTTCTACCGGAATCCCCATTCTACCGAGCATAGAGAAACCCGTCTTAATTAGGAGGCGAGGGGTTTTCGATAGCCCCCGGAGTTTACCGTAATCTACGGGGAACAGGCCTATCCTTCCCGGCGCCCGTCGGACGACAATGCGTCGTTTCCAGAGGCATGACCGGGGTCTCGCCGAGATCGTGGGGACCCTGATGTTGGTCCTCATCGTCGTCGTCGCGGTTACAGCGTTTTCACTGTTCGTCGCAGGCTACCAGGCACAACTCCAGAAGGAGCAGGCCGCCGCCCACCAACGATCTCTGGAAAACATCCGGATCCTCAGTGTCAGCACGGTTTTGAACACCACCAATATGGGCGCCAACTATTCGAGTTTCAGTTTCGTTGCTGGAAGTTTGGACATCAATACAATGATCATCAATGAGCTTACCGTGAATGGCCAGCTCATCAATTTCTACTCTGTGACCCCACTCGGAAGCTCATCGGTTGTGCAGGTTTGCGAGCTCTGCAACCGGGCCATGTCCCCGTTTCAGAACACCGTTCCTGAGTTTAACCTCAGCTCGCTCGAACAGGTCACGATCGCGGTCAACCTGACGACATGGAACCCAATCGTTGATCCACACGGCGGTTTCTTAGCGTTTTACAACCTCGCCAGCTTCGGAGCGACGAACTTCATCTCAATTAGTTTATACACCGCTCTCGGTAACGATTTTAGTCGCGTCTTTGCCGCACCGACCGCAGTCGCTTTGACCGAGCAATCAGAGATTTTCAGCGGTGGAACAGACACCCCCGTGGTCGTCTTTGACGGAAGCGGGTCCGTTGTGCCGACTAACGACACTATCGTTTCGTGGTCCTGGCTAATCACTGACTTGACTACCCCCAGCTGGACACTGCCGGGCGGCGGCCATCAGCTGCAGGGGGAGAAAGCCGTGGCCCCGCAGAGCGACTTCACCACCAGTGACCACTACAACGTCGTCCTAACGATAACTAGCGCCGAGGGACTCTCAGGAACCGCGACTATCTTGTATGTGGGGAGTTGAGTCGACGAGACCATTTTCCGGTGCTTGGCCCTCGGCCATTCACGGGAAAACGATGGCGAAGGCGATAGCCGTCGCGGCGACCAGCGCGAGCGAATGGAGGATCCCGTACCGCGCCCTTCCCTCGGTAAAAGCACCGATGATGGCCCCGGTGCCCAGGGCATTAATCACCATCAATTCGAAAAAGCGCTCTTTGAGCGTAGTAAAGTCCAAACGAGGCACGCTCGTGGTAGCTGAAGAGCTCGAAGACGGTAGCCCCCCGAGACCGATGAACGAAATGTTCAGCGTTCCTAGCTCCGGGGCAATGTACAGGAGGGCGAACAGGACCGCCATCAGTACAGAGAATGCGATGTAGATGACGGCGACGGGTAGCATCAACTGCTTTTCACGCTCTTCCTCGATCTTGACGAAATCGTCCATGTCCTTCGCCGCGCGGTAGACAACTAAGGCGGTCTCGCCTCCCGCGGCGGTCGCTTCTGCGATAAGGCCCGCGTAGCGATTGATGAGCGAACTCTGCATCGGTTTCGCCATATCTGTAAGTACGGAGTCGAGCGGCCTTCCCAGTCGAATCCCATCTGAGGCGACCCGCAGGGGCTTTGCGAGGATGTTCGTATAGGTTTTCGCGAGTTCAACAATCGACTTCGCAGGATCGAGACCACCTCGCATCGCGTCCGCGAGCTCAAACAAGAACTGGGCGAAAGCTCGCTCGAACGCGCGGATACGCAACATCTCGCGCCGGGCGTCCACGCCGAATGCCGTCAGGCCGATGAAGATGGCGATGATGAATACGTAATCGACGGCATTCGAAGGCCAGCTGGGATTGCTGTAGACGAGGGAAAGTCCGAATAGGATGAAGAAGAACGCGGCGGCCATTGGGATGTAGAGAGTGTAGTACCTTGCTTCGACGTGGTGGGTCGCGAAGTATCTTCGGAAGGTGAACCGAGTTGTCTGCTTCAGGAAGAGGATGTACCCTCCGACGGCCGCGCCGGCGAGGGCCGCCACGATCCCGGTGTAGAAGAGGAGGGTCAGCGGTTTGACCCCGGACAGCGGATTGGCCGGCGGCGATGTAATGTTCGTGTTGACGGTGAAATTCCACTTGTCCTGAGCGGTGTTCCCGGAGAGGTCGGAGACCACGACAGAGACGTTGTGCAGTCCGTTCTTGAGAGACAGGATCGAGGGTGTAGCATAGGTCACCCCTGAGGAGGTGATTGTGGTATCGCTGAAGGTTGTGACGTTGACTCCGTCCACGTAGAGAAAGACGCTCGACGTGTCAATGGTCGAGACCTTGTCCGAGTAACTGACCGAAATCGTCGGGGTAGTGGACCCGGTTGCTGATCCCGGTCCCGGAGTTTCTCCGCTGAATGCAATTGGACCGGTCGCGGCGCGAGCGGTTCCCATGTTGGTTACGGCGGCGGCGATTAGGAACACCAGGAGGATTGCGAAGATGATCGACAGGCGCATTGGTTTCACTCCGCGCGCGCGTAGGCGATTGAGATCAGAATGATCGTCATCGCGACCGCGACGGGAACGAACCCGAAGGTGAGCAACAAAAGCAGCTCGTTGGAATCGAGCCCGGCCGCCGTCGATCCCAGCGCATTGATGAGGAACGCTCCGACCGCGATCATGAGAACTCCGACGAGCACGAGGCTCACGTACATGTCGAGAAACGTCGAAAGTCGCTCGATGAATTCCTTCTGGACTAATCGCTTGAGCCGCAATACATCGTCGGATTTTGCACGGAGGTATTCATCGAGATTCCCTCCCTGGTGAATCATGTTCGCGAGGTCCCAGAACGATTCTCGCACGGATTGCGAGGGAGAACCTTTTGCGGTCTCCGCGAGGGCCGTAATGAGGTCCTTTCCTTCCACGTCCGTCCGGTAGATGACCCGCTTGAACTCGAGAGTCATCGCCGGGTCGTGGTCACGGCGGGCGAAGCGCCGCACCAGCTGGATGGGGGACATGCCGGTGCTCGCAAGCACCGATAGCTCGCTCAAAGTAAACGGCAGCTCTCGGTCGAGCTGGTCCTTGCGATTCGCAATCCGCGAACTGATGACGAATTGGAAGCCCGCAAGAATAGCTCCCAAAGTAACGCCGGTGATGAGGGCGACGTACGCGTACCAATCGGGTACCACGATGAGGTAGTGGAACAGCAGGAAGCTGAACGCAAACGCGCCGACGGTTCCAAGGATCGTTGTCAGGTACATGACCGAGTTGTACATTCCCGGTGTGATGTCCATCCCCGCTCGCACGAGACGTTCGGCGAGCAGCTCCGACCCGGCTCCTTTCTCGAAGCGGGCGCCCAAGAGTCGATAGGCGAAGGTCCCGTAGCTCTTCTCGAACGAGGGCTTTGGCTTCGGGGCAGGCGCGCCCTCGGACTTCGCGTCGTTGGAAGCCGGAACGGAGTCCACTTTCTTGAACATGGACTCCTCAGGAAGCGGCTCGCTTTTCCAAGTCCTTCATCGCGGCGGTGGGGTCGACGTAGTATGAGGCGATGGCCCGGCTCACGTCCTTGAAGTAAGTTACCCCGAGCTGGTCCATCAAGCGGAGATACTGTTCCTTTCTTCGCACCTCTTTCATCAAATCGTCGAGCGTTCGCCCGACCCTTTCTCCGATGTGTTCGAGGACAAAGCTCCGGCCGAGAAACGTGAAGGTGTCTTCGGCGGGCTGCCAGCGGAAGAGGTCGTTTGTCAGGAGTTCGTTGGTCGAAGCGTCCACCTCGAGGATTTCGGTCACACTCGTGACGCGGCGGACCCGGTTGTTGTTGACCACCACTTGGGCCGGGAACGCCACCACGTCAAGGGCTTGAAAGAGGACGCGGGGGATGTTCATCGGCTCGTTCTCGACACGATGCAGGAGCTCGGCCACGGACCCGGCATGGATCGTCGACATCGAGGCATGTCCCACAGAGATCGCCTGGAAGAGCGTGAACGCCTCGACCCCCCGGACCTCGCCCACGATGACGTACTCCGGCCGCTGGCGGAGCGCGGCGACCAAGAGGTCGAAGAGGGTGACGCTACCGAGAGGCTTCGCTCCATGGGAGGTAATGCCCGAGACACCGGAGACACCGGAAGCGCCACCCGCCGACAAGCCGTAACCCGAGCGGGCGACCGATTGGATCCAATTTTCGTGGTCGATTTGGATTTCGGGAGTGTCCTCGATGGAGACTATCTTGTCTTCCGGTCGGACGAACATCGTCACGGCGTTGAGGAATGTCGTCTTTCCCGCGGCAGTCCCGCCCGAGATCAAAATCGACCGGTGATGCTCGACGAGGGTCCAGAAATACGCCAACTCGTAGGCAGAAACTGTGCCGAAGCGGAGAAGGTCGATGGGGGAAACGGGGTCGTGCGAGAACTTCCGGACACTGAACGTCGATCCCTTGCGGGTGACCTCGGTCCCGAGGGTGAGGTTGATGCGGCTGCCGTCCTCGAGCGTGGCGTCCAGAATAGGCTGGTAGATTGAGATGTGCTTGCCCGCGATTTGCGCGAGCCTGAATATGTACTTGTTTAGGTCGAGCTCTCCGTCATACATTACGTTCGTCCGAAGCGAGCCGAATACCCGGTGGAAAACGAAGAGAGGAACCCCCGGGCCGAGGCAGCTGATATCCTCCAAGAAGGGATCCCGTAGTACAGCGTCGGTGCGTCCGAGACCGAGGAAGTCTCTTTGGAGGTAGTAGAGGAGAACCGGACGACGCTTCTCGGGAACGGCGATGTCGTAGAGGTCAAGAACTGTCAGGAACCGTTTTCGCATGTATTCCTGCAGCGCCGGTGACTGTTCGAGGGTAGTACCTGCGGTGATGGGCAGCTCCTCCTGTCCCATCATCGCCTCCATTCGGGTCCGAATCTGACCGATCTTTTCTTTCTCGTCTGGCTTCAGGGTCGGCTCGAGGGCCACGTACTCGAACTCCTCGTCAGCCTCGCTGAAGTAGATGTGGACGAAGGCGAATGGGGGGTTCACGGGATACGTGACACTGAGCCTCTTCCGGTCGCTGAGGAGCTGTCGCCGCATGTAGCCCAACTCCGCGGCGACGAGCATCTTCTCCGGGGTGGTCGCGCGTTTGAGAAGGAGTGTCTCGAGCTGGGCCGCCTCGCGCAGTAGGGTCTCGCGGTTCTTGGGCTTGAATTCCCCCGGCTTTACCCGGGGCATTTGAGGGGCGTTGCGGTCCCGGTGGGCGGCCGCGGACGAGGACGCCGCGTCGCCGGAGTTCATCGGTTTCCTCAGTCGGCCGTTCGGGATTAAGCGAACCGCACGGAGTTACCGTAATCTCCATAGGAAACCGATGGTGTTGGAGACCGTCGAACCTCCTCCAAAGGGGTCGAACTTTACCTCGGCATTCGGTTTCTACTTCGGTCGCGCATATCAAACTCCCACGCCTTCGAAGAGCTGCGGAAGGGCCTCGGGTGATTGCCCAGGGCACGACCGCGCCAAGAAAGAAGAAGAAGGGGGAAAACGAAGAGAAATGAACGCGAAGTTGAAACGTAATGAACGAAGCCGGAGGTTCCGACGCCTCCGCAATAAGAAGGCAGTGTCGCCCGTTGTGGCGACCCTGATCTTGATTCTCATTGCGGTCGCAGCGGCGGCGGCACTGTACCTCTGGCTAGTCGCCTGGCAGGGCGGCGTTACGAAGGGCATCGGGAGTCCGAGCGCCCAGTACACCGTCACTATCGGGGGCAGCACGTCGGTCTACCCATTCGCGGTACAAGCTGCGTCCTGGTTTGAACAGAACAACTCGAACATCGTCATCAGCGTCAATCAGGGTGGTTCCGGCGCCGGTGCGGCCGCCGTCTGTTCAGGTCAGATCGATATCGGCCAGTATTCTGCCTTCGTAACACCCGCTACGTTGACGTCAGATGGCTGTAACTTGGCCACGGTGGCAACAGAAATCGTGGCCTACGATGGTGTCGACCCAATTGTCGCGTCGAACAACAACCACGGCCTCAACAACATGACCTGGGACACACTCCAGGCAATCTACGCCGACGCGAGCGCGACTGCATCCTCGTCGGGCAGCAACATCTACGTACAGGGGAGCTTCCACGAGAATGGCATCCTGGCACCGGTCCAGCCGGCCCAGGGCGCGGGCTACACGTGGAACCAGATTCCTGCATGCGCGGCAGCTGACCTGAACGTCTGTGGATCCGCCGCATTTGGCGAATCCCCCTACACAACGCTGACTGGAGTGGCCATCGCCCCGGCCGCCCCAGCGACGTACACCGGGACGACCAACGTCTTCACCGGCACCGTAGGGACCCCAATCACGCAGACGATCACCGGGTCCGTTACCTATACGGTAGGCGCTCTGTCGCCCTCGTACGTGGCCGCCGTTACCCTCGGTGCACTGACCGCCAACTTGGCTAGCAGTGCGACAAACACGCTGCTCGTTACGACTGGCATCTCGATCACCTCGCAGAGCGTAGCCTCGGGAACAGCAACCATCGGCTGGTCGATTGGCGTGAAGGACAGCATGAACATCGCCTCGCCAGACACGGTCGCGTTCAATGCCGGCTTCCCGACGGTGACCAGCTACAGCACCCCGGTCATCGCGACGGCGAGCACCGGAACGACCTGCGGAAGCGACATCTGCGTGGCGGCGATTTCGGCGGCTACGTCGGAGAGCACGCCGTGCGGATTCACCGTATGCGCGGGCGGACCCAACAACGCGATCCAGGTCAACTACCGGTCGGACGTGAGCGGAACGACCCAGTCGTTCATCTCGCGCGACCTCGCAGTTGGAGCCAGTGGACCGGTCAGCCCCCTAAGCGTCGGCTTCACGGGATGCGGCGGCGACAACCAGTTTGATGGTTGTGGCTGGGGCTTCACGGCCAAGACTACCACCGGAGGGAATGGAAACCCCGGAGTAATCTCGAACGTCGCAGGGAGCAAGGATGCGCTTGGCTACGCTTCGGACGGCCTTGCCCAGTCGAGCACCTCCGGCGTGACCCCGGTCAACTTCCAGGGCTACGGCCAGTCGGTCGTAGTCACGATCGTGGGTGAGTCGAAGGCTCTCGGTGCGATCGCGAAGGGGATTGCGGACCATGAGGCGGGCTCGGCGAACTACGCGACCGACCAGGCATACATCGGCTGGCGCCCGTTCGAGAACATCCAAACCGCTCCGCCCACGGGTGAAGTGCTCCGGTACCTGCAGTACGTGATGGACCCCGCCAACAACGAAGCCATCGCGGCCGCGACCGCTGAGATCAGCGTCTACGCCTCGGGACTAGCAGGAACCGTGCCGGTCACACCGATACCGTAGGTCGGAACCAAGTACCAAAGGACTAACCCTTTCTTCGCCCCCGGAGGGTCCTCCGGGGGCTTCCTTTCTTCTTTGATTTCCCTCACCCATGACTATTGCCATTGCGATCTTGGGTTGCCGGAGGTTACCTCGTCTCGCCGGAGACCCCCGAGGCCCTCTGTCGAATTTCTATCAACCTGGTCGCATCCGGCCGCGACCCACGACGGCTCTCATTGACGCGAAGGTTCCGATCGACGGTGGCGCGGTTCAGCCGGTCAAAACCCTCCGCCGAAAGCTCAACCGGCGGAACCTTGGAATCCATCAACCAGATGAGGAGATACTCCCGGTTCGCAGGGGGTGGGGCACGGCGTTCGACGAGATGGAAAGCAAGGTCAGAGTCCGACCACGTGGCTCCGCGAACCTCTCCATTGTGGAGGAACAGCTCCACTCCGCCCTCCCGCAACACCGCTTGATCCGGCCAGTGTTGACCATCACGGCGAAGAAGGTTGTGCTGGATCACCCCTAGAATGATCAACAACCCCCCAAATACACCCAGCGCAAGCCCGACGATTGAGCTGCTGGTGATCCATACCGCGAAACCGGCGGCCGCGGTGATTGCGCCGAGGACGCCAAACAAGAATCGACCGATCCGGGAGGGCCGTTCCATCCGAAGACGCAGCTGACTCGCTTCGTCTCCAGTCCGGGCCAACGAAATCCCGCCCTCGGGGTCGTTCGATGCCAAATCCTCCGGAGGCTGCGTCGGCACAGTATAATCTCCGGCACGATTTGTCTCCTCGACTTAATGGCCACGCCGCCTTCGGAGTCCCCGTAGTCTCCGGCGGTGACTATACTTTGGAGGCTTTCGAAGAAGTGGTCCCAGAGCATCATGATCATCACGTGGACATAGAGGGAGTCCTTACCGATCCTTGCGGGAACAAGGTTCGAGGCTTGATTCGAATCTTCAGCGGTTCGGAGCGCTCGAGGGCCGCCTCCGGCGGGCAAGCAGATTAAGCTCGTCAAACGTAATCGCCCCTTCCAACAATAGACCATAGGTCCCTCGAGTGAGGACCTCCTCACTGGCTCGCTTCAATAGTCCAAGGGCCGCATAGGACGCCGACGGGCCGAAGCTCACCCGCTTCACCCCCAGTGCCTCGAGTTCGGCCACCGTCGGAAGACCTTTGTGAACCATCACGTTGACCGGACACTCGAGAGCCTGGACGAAGGTGGAGATCGAACCGGACTCGGTCAATCCCATCGGGTAGACGCAGTCCGCCCCGGCGTCCCGGTACGCCGTCGAACGACGGATCGCCGCTCTGAGACGCTCGTTCACGTCGCCCGACCCATGTCGGAACGCGTCGGTCCGAGCATTGATGACAATGGGGATCCCCATCGAAGTTCCCAATTGACGGACCGCCTCAATCTTCCGGACTTGAAGGGTCTCCCGGAGAAGTCCGTCGCTCGAAGGGTCCAGGTCCTCAAGGTTGATGCCGACGGCTCCGGCCTCAATCATCATGCGGACGGTTGTGGCCACTCCACGAGGAGTTCGTCCAAACCCCGAGACTACGTCCGCGCTCAGCGGGATCGACAATCGCGTCGCGATGCGCTCGACGGCAGCCGCCACCTCGCGTCTCGGTATCTCCTCTCCGTCCGGATAACCGAGCGACACCATGAGCCCCGCGCTCGAAGTGGCGACTGCGGGGAAGCCCGCATCTTCGAAGACCCGGGCACTGGGGACGTCCCACGCATTGGGGAGCACGAATGGATGGCGACCGTGGTGGAGAGCTCGAAACGCCTCTGCTTTTTCGCGTTGGGAGACCATCGGAGCGGGTCAGAGAGTTGGGCGATATAGCCTTCGACCACGGGAGGCTTCTCCGTTTACTTGCGGCCCGCCCGAGGCGTCGCTGGAGGACGGGGGCCAACCCGATCCTGGTGCCGAGGGATCGGTTCCTCTGCACGCCCTAAACGAGGGACCTCTGCAATACAGTCAGTGCTCTTCTGTCATGTGCGACCCATTCCAGGGGCCGCGTCACACCGATTCCTCGATCTCTCCGGACTGGGGAGTTCCCGCCAGATGCTCGGCGACCGTGCCGAGGATCTCGAGGTGCCGGTCGACGTCGGCGTCAGTGTGCTGGACCGAGATCGTCCACTGCTCGTCGGGACCGGTCCCGCTCGGGATCAGGCCACGATTGAGGGAGTGGTAGTAGTAGAGCATCGATCGGTCTCCGTCGACCGTCAGGAAATCTCTCCAGTTGCGCACCGGATGGTCGGCAAAGAAGACGGTACCGGAAACTCCGTCGGCGCTGACGAAAGCCGTGACCCCGGCGTCGTCGAAGACCTCGGCATACCCTTTCGCGAGGCGGGCGTTCAACCGGGCGGACCGTTCCAGTCCTTCGTCGGTGAGGATGTGGTCGAGCGAAGCGAGGCAGGCGGCCATCGACAGCGGGTTCGAGTTATACGTCCCGGCGTGCGCGACCTTGCGGGGTCCGACCTCGTCGAGGATTCCCGGTCCGGCCGCGATCGCCGAGAGCGGCACTCCACAAGCGATCGACTTTCCAAGCGTCATCAGGTCCGGCCGTACACCGACCCGGCCGGCGCCGCCGTGGGGGTACTTCGCGCCGGTCTTGATCTCATCGAAGATCAGGAGCGTTCCGAGCTCGTCGCACAGTTCGCGCAGGCCGGGGAAGAACCCGTCCTCGGGGAGGATGAACCCCATGTTCATCGGCACCGGCTCGGCGATGATGGCCGCGAGGTCGTCTTTGTGCTCGAGGGCGATCTTTCGCGTCGCCTCGAGGTCGTTGAAGGGAGCCACGAGGGTCCTCTCGGAAAGTTCGGGCAGAATTCCCGGGGATGCGGGCACGGACTTCGGGTGCTCTCGGGGCCCGGCGGCCTGGAGCCGCGGCTTCACGCCGACGAGCAGCGTGTCGTGCGAACCGTGGTACGACCCCTCGAACTTGAGGATGTAACGCTTCTTGGTGTAGGCGCGGGCGAAGCGGATGGAATGATGCGTCGCCTCCAGGCCGGTGGTGCTGAACCGGACCTTGTCCATTCCGTATCGGCGACAGATCCGCTCGGCCACCTCGGGCGTGCGTTCCCACTCGTACCCGTACACACTACCGTTCTCGAGCTGACGGGTCAGGGCCTCGACCAGCTTCGGGTGCGCGTGCCCGCTCTGGAGCGAGCCGAATCCCATGTTGAAATCGAGGTATTCGTTCCCGTCCGCGTCCCAGAGGTTGACCCCTTTCGCGCGGCTCACGAAGAAGGGGTACGGGTCGAGGAACCGGTAGTTGGAGTGGACCCCGAGAGGGCTCCACTTGCGAGCTCGCTCCCAGATCTCTCGGGAACGGGGGGTCCGGCGTTCGTATTCGGCAAACGCCGATTGAAATCGTGGGTCCACGTTCTCACTCCTTCGGGATTCCCTACGCGCGTGCGAGCCGTGCGGCCTACTAAAACCCTCCCCGCGGGGACCCCGTTCGGCAACTGCCGGACTCGCATGGCCACGGTCAAAACCGGCTTTGGCACGATCGTCAGCGTGACTCAAAGGTCGCGGTGACAGGGGCACCATTTCGCGCGTCAAGCGTCAACGCGCTCTCTTCCGAGACCCTTTCGGGCGAAGGACGCGAGCGCTCAGCCAGAGAGGCGACGACACTCGGGGCAACCGTTTGTCCCCGTAGCAAGAGCTCGCCGCGCATCACGATGATGCTGCTCGCCGCGAAATCGCGGTCGAACTCCTGCTCGCAGTTCCCGCAGACGCTCCGTCTCCACTCCGGGTGGCTCACAGACCCACCGCACCGAGGACACTCCGAGGAGGTCCCCCGAGCGTTCACTCTCACGACTGCGTACGGACTCCGTCGTTCTACTTCGCGCTGGAGGAGGCCGTGAATCCAACGGGAAGTCCTTCGTCTCAGGTCTCGACTCTTGGCGCTCGGAGTGCATTCTTCGGTGGTCCAGCTAAGGTCCTCGAAGACGATATTCCGGCCCTCCGCGGTTCCGACGATGGCCGGGGCCGCTTCCTTTCGGACGACCTCGATTACGCGGTTCCGTTCCCGTCGGGCCATGCGACGGACAACACGACGTTGGCGCTCGAGGTTGGTGGGGAGTGCGTTCTGCACCGACTCGCGCTTGCGCCGCATATGTGCCTGGATTCGGGCCGCGGGGCGCAAATCGACTTCGGCTCGGACACCGGGATTATCTGTGGAAAGGACGGTCGCTCGGTTCAGGTTAAGGTCGACCCCCACGGATTCCGGGGCGACAAGGCGATTGGGTTCCGGAACCTGAAACGGAAGAACGAGCGACCGTGGAAGGAGGGTCACCTCCCCAAGCCGATGCTGCGACCACTCCTCCCAGTACTTGTGCTTCATCGCATCGTTCAGAGGGAATCGGAGCCAGATCCCGGGCCGGATGGTGAGAACCAAGTCGTTGTCACGAATGCGGCAGAGACGCTGATCTGCCCGGGCAACCAGGCGGTCGGCTCGCGGAGTCCCCGGGTTGCGCCCCGTTCGTTTCAATCTCCAGTAGGAACGGGCAATCCCGACCGCCATCGAACAGGCGGAGTGATGCCAGTGGGCAGCGTAGCGGGACCTCCAGGAGTGGGCGAACCAAGCCGCGGTCTCCTTTCGAAGGGCGATTGCAGATCGATGGTTTTCATCGAGGGCGACCCGGAGGAGGTGGCGAACCATAGAGCGGACGTCGTGGAGGAGACGTGAGGTCGAGGGGCTGGAGTCGTACCCAACGGAAAGAGCGCGCATGGCGAGCAGCGGAAGGAAGAGGCTCAGCTGTCGTATTTGATTCCCACACCTGCAGTGGTGATGTGCCAAAATTGTCAAAACCCCTCTCGGCTCTGGAGGCGTGATTTCCATGGCCTCGGCGACCGACCTCGAGAACTATGTCGGTGGAGGTTGGGTCCGCGCCCGGGCGACGGGGCGCCTCGACGTCTTCGACCCGTCGGACGGGGCCGTCCTCGCCCGGGTCCCGCGCTCGGGGGCAGACGATGTCGATGCCGCCGTCCGAGCGGCTCGCGCGGCCTTCCCCGCCTGGCGAGATGTGCCCGTGCCGGACCGCGCGCGCCGAATCTTGGCCTTACGCCACCTGCTCGAGGAACACGCAGAAACGCTCGCCCGTTCGATCGTTCGGGAAAATGGGAAGACGTTGGAGGAGGCGCGCGGGTCGGTTTTTCGCGGACTCGAGGCCACCGACTTCGCGGCCTCCGCTCCTACCACGATGCAGGGGTCGTTCCTCGAGGACGTCGCTACCGGAATCGACACGACCCTCGTCCGTCAGCCGCTCGGCGTCGTGGCCGGGATCACCCCGTTCAACTTCCCCCTCATGATCCCGCTGTGGATGGCGCCGCTCGCGCTCGTGTGCGGGAATTGCTTCATCCTGAAGCCGTCCGAGCGGGTGCCGCTTTCCCCGACACTTCTTCCGCCTCTATTCGAGAAGGCAGGGTTCCCGGCCGGCACGTTCAACCTCGTGCACGGCGACGCGGATGCGGTCAACGCGATCCTGACCCACCCGGGCATCAGTGCCGTGTCGTTCGTGGGGTCGGCGCCCACCGCGCGGCACGTCTACACGACGGCGGCGGCCCACGGGAAGCGCGTCCAGGCGCTCGCGGGGGCGAAGAACCACATGATCGTGATGCCGGACGCTGACCTCGAACGGTCCTTGCCGGCGATCGTGTCGAGCGCGTTCGGGATGGCCGGGGAGCGCTGTCTCGCCGGCAGCGTGGTAGAGGCGGTCGAACCGGGAGCGGACCGGCTCGTGGAGCGATTGATCGAGGCGGTCCGCACCCTGTCGGTCGGCCCGGGGGACGCCGCCGGAACTGAGGTCGGCCCGGTCATTCGGGCCGACAATCGGGACAAGATCCTCCAGTGGATCCGAGATGGGGAGGCGGCCGGGGCCAGAGTGGTTGCTCGGGGCTCCGCGCCGCCCGGCTCGCGCGGTTACTTCGTCGCTCCCGTCCTCCTCGACCACGTGCGCCCCGAGATGCCAATCGCCCAGGAGGAGGTCTTCGGCCCCGTGCTCTCCGTCATCCGAGCGAAATCTCTCGACGAAGCCATCGAGAACGCGAATCGATCTCGCTTCGGCAATGCGTCGGCGATCTTCACCCAGGACGGAAAGGCCGCGCGAGAGTTCACGCGGCGGATCGAAGCGGGGATGGTAGGGGTCAACATCGGGGTCCCGGCTCCGGAAGCCTACTTCCCGTTCGTCGGCTGGAAGGGATCGTTCTACGGCGACCTGCACGCGGCCGGGCGGGACGCGATCGACTTCTACACGCGCAAGAAGGTCATCACGTCGCGCTGGTTCTGAGCTCCGCTATGCGGCGGGAGACGGGCTTACTTTCGCATCGGCAACCGAGAGGGCTTTGTCGAGTACCGCGAGTCCGTGGTCGAGTTCTTCGCGGGTCACGATGAGCGGGGGCGCGACAATGAGGTGGGAGACCCAGCCGATACAGAACACGCCCTCCTTCATCATCGCCGCGGTCACCTGGTCCACGACGAGCGGACGGCCGGCCATCTTGTCGTCCTCCGTGTTGAACGGCTCCCGGGTGGTCCGGTTCTTCACCAACTCGACGGCGGCAAAGAGCCCCAACCCTCGGACCTCCCCGACGGACGGGTGGCGCTCCTGGATTTCGCGGAGGCGGGCGAGCAGGTACTCCCCGTCCTTTCGGGATTTCTCGAGAAGGTTCAGCCGACGGTACTCGTTGATCGCCGCCACGGCGGGGGCGAGGGTGAGCGGGTGCGCCTCGTACGTGTGCCCGTGCGGGAAGTAATTCTCGAGGAACGCGTCGTGGACCGCTGCGGTCGTGGCGGTGAGCCCGAGCGGGATCTGCGCGCCGGTGATCCCCTTCGCGGTCGTGAGGATGTCCGGCACGACATTCCAGCGGTTGACCGCGAACCACTCGCCGACGCGACCCCAGCCGCTCATCACTTCGTCCGCGATCAGGAGCGTCTCGTGTTTCTTCGTGATTTCCCGGATCCGGGGAAGGTACTCGGGAACCGGCACGAGGACGCCGTTCGTGCCCACGACCGGTTCCACGATCATCGCCGCAATGTCTCCCTCGCGGGATAACTGGTAATCGACGTATTCGGCGCAAGCGACGTCACAGTCAGGGTAGGTCAGGCCGAAGGGACAACGATAGCAGTAACAGTCCGGGGCGAAGACCGTGCCCGGCACCTTCTCGAGCTTCTCGATTGCGCGTCGTCGAAACTCGCCCGTGACCGAGATGGACGCCGCGGTCGACCCATGGTAGGATCGATAGCGTGCCATCACTTTCGTGCGTCCGGTCACGGCCCGCGCGATCTTGAGCGCGGCCTCGTTCGCCTCGGTGCCGGACGTCGAGAAGAACAAACGGTTGAGTCCCTTCGGCAAGACCTCGAGCAAGGCGAGGCTCGTCCGGGCGCGGGCCTCGGTCGCGAACCCGGGGGCCGCGTAGGCGACCGATTTCGCCTGGGCCGCGATCGCCTCCGCGACGGCCGCATTGCCGTGGCCGAGGTTGGTCGCGATCAGTTGCGAGGAGAAGTCAATGTATTCCTTGCCGGCCGAGTCCCAGAAGCGGGAGCCCTGCGCCCGGGCGATCACGAGCGGGTCCCAACCTCCCTGGCGACGCCAAGTGACGTAGTTCGTCTCCCGGACCACTTTCCGGATCTCGTCACCGTCCATCGGACCAACCTCCGGGGTACGCCCCCCAGGCCAGAACGGCGAGTCCCCGTCGGCTTAAGACGGCCCCGCCCGCGCCGGCTCTGCGTCGGGGAGACCGAAGAGTCGTCGAGCGTTTCCGCCGAGGATCGCGGCCCGGTCGCGTTCGGGGAGGTCGAGGGAGGTGACGAGCTGCAGGGCCACTTTGAGGTCGAGGAGGGGCCAGTCCGAGCCGTACAGTATACGTTCCACCGAGCCCACCATGAGGATTCCCTCGAGCAGCCGTCGCCGGCAGAGTTCCACCATACGGTCGAACAACGGATGCGAGGGGTGCGCCAGGAGGCCCGAGGTGTCCGCGTAGACGTTCCGGTTCTTGTAGACGACCTCCGCCGCCTCATCGACCCAAGGGTTTCCGAAGTGGCAGAGAACGATCGGCACGTCCCGGAATCGAACGGCGACTTCGTCCACCTCGACCGGACGGGCATACTTGACGAGCCCTTGCGGGTCCATTGTGTCGCCCGTATGGATGAGGATGGGGAGTTTCCGCCGATGGGCGTATTCGTAGACGGGGTCCAGTCGGCGGTCGTGGGGATAGAAGGGTCGGTACCCCGGGAAGAGCTTGATTCCCGCGAGCTCCGGCGTTCCGTCCCACAGAGCGATCTGCTCGGCGACGACCTCTGGCCCCTCCGTCGGGTCGACAGTTGACACGAGACGAAGGCGTCCCGCGCTGTCGGCAACGAGTCCTCGTGCCTCGAGCAGACCCTCCCGGACCGTCGGAGCGTCGTTGACCTGGATGAGAATTCCCCGGTCGATTCCCGCGGCGTCCATCTCGTGAAGGAGACCCTTCACCGTGAAATCGAGGTCCGCGCGGTAACCGGTCGACCGGATATCGGGCCACCATCGGCTCAAGTGAAGGTGCGTGTCGACCCGCCATGGGACTTTGGTCATTTGGAGCTCGTTCTGGGGGAAGGGAGATGCCCCTTAGGCATGTCGGCCTATCCGGTCCTCGCGCCGGGATTCGACTGCGAGGATTGCTCTGTAAGGAACAATCTCTGATCACAGGGTCTTGAGCGAGTCTTCATTAGATAGTCCTCCGAACTCGTTCAATTTGGGGTCCCATGGCCGGCCGAGACGCAGCCTTTGGGGTAGTGGTCCTGGGGGCGATCGGGACGTTACTGATCTTCGTCTTCGGAGTCGTCGTCCTCGCCCTTGCGGCATCGGTCTCCGCGCCAATCCAGTTCACGACCGACGTCGTCACTGTGGGGGCGGTCAGCATCCTCCTTGCGATTCTGTCGGCGATCTTTCTGTTCCTTTACTGGGATTCGGTCGACACGGGAGACCAAGCTGCATGGGGAGTCCTCCTTGCCCTCATGGGGGCTTTCTCGCTCTGGGTAGGGGGCGGGTTTTTCGTCGGATTCCTCCTTACCTTCACCGCGGGCATAGTGGCCGTCATCCTGGCGAATTTGCCCGACGCGCCATCGTCGTCGATCTACCCCTCCGTACCCACCAGCCCGAGGGATCGGACGACGGCCGACCGTCACGGTGAGGAAGGCCTCGTGACGCCGACGGAACCCAAACCGTCCGCGCCGAACGCGATGTGGATGCCGGCGGGGGGGATATTGGTCTGGTTGTGCCTGAAGTGCGATCATCAGAATCCTATCAACACCCAGGTGTGCGAGAACTGTGGCGTCCACCGAAAGATCCCGACCTGAGTCGACTTTGGTGCCGAGACGGTCTACCAGACTCCGCCCACCGAACGACCGTCGCCGATTCGATGACTCCCGTAATCGTGTCTCGTCATGGCCATCGGCCGAGTATTGATATGGGTACGAATGCCTCCGGGGAGAGGATAAGACCGTGACCGCGAAAGCCGACTGGCTGAGCTTTTCCGACGCCCCGCGGATCCTTGCCCCGCCTCCCGGTCCTCGCTCGCGAGAGCTCCTCGCGGAACAGGCCCGATTGGAAACGGACGCGATCGGGTATCCGCACTACTTCCCCATCGCTCCGAAGGTCGCGCAAGGGGCCACCATCGAAGACGTGGACGGGAATCGGTTCATCGACTGGGTGGGAGGGATCTGCGTCCTCAATCTCGGACACCGCCACCCTCGTCTCGTCGCGGCGCTCGAAGCCCAATCGAAGGAGATCTGGCACGCGCTTGAGCTGCCGACCGAGGCGCGTATCCACTTCCTCCGAGAGCTCGAAAGCGTTCTTCCCGGGCACCTTCGGGGCCATTCTCGGATCTTCCTCTCCGTCACCGGCGGGGATGCCGTGGAGACGGCCGTCAACATCGCCGATCACGCC
>Ga0074044_10000770_pt1 | contig 29993 bp, 26 predicted proteins | sample BogForMeECP23OM1_FD_94443 | JGI IMG/M metagenome (GOLD analysis project Ga0074044, IMG submission 94443) | Bog forest soil microbial communities from Calvert Island, British Columbia, Canada - Bog Forest MetaG ECP23OM1 | ecosystem: Environmental > Terrestrial > Soil > Wetlands ...
CCCGCCGAATTGCCCCCTCCGACCAGAATGACTTCATTGCCGGCGCACAGGCGCGCCTCGATCGGCGACGCCCAATACCAAACGCCACGACCTTCGAAGCGGGCGATTTCGGGAAGCACCGGGCGGCGATAGCGGGCGCCGCTCGCCACCACGACTGCGCGAGCCTGTATGCGGTCGCCGCCTTCCATCTCGAGCGCGAAAGCGCCGTTGGCGCGTGAGCAATCGAGCGTCTTCGCCGTGGCGGGGATCATGACGTCCGCGCCGAACTTCTGGGCCTGAATGAAGGCCCGAGCCGCGAGAGCCTGGCCGGATATTCCGGTCGGAAAGCCGAGGTAGTTCTCGATCCGGGCGCTCGCGCCCGCCTGGCCGCCAAAGGCGCGCGCGTCAAGCACAGCCACCGACAGCCCTTCAGAAGCGGCGTAGACCGCGGTCGAAAGGCCCGCAGGACCAGCGCCGACCACGGCCACGTCGTAGATCAGGTCCGAACGCGAGGGGACGAACATTCCGATCTGGCGGGCGAGCGCGGCTTCCGAGGGATTTCCAAGCACCGTGCCGTCGGGGCAAACCGCCAAGGGAAGACCGCCCGCGGCATCCGCGTAGCGGGCGACCTCCTCCTTCGCCTCCGGATCCGTCGCTGGATCGAGCAAGTGCTGGGGATAGCCGTTTCTGGCGAGGAAGCCCTGCAGGCGGATGACGTCCGCAGCGGCGGGCGGCCCGATCAGGACGACGCCGCCAGTGCCTGCTTGGAGCAGGGCTGCTCGCCGAAGGATCAGCGCGCGCATAATCCGCTCGCCGAGATCGGCCTCGGCGATCAGCAGGGACCGCAATCTCTTCGGGGGTATAAGCAGCGCCTCGACCTCACCTTCGGCCGTGGCGTCGACCAGTGCGCCCCTACCGGAAAGCAGACCGACTTCGCCGAGGAATTGCCCGACCCCCTCCTCGGCGATCGGCGCCGTATGACCCAGGCCGTCGCGATCGGCGATGGCGACAACGCCGCGCAGCACCACAAACGCGCCTGGGATCGCCTTCCCTGCCTCGAACAGCCTCTCGCCGTCGGCGTATTTGTGCAATGTCCCGTAGCGCCGCAGCCGCTCCATTTCCGGCGCAGTCAGGGTGGGAAAGGTCTCCTCGTACCGAGACCCCTTCACGACTGGAACAGTCACAGGCTCTCCTCCTGAGCGGCGTTCTACACGATGTTTGGCGAAGGCGCTGGCGTCTGCGCCCAAAAGCGGGCGCGACGACGACCTCGTGAGCGTCGCGCCGCTCCTCGACCGTTGGGCCGGCCGCTTCGCCGATCCCGATCTCAATCGGGACGCAGCCGTCGGCTGACGCGCTGCCGGCGGCTCACGGGCCGCCGAAACGATCGGGCGCCCCGCTCGGCTCCACGGCGCGACGATGTTCCCCGTGAGATCGACGACGAGCGCCCGAACGCTCCGCTTGCCGCAGTCGATAGCGAGCACGAGCTCGTCGGACGAGGCGGTCATGGACTCGGTCCGGGGACGCTGTAGCAGCGCGCGAGGCTGTTGTAGACGCGGCCGCTGGCCGCGTCCGCGGCGCTCATCGCGCGCGGCTACAGGGCCGCGGAGGGGCGCGGGCTTGCGCAAGGCTCGGACAAGCCAAGCCGCATCGACTGCGGGCGCCGGCGGGGTCGACCGAGCCGATTCGGCGCCGGCAGCCAACGGGGCGATTGGAGAGCCGGCGTGCGCGAGACCTTTCCCATAACGAGATGGGCGACGCTTTTCCCGATCGTTCTTGCAGGCTCGCTTTGTGGATGCGCGCCCACTCAGCCGGGCGCGCCTTACAGCCTGGCCCCGAGGCTGCCCTACGCGGCCTGCGGCGACATGACCACGCTCAGGGCCAACCTCACCGGCAACAGCGACCTGTCGCCGGAGAGTGACGCCATTCTGAGATCGCTCGGCGTCCGCTGCATCGGCGAAGGTCCGATCGCCCTCCGCGCCCGATACTGAGGATCGCCCCGGCCCGCGTGGCGCGCCGGCGGCAAGCCCCTATATGACAGGGCCGGCGGCGCCTTGCCGCTTGTCCTGGCCCCAATGGACCTGATCGTTCCGACCGACCGCGGCCTCTATTGCGCTGCGGGCGACTTTCACATCGATCCGTGGCGCCCGGTCGCCCGCGCCCTGATCACCCACGCGCACGGCGACCACGCCCGCTTCGGCTCGGACCTCTACGTCTGCCATCGCGACACCGCGCCGATCCTCCGCAAGCGCCTCGGCGACGTCGCGATCGAGTCGGCCGACTACGGCGAGAGGCTCATCCGCGACGGCGTCGAGATATCGTTCCATCCGGCCGGGCATGTGCTGGGCTCGGCGCAGATCCGGGTGGCGCATCGCGGCGAAGTGTGGGTCGCCTCGGGCGACTACAAGCTCGAGAATGACGGCGTCGCAATAGCGTTCGAACCGCAACGCTGCGACGTCTTCATCACGGAATCGACCTTCGGCCTGCCGATCTACCGCTGGCGGCCGCAGGCGGAAAATTACGCCGCCATCGACGCCTGGTGGCGCGACAATTCCGCCGCTGGCCGCGCGAGCATGCTCTACGCCTATGCGCTCGGCAAGGCGCAGCGCGTCATCGCGCATGTCGACGCGTCGATCGGGCCGATCGTCTGCCACGGCGCGGTCGAGCCGATCAACGCGCTCTATCGGCAGGCTGGCGTCGCCCTGCCGAAGACGCTGCTCGTCGGCGACCCCCGGTCCCCGGGCTCAGACCCGAGGACGATCCGGGGGGACGGCAAGCGCGGCTTCGCCGGCGCCCTGATCGTCGCGCCGCCCTCGGCGATGGCGAGCCCGTGGCTCAAGCGTTTCGGCGACTATTCGGACGCGCTGGCGAGCGGCTGGATGCAGGTGCGCGGCAATCGCCGGCGGCGCGGGCTCGACCGGGGCTTTGCGCTCTCCGACCACGCCGACTGGCCGGGGCTCCTTGCCGCGATCGAGGCGACCGGCGCTGAGCGCGTGCTGGCGACCCACGGCGCGGTCGGGCCCCTGACCCGATATCTTCGCGAGAAGGGGCTCGACGCGAAAATCCTGCCGACCCTCTACGGCGAGGAGGAGGCCGCCGCGGACGACGCCTCACCGCCGGAGGAGCGTTTGCCATGAAGGCCTTCTCCGACCTCTACAAGCGGCTCGACTCGGCGACCTCGATTCGGGCGAAGCAGTCGGCGCTCGTGGAAGCGTTCGCCGCGGCGAAGAACGATCCCATGCAATGGGCGAGCGCGGCCTGGATGGTCTATTTCCTAGCCGGCGGCAAGCCGCGCCAGACGGTCCCGACGCGCCTCCTCTGGCGCCTCGCGGTCGAGGGTTCCGGGCTGCCGGAGTGGCTGTGCGAGGAATGCTATTCGACGGTCGGCGATCTCGCCGAGATGCTCTCCCTTCTCCTGCCGGAGGGCGCCGCCGGCGAGGAGGTCCCGCTCGACCTTTGGATGCGCGAGCGCCTGCTGCCGCTGCCGGCGCTCGACGAGGAAGAGCGCTATGCGCGGCTCTGGCGCTGGGTAGAGGAGCTGCCGGTCGACCGGCGCCTCGCCTTCTTCAAGCTCATCACCGGAGAACTGCGCGTCGGCGTGTCACGGCTGCAGGTCGTGAAAGCCTTGGCCGAGGTGGCGGGCGTCGAGGAGAGCCGCATGGCGCAGCGCATGATCGGCTATGCGCAGGCGCGGCGGGCGCCCTCGGCCGACGATTTTGAGGGGCTGATCGGCGAGGTCGCGCATGCGGAGGCGCAGGCGCTCGACGCCGGCCGTCCCTACCCCTTCTATCTCGCCCAGTCCTGGCAGGGGCCGGTCGAGGCGATGCAGGAGACGCTCGGGCCGCCGTCCAACTGGATCGTCGAATGGAAGTTCGACGGCATCCGGTCGCAGCTCCTAAAGCGCGGCGACGGCTGGCGGCTCTGGTCGCGCGGCGAGGAGCTGATATCAGACGGCTATCCCGATCTCGAGCCGCTGGCGCACGCGCTGCCCTCGGGCGTCGCGCTCGACGGCGAGCTCGTCGTGCTCATTCCGCCGGCGGGAGATTTTTCCGCCGATTCGCTCGACGGCCTCGCGCCGTTCGCCAGCCTGCAGCAGAGGCTCGGCCGCAAGGTCGTCAGCGACAAGACGATGCGCGAGCTGCCGGCCGCCTTCATCGCCTACGATCTCCTCGAATGCGAGGGGCGGGACATTCGCGGCGAGCCGCAGCGCGAGCGGAGGGCCCGTCTCGAAAACCTCGTCGAGCGGACGCTTCGCTGCGCCAAAGCGCGCGGCGAACGGCTGCCGTTGCGCTTGAGCCCGATGGTCTCGGCCGGCGATTGGCCGGGGCTTGGTGTCATCCGAGAGCAGGCGCGCCCGCTCGGCCGGGAAGGGCTGATGCTGAAGGCGCGCGCGGGCGCCTATGGGGTCGGGCGACGCAAGGGCGACGACCGCACCAACGTCTGGTGGAAATGGAAGCTCGACCCGATGAGCGTCGACGCGGTGCTGATCTATGCGCAGCGCGGCCACGGCCGCCGCTCCGGCGTCTACAGCGATTACACCTTCGCCCTGTGGAGCACGGAGGAGGACGCGCCCGACCGTGAGCTCGTGCCCTTCGCCAAGGCCTATTCGGGCCTGTCCGACGCGGAGATGCGCGAGATGGACGCGATCATCCGCCGCACGACGGTCGAGACTTTTGGTCCGGTGCGGAGTGTGAAGCCCACGCAGGTGTTCGAGCTCGGCTTCGAGGGCATCGCTAAGAGCAAGCGGCACCGCAGCGGCGTCGCGGTGCGGTTTCCCCGCATGCTGCGCTGGCGGCGCGACAAGCCGGTCGCCGAGGCCGACACGCTGGACGCCCTGCGGGCGCTGCTGCCGGCGGGGCGGGAGGGGTGAGCGATAGACGAGAGGAGAGAAGCGAAGGATCGGCAGAAAGGAAATCTTGACTGTGCCGACGCGCCAGGGCGGCTTCCTTTGGGTCAACCAAGAAGGAATTCTCCCTGTTATCTCCCTGCGAACAGGGAGAGCGGCCCGCGCCGCGCTCCACGTGTTCGTGTGGAACGCGCTTTATTTCATGCGTTTGTGCAAAAACTCTCATGCGCTGGAAGAGCGAGGTAACAGGGAGATTAATCTCCCTGTTACGCCCATAACAGGGTGCCCCCTCTCGGCCGGGGGCGCGTAGGGCTTGACCCCGGGGGGCGTCCGCCGCGCTCGAGCCAAGCGCGGCGCGCCGCCCCGCCGCCCACGCGTCCCTTCTTTACGCCCGCAAGATTCCATGCCACCCCTAGGCTTCGGAAACTCGGGGAGGCTCGGAACAAGTGGAGAGTTCGCTCGCCATCGCGCTCGTTGTCACCGGCCTGATCACCGCGGGCGGCGTCCTTGGCCTCGCGCTCCAGCGCATCCTCCCGGAGCGCTACACGATGGACAAGGCCCGCGACATGATCGGCGGCGTCGTCGGGCAGCTGACGCTCCTGCTCGTGCTGGTCAACGGCCTCCTCATCTGGACGGCCTACGGCGTCTACTACACCCAGCAGACGGAACTGCAGACGCTTGTGGCGCGCGCGCTCGAGTTCGACCTCGAAATGCGCCAGTACGGGCCCGAGGCGGATGAAGGCCGCAACATCTTGAGGCTCGATCTCGTCTGGGCGCACGAGCAGTTCTGGGGCGACGACCTCTCGCGCGCCGCGGCGTATGACGCCTCCTACAAGGCCATGGGCAACATGAACAAGTTTCTCGATGGCCTCGAGCCCAAGACGCCCGCGCAGACGAACCTGCTCGCCGCCGCGCGCGCAAACTACGCATTCATCGGCGAGCAGCGGCTCCTCATGTCGCTGCAGGCGGCGACCCCGGTCCCCTGGCCTCTGATCTACGCCGTGACGTTCTGGTCCTCCCTCATGTTCGCCAGCATGGGGCTTTTGTCGAAATTGAGTCCGATGTCGGTTGCGATGCTCGTCCTGGGCAGCGCGTCGATCGGGCTTGCAATCCTTCTGATCCTCGAGTTCAGCAAGCCCTATACCGGCTCGATCCGCGTCTCGCCCGCACCGCTCGAACAGGCGATCGTCCAGCTCGACCAGCCGAGATAGAAGGCCCTGCATCCAACGCTTCGCAAGCCAGGAGGCTCATCATGGCGCATTACAAAATTCTGAACGACGAAGAAATCCGTTCCGCTTTGGCCGACCTGCCGGACTGGTCGGTCAAGGCGCCCAACATCGAGGCGACTTTCGCGCTCAAGACGTTCCGCGACGCGATCGCCTTCATCGTCGAGATTGCCATCGAGGCCGAGGTGATGAACCATCATCCCGAGTTCCACAACTCGTACAACATCGTCTCGTTCTCGTTCTGCACCCATGACGCCGGCATGAAGATCACCGATCTCGACATCGAGACGGCACGCAAGATCAGCGCGCTGGCGAAGCGCTTCCAGGCGATGGCGTGAGTTCCCTCAAGGCGCGGCGCGGTTTCCTTCCCCAGCTCTGCTGGGGAAGGTGGCGCCATAGGGCGTCGAAGACGCCCGTCTCTCGACGGGCTATGGCGCCGGGTGGAGTGTGGCCCGCTGCGTCGACCGTAAGCCGGATTGCACGAACGTCACCCCGAACCTGCACCGGACCATCCCTGCTTTCCGCACCCCATCCGGCGCTACGCGCCACCTTCCCCGCTTCGCGGAGAAGGGGGGCTCGCCGACCGCACGCAGCCGCGCACTCGACAGGACGGCCCCAGTGACTGCCGACGCCGCCCACGACTTCGCCGGCAAAGTCGCTATCGTCACCGGCGGAGGGACGGGCGTCGGCTTCGGCGTCGCCCGCGCCTTCGCCCGCGCCGGCGCGCATATGGCGATCGCCGGCCGCAGGAAGGCGACGCTGACGCATGCGGCGGCGGCGATCGAGGAGGCGTCGGGCGCACCGGTTCTCGTGGTCGAGGCCGACGTCGCGGTGGAGGCCGACTGCGAGCGGATCGTCGCCGCGACGCTCGAACGGTTCGGCGCGCTCGACATCCTCGTCAACAATGCCGCCCGCTTCGCGCTCGTGCCCCTGATCGAAGCGGATGCGGCGGAGGCGGCGAGGGTCCTGACCATCAACGTCGCCGGCCCGCTCCATTGCGCGCGCGCTTTCGCCAAGTGGGCCTTCGAGCGCGGACGGGGCGGGGCGATCGTCAACATCAGCAGCATCGCGGGCGCGCGGCCGGCGCCCGGCTGCGGGCTCTACTCGGCGTCGAAGGCGGCGCTCGACATGCTCACCCGCTCGATGGCGCTCGAATGGGCGCCGAAGGGCATGCGGGTCAACGCGGTCGCGCCCGGCCATGTCGCGACCGAGGGCGTGATCGAAGATTTCCGCGCCGGCCGGCTCGACGAAGCGGCGATGCTCAGCAGGACTCCAGCGCGGCGCATCGCCGACGTCGACGACATCGCCGACGCGGTGCTGTTCCTCTGCAGCGACCGCGCGCGGCACATCATGGGGCAGGTGCTGACGGTGGACGGAGGGGAGGGATTTGTTTGAGGCGGCCGGCGCGGCGGAGAAAATCGGGATCCAATCGAGGACGACCATGAAAGGCTCGACCGAATTTTCGACCTGGGTGGCCTTGGCTTTCGGCGCGATCGCGATCGCGATTTGCGCGTATTATTCTTCGTCGCTGTTCGTCCTGATTCCGGTAGGCCTGGTGGGGGGCTATCTGGGCTATAGGGCCGAGCGAGTTGGTCGGTACTATCTCGAACGATATTTGAGTCAAAAACACTTGCGCTAGCTCACGCGAACGCCCTGGCCGCCGCCTTGTGCTTGGCGATCAGCGCCTCGAGGTCGACGCCCTCCGGCGCGCCTTCGATGACGCGCCAGCGGCCGGCGACCATGACGCGGTCGGCGCGGTGGGCGCCGCAGAGAACGAGAGCCGCGAGCGGATCGTGCGCGCCGCTGAAGCGCGGCTCGTCCAGCCGGTAGAGCGCAAGGTCGGCCTCGAGGCCCGGCGCGATGCGGCCGACGTCGTCGCGGCCGAGGCATCGCGCCGAGCCCTCCGTCGCCCATCGCAGCGCGTCGTGGGCGCTCAAGGCGGCATGGCCGTAGCGCATGCGCTGAAGCATCAGCGCATGGCGGGCCGCCTCCATCATGTTGGACGAATCGTTCGAGGCCGAGCCGTCCACGCCGAGACCGATCGCGACGCCGGCCGCCTCGAGATCTTTCGTTGGGCATATGCCGACGCCGAAGGCCATGTCGGCGGCGGCGCAGTGCGCGACGCCGACCCCGGCGCGGCCGAGGCGGACGATTTCGTCGTCGTTGAAATGGACGCCGTGCGCGACCCAGGTTCGCGGGGAGAGCCAGCCCGCCTCCTCCAGGAGATCGACCGAGCGCTTGCCGAACGTCTGCACGGCGTATGCGTCCTCCTCCGGCGACTGGCAGAGGTGGCAGTGCAGGCCGGCGCCATGGCGTTCGGCGAGCTTCGCCGATTCCGCCAGCACGCGCTGCGGCACGGCGAGCGGCGAACAGGGCGCGAGCGCAACGCGGATCATTGAACCGGGCCTCGGATCATGGAACAGCTCGAGGATCCGTTCGCTATCTTCGAGGATCGCATCCGAGTCCTGCACGATCGAGTCGGGCTGCAGGCCGCCCTCCTTTTCCGAGATGCCCATCGAGCCGCGCGTGACCGTCATGCGCAGCCCCAGTTTCTCGGCCTCCTCGACCTCGATGTCGATCGCGCGTTCGAGGCCGGGCGGGAAGAGGTTGTGGTGGTCGGCCGCCGTCGTGCAGCCGGACATGAGAAGTTCGACCAGCGCCATGCGGACGGCGAGGCGGAGCGCCTCGGGGGTCATGCGGCCCCAGACGCGCTCCATCGCCACGAGCCAGGGAATGAGCTCCCGCCCGAAGCCGGCCGGATGGGCGCGGGTCAGCGTCTGGTAGAAGTGATGGTGCGCATTGATCAGACCCGGCAGGACGACGTGGCGCGAGGCGTCGAAGGTCGCTCCCCAAGGTTCGACAGGCGTTCGGCCGTGCGGAACGCATTCGACGATCTGCGACCCCTCGACGACGATCCCGCGCTGGGCGTCCGGCGCGAAAATTGCGAGGGGGTCCTTGATCCAGAGGCGCATAAGGGAACTCCGTATGAGCGCGAAGTGCACGGGCCGGAACCGGTTAGCGATGATCCGGCCGAAAGGCCAGTCCTGGTGCTGGGGCGACGCCTGCATGAATTTGGATTCGACGCCCTGAAGTCGCCCGTTTATGGTGCGGAGCGATCCGCTAGCGGCGAACAAAGGCCGGCGGAAGGGGAGGCATCGCACGCATTTCCGGCGCCTCCTGAATGTAACTGTGGAGGAAACCTGAATGCGCGCTCTGTTCATCGCCGCCCTGGCGGGCGCGACGGCCTTGGCTCAGCCGGCCTTCGCTCTCGACAAGGTGACGTTCGGCACCAATTGGCTGGCCGATCCCGAGGCCGGCGGATACTACCAGGCGCTGGTCGACGGGACTTACGAGAAATACGGCCTCGACGTCACGATCCTTCCCGGCGGACCCGCGTCGAACGGCGGCATGCTGCTCATCGCCGGCAAGATCGAATTCTTCATGGGCGGCGACATGATCGGCGATTTCCTTGACGTTCAGAACAACATCCCACTGATCACTGTCGCCGCGGACTTCCAGAAGAACCCGCAGTGCTTCATGTCCCATCCGGACGTCGGCCTCGACAAATGGGAGGACCTGGCCAACGCGAAACCCGCCTTTGTCAGCGCCGGCGCGGTCAATACGTTCTGGGCTTGGATGCGCGCCGCTAACGGATTCAAGGACGAGAACATCAAGCCGTACAATTTCAACTCGGCGCCCTTCATCGTCGACACCCATTCGATCCAGCAGGGCTACATCACCTCGGAGCCCTACGAGGTCGAAAAGCAGGGCCACTTCAAGCCCAACGTGTTCCTGCTCGCCGACTACGGCTACACCACCTATTCGACCGAAATCGTCACGCGCCGCGAGATCGTGGAGAAGCACCCCGACATGGTGCAGCGTTTCGTCAGCGCCTCGGCGATCGGCTGGTACAACTATTTGTACCACGACAACGCCAAGGCGAACGCGATGATCGAGAGAGACAATCCGGAAATGACGGACGATCAGATCGCCTTCTCGATCGCCAAGATGAAGGAATACGGCATCGTCGATTCGGGCGACACCAAGACCATGGGCATCGGCGCGATGACCGACGAGCATTGGAAGGATTTCTACGGAAAGATGGTGAATGCCGGCGTCGTCAAGGACGGCATCGACTACAAGAAGGCCTACACCCTGCAGTTCGTCAACAAGGGCGTCGGCGTCGATCTGCGGCCGAAGGACTGATCTGACGGTTGAGAGAGGGGGGGCGGCGCGCCGGCGCCGCCTCAATCATTTCCGCGACGCGGGCAGGGCGTTGTACACCGCCGGCGGCAGCACGGCCGAGACGGAAATCGGCACCGTCTCCGACGGGCGATAGTTTTGGGTCTTGTTGTTCACCGGCGGAAGGCTTTGGAGAAAGGCCACGATCGCGGACGCGTCCTCGTCGGTCAGGTGCGATAAAGCCGCATAGGGCATGACGCCGCTGAGCTCGGCGCCGTCCGGCCGCTTGCCCTTGCGTATGGCGGTGATGATCTGCTCGCTGGTCCAGGAGCCGATGCCGGTTTCCTTGTCCGGCGTCAGATTCTGTCCGACGAACACGCCCTGGCCGGGAATCGAGAAGCCGACGTTCGATCCGCCGAGGTAGCGCTTCATGTCGGGGGCCCCGATCAATGCGCCGGGCGTATGGCAGTCCGAGCAGCCGGTGATAATGATGAGATAGCGCCCGCGCGCCACCTGCGCCTCGTCAGCCGCTGCGGGAGGAGCGAGCCAGCAAAGCGCCAGCGCGAGCGCGCCGAGACCTTTTGCTTCGATTGCCCAGGCCATCCTTACCTCCTGTGTTTGAGCCGCCTTAATCCGCGGCTACGCCGGAAATGACGATTCCCTTCAAGTGATCCGGCACCCGCCAAACCTGCGATGGATCCGGCTTATGCGCAACTGGGGCGACCTCGCCCCGCCACGCTGCGCCGACCATCTGGGCGGTCTGATAGGCGATTACGTTCCAGCCCCGCGCCTCGAGCGCGCGAAGACCCTTCGCCACGTGGGGCGAGACCAGATCGTGGAACAGGACCATCGCAGTCGGCTCGAGATAGGGCGCGAGCGCAAGCGCGTCCCGCGTCGGCGCCACGCCGTCATGGTCGCCGTCGATGAAGGCGAACGACCACCGCACGCCGGACTCGCCGAGGCGCTCGACGGCCGCAGGACTCGCCTCTGGCAGGAAGATCGTCGTCCCGCCTCCGCCGGCGCCGCGCGCGACCTCTTCGAGTTCCGCCCGCCATACCGGATCCGCAAGCAGCGGCTCGACGACATGAAGGCTTCCGAGGCCCGAAGCGATGAGGTGGGCGGTCGACCAGCCCCGCCACGCGCCGACCTCGATTCCCTTTCGGCCGGCAAAGAGCCGCGCGTTGGAATAGAGGACGGCCGCCTCGTCGCGGTTGATGAAGCCGACGATCGGATTGCGCCGGTCGACCCGGAACGGATGATCGATCTCTCGCCGCAGCCAGGGCCAGGTTGTCGCGCTCTTGTCGGCCACGATCATGTTGGGGAACAGGTGATCGAGACTCGGGACGTCCAGGTTGTCGGAGACGTAATCCTTGGTCATCGATCGGGCCCCGGGGCGGAAACGCGGACAAATGCGGAGTCGCACGTCCGCAAGATCCGCGTCAAGGATCGAGCCGTCGCGAGTCCCGGCCGAGAAATTGGGCGACAGTTTGACCCGGAGCGGTGGGGCCTATAGCTTCGGTGGTTCAAGCGATTATATACGGCAGTCGATGCGGCGTTTCTGTGGGATAAGGGGTAGGGGCGCCGCGGGTGAGCGCGCGATCCCCCGACTGCGAATCCAGAATGAATAGAACGAGACCTTCAGGCGTTATAATGCCATTGCGGGACGCCCGGCTGGAACCGGCGCGACAGCAGGCCGGTTGGTTGACCAAATGACAAAGGTCGCGACATTTCCGTCCGGGGGAGGGACGGCTTCCTCGACAGCCAATGCGGCGCCGCTTGTCTCGTTCAGGGGAGTCGACAAGGTTTTCGCCAACAAGGTCATGGCCTTGTCTGGGCTCGACCTCGAGATTCGCGCCGGGGAGTTCCTCGCCTTGCTCGGACCTTCGGGCTGCGGCAAATCCACCGTTCTCAGGCTTCTCACGGGGCTCGCGGCGCCGACGCGGGGCGAGATCGCCTGGAGCTGCGAACGCCCCGAATTCGGCTTCGTGTTTCAGGAGCCGACGCTGATGCCCTGGTCGGACGTGTTCTCCAACGTCTGGCTGCCGCTCCGCCTTGCCGGCGTATCGAAGGAGAAGGCGAGGCCGCGGATCGAGGAGGCGCTGGCCCACGTCGGGCTGTCGGGCTTCGCCAAGTCCTATCCGCGTCAGCTGTCCGGCGGGATGAAGATGCGCGTGTCGATCGCCCGCGCGCTGGTGACCCGCCCGGCGGTGCTGCTGATGGACGAGCCCTTCGCCGCGCTCGACGAAATCACGCGCCTGAAGCTCAACGACGACCTTGCGGCGCTGCAGTCTTCGCTCGGAGCGACGGTCGTCTTCGTCACGCACTCGGTGTTCGAGAGCGTCTATCTCGCCGATCGGATCGTCGTGATGGCCGCGCGGCCAGGACGCGCGGTGGCGGAGATCGCCGTCGAGGCCCCCGCTGTGCGTCGCGAAGGGTTCCGACTGACTGCCGGCTATGCCGAAACGTGCCGCCGCACGTCCGCCGCGTTGCATCTGGCGATGGGCGAAGAGCCGCCGACCGAGCTTACCGAATGAACCGAGACGACGTCGTCGGCTACGCAGTTCCAGCTTTCACCCTCGGTCTCGGGCTAGTCGTCTGGGAGGGGATCGTCCGGTATTTCGACATCCCGCCCTACCTGCTGCCCGCGCCGAGCGTCATCATCGCCACGCTCTTCACCGACTGGCCGACCCTCTCGGCCTCCCTTTGGGTGACGCTGTCGATCACCCTGAAGGCCCTGCTCGCGGCGGTCATCGGAAGCGTGACCTTGGCGGTCATCTTCGCCCAGTCGCGGCTCGTCGAGCGGGCGTTCTACCCGTTCGCCGTCGCCATGCAGGTGACGCCGATCGTCGCCATCGCGCCGCTGCTCCTGATCTATCTGACCCCCTCGGTGGCGGTTCTGGTCTGCGCCTTCCTGGTCGCGTTCTTTCCCCTCCTCGCCAACACCACGCTCGGACTTTCGTCCGCCGACCACAATCTGGTCGATCTGTTCGGGATGTACCAGGCCACGCGCTTCCAGCAGTTCATGCTGCTCAGGCTGCCGTCTGCGCTGCCGTATTTTCTCGCCGGCTTGCGCATCAGCGGCGGCCTCGCGCTGATCGGCGCCATCGTGGCGGAAATTGCCGCAGGCTCCGCCGGCCAGGGCTCGGGCCTCGCCTACCGCATCGTCGAGTCAGGATTTCGCCTCAATATTCCGAGAATGTTTGCCGCGCTCCTCTTGATCTCGGTCGCCGGCATCACAATTCATGTCCTCCTTACAGCGCTGTCGCATTGGCTCTTGTCGGAGTGGCATGAGAGCGAGCGCGGGCGGGAAACGTGATCTCACTGATACAACAATACGTATAAGACATTAGCAGCCGCGACCGGCAGTTCAGGCGCCGCCGTGGGGACGACTGGGTGGGGAATCGCGCCGAGCATTTACAAAAGGCGATGCGCTATGAACATTGAATATCGGTTCGGGGCCGTCGCGAACATCGAATATCGGGTCCGGGCCCGCATGTCTGTCCTGCGCAAGCTGGGACTGGCGAGTCTTGTGAACACCTCGACTTTCGACATCGCGGCGGCCCACGCGGCGCTGGTGCGGCGTCAGGCGGTTCCGGAACGAATCGAGACGGACGGGCTGATCGTCGACGTCCCGGCGGGCGTCTATCACCCGCTGCCGGATTCCAGCTCCGAGTTCTTCATCCGCAACATCAAGGCGATGAACCCGAAAGCCATCAACAAGACGCTCGAGATCGGAGCAGGCTGCGGGATCATCTCGCTGTTCATCGCGGCCAATTGGACCTCGAGAACCGTTGCGACCGATATTTCTCTGATCGCCGTTCAGGCGACGCTCGACAACGCGGAGCTCAACAACCTGAGCCTGACGGCTTTCCAGTCGGACCTGTTCGAGAAGATCGACGAGAGGAACTTCGGCCTGATCGTCTTCAATACGCCGATGGTCGACAAGAACCCCGAGAACGACATCGAAAAATACAGCCTCTGCGATCCGCACGGCCACATCACCGAGTCCTACCTACGCCAGGCCCGTCACCACGTGTCGAAGGACGGGCTGATCATCTTCTCGATCTGCAACAACTCCGCCTACGAAGTGCTGGACGGGATCGATCTGGACTATTCGATTGTCGGTTTCGAACTGGGCTACAGCGGCTTCTGGCGGGCGATCGTCGGCGCGCGCAACTGATTGCGGCGGTTTCGCCGGGGACCGTCGCTTCGAGCCGATCGGCAGACCGAACTGTCGGATCGGTCGTCGCGATCGGGAATTTCAAGAACGGGTCATCAAGCTCGGCATCGGCAGGATCTCGTAACGAAAACCGCGCCGGGACAAGATGGTTGGGTCTGCGTCGCGCAGCCCCTGCACTGTGCGCTCATCGGGCGCCGCGACAATTCCGACGCCCCAGTCGCCTCTTGGATCCGCTACGGGGCCGAATGCGATCGCGTTGCCAAGCTGAAGCTGTCCGTTCCAACAGCCGACGTGCGCTTGCATGATTTCGCGCTCGTCCGCGCTCATCGTCGTGGCGAAGTTCGGCCGAGGAGGGATGAGCCGGCATAAGAAAAATTGGGAGTCGCTCATCTCGCTGCCTCCTTCTGCGAGACTCGGTCAAGGTATGCGGCAAAAGCGACAAGCGCGCCGGTCCAGCCTTCCTGCGAGTCCAAGTCGGCGCGCAATGCATCCGCCCTTGCGCCGAACCTGTCGAGATTGCGATGCTCGAGCTCGACGCGCGTCGCTGTCCCTTCGGCGACAAAGCGCACTTCGAGCTCTGTGACGAAGCTCGCGTCATACTTCCAGTCCTGGTTGAGTTGCCACGCGAGCACGATGCGCGTCGGCGGCTCGTATGCGAGCACTTTCCCCCAGTCGCACGCGCTGCCGTCCTCGCCGACTTCGTACCAGCGTCCGTCGACTCTCGGTTCGAGCACGAGCTCCTTCATCGGCGATGATCCGATGTGATGGTCAGGTCGCCACCAGCGGATCATGCGGCCGGTGAAGACGTCGAAAGCTCGCGCCGGCGAAGCGTTGACCGTCATTGTCTTCCAAAGTCTCCAGACGTTCGACACCTCCTCTTTCAGATAGGGCTGGACCGACTCGAGCGTCACCCCAGGGTTGATACGGTCGTAGGCGATGATCCTCACGGACAAGCTCCTTCTGTTTCCCTGGGGTGTCTGGTAACCTGACCCGCAGCCACCGTTCAACGCACCAAACGGTTCGTTTCCAGGAGGCCGGCCCCATGAATAACTTGCCAAGGTCGGTAAGCTGCCCGGTTGAGCTCTCGCTGATCCTGATTTCAGGCAAGTGGAAACCCGTCATCCTGGCCCACCTCAAAGAGCGGCCGCTCCGTTACGGCGAACTGCGCAAATTGGTCCCCCGGCTGAGCGAAAAGATGCTGACGCAGCGCTTGGCGGAGTTGCAGGCGCTCGGGTTTGTCGCGAGGAGCTCCAGAGGGGGCGCCTACAGGCTTACCGAGAAAGGCAAAACCCTGAGGCCGGTTTTGCAGAGCTTGTACGATTGGGGCGAGATCCAGGCGCGCGAGCTTGGGATATCCGTCTCACAGGGCCAGTCCCTTCACGGCGCTCCCGCCGCATCCGAACGCGGCGCCTCAACCGAAGTTCATCGAAGCCAGCTTCCGAGTCGCTAGACCTGCAGTCTGAAAGATCCGAGGGGCAATGCGGCGCTGGCTCCTGCCGGGGCCGCGGAAGCGAGTCAGTGTGGTCGATCAGCCTGTTCCGCTCGCCCGCCAGACGCCGGGAAAACGGCTATACGCCCAAGCCCTCGAACGCGATGAGGCGGCACGGGTCGCCCGCTTTGGCCGCCCCGGCGCGGGGCGCCCTGACAATCAGCCCGTCGGCGCGCGCCATCACCTTGACGAGGGAGGAATCCTGCAATTCGGCCGGCGTCGCCGCCAGGACTCCGTCCTCGCTTCTGGAGAGCGAACAACGCATGTAGTCCTGGCGAGGACCATTCGGCGGAAGGTCGACGGCGAGGCGGCCCGGGCGGCTCGGATCCGCGCCGGCGTCCGGCTCGCCGTGCAGAGCCCGCAGAAGCGGGCGAAGAAACAGGATCGAGCACACCATGGACGAGGTCGGATTTCCCGGCAGGCCGAGCACGCGCATCCCGCCGAGCCTGCCGTGCATCAGCGGCTTGCCGGGCCGCATCGCGATGCGCCAGAAGCCGAGCTCCATCCCGGCGGCGACGAGCGCCCTCTGCACGAGGTCGTGGTCGCCGACGGAAGCGCCGCCGAGCGTCACCAGCACGTCGGCCTCGGCGGCCTGGGCCCGCCCGATCGCCTCATCGAGAGCGCTCATCGTGTCGGCGGCGATGCCGAGGTCGATCGCGACGCCTCCGCAGGCTTCGACGACCCCCGCCACGGCGAAGTTGTTCGAGGCGACGATCTGCGAGGGACCGGGCGTCCCGCCGGGTGCGACAAGCTCGTCGCCGGTCGCCAGAATGGCGACTCGCGCCCGCTTGCGGACCGGCAGATCGACATGATTGGCCGCCGCCGCCAGCGCTACGTCCCGCGGCGAGAGGCGCCGCCCCGCCTGAATGAGGGCCTCGCCCTCGCTGAAGTCCAGTCCCGCAGGACGCAGGTTGTCCCCAGCAGACACTGCGGCTGCGAGGTCGATGCGGTCGCCTTCTCGCCGCACGTCTTCCTGCACGACGATCGCGTCGGCGCCCTCGGGCATGGGCGCGCCGGTGAAGATCCGCGCCGCCTGGCCTGGCCCGACGGCGCCGCTGAAGGCGCGCCCGGCGGCGGATTCGCCGATCACGGTCAAGGTCGCGGGGAGGGCGGAAGCATCCGCCGCACGCAACGCATAGCCGTCCATCGCCGAATTCGGGAAGGGCGGCTGGGTGCGCAGCGCGACGAGATCGCGCGCGAGCACGCGGCCATAGGCGGCGTCGAGCGGAGCGCGCTCCTCTCCCAGAGGGGTCTCGGCTGAAGCGAGCACGCGTTTCAGCGCTTCTTCGACCGTGATCATGCCGCTCATTCGCTGCGCTCCTTCGCGCGCCATTCGCCCGACTTGCCGCCGCGCTTCTCGACGAGACGAATGGCTTCCAGGATCATGCCGCGGTCGATCGCCTTGGCCATGTCGTAAACGGTGAGGCAGGCGACGGCGACCGCCGTCAACGCCTCCATCTCGACCCCGGTCGGTCCGACGCAGCGCGCCTCGGCGCGGACGGCGAGTCCGGGGAGGGCCTCGTCGGGCGTGATGTCGACGACGACCTTGCTCAACTGCAACGGATGGCAGAGCGGGATCAGGTCCGACGTCTTCTTCGCGGCCATGATGCCCGCGATGCGCGCCGCGCCGATCACGTCGCCCTTCTTCGCGTCGCCCGACAGGATCGCCTGAAGCGTGGCTCGCGCCATCCGGATGCGGCCTTCGGCGACGGCGATGCGCGCCGTCGGATCCTTTTCCGACACATCGACCATCCGCGCCTCGCCGTCTGCGCCGACATGGGTGAGGCGGCCCGCTCCTTCGCCGCGGCCGTCGTTCCGGGGAGAGACCATGGTGACCCTTTCGCAGCCGAAGCCCGCACGGGCGCAAGGCAAGTGAAAGACAGGCGGCTCTTGAAGCAAAATTCGCCGCGCGCGGCAATCGCGCCCGGACAATTGTCGGCGGCCGGGGCCAAGTGTAAGGACCCCTCGTGACGGCCGCGGCCGCAAAGCGAATTCAATCATGGCTCGTGACCCGTCCATCGCCTACGTCCTGTTGCGGAACGCTCATTTCGGGCCGCGCCTCGCCTCGTCGGTCGAACTCTGCGTGCGCGACCTCGTGCGCCACAGCCGCTATGCGGGTTCGACGCTCGTCGTCTGCCCGAAGGTGGAAGACCCGTTCGCCGGGATCGCGATCGAGACCGTTCCCGACGCCGCCCTCGGAGGCAATCTCGCCAAGGCCTGGAGCGTCGGACGGATGCTGCGGCGGCGTGGAATCGACGTTGCGATCGTCGAGAACCACCTGCCTGTCGCTGCGTTGGTGGCGTCGGTCGCCCGCCGGCCGGTGATCCTGCACAGCCACGCTTACGAAAAGGCGGCCGCGAGCCGGCTCAAGCGGATCGTCCGCGACGCTGAGCTCGACCGCATTTCGGGACTCGCCTTCGTGAGCGAGGACTGCGCCAACCGGTTTCTGTCGAATTTCCCGAAGGCGCGCGGGCCGATGCGCGTGGCGCCGAACGGGCTCGACATGGCGGCGTGGTCCGACGCGGGCCCGAAGGAGAAGACGATCCTTTCCGTCGGCCGCGCGCTCGACGACAAGGGCCATGTCGAGGCCATGGCGGCGATCGTGCGTCTCCTGCCGTCGCGACCCGACTGGCGGGCGCGGTTCATCCTATCGGCGACCGACAGGGAGCCCAAAACCGTGCAGGCGCTTCGCGACGCCGCGGCGCGCACGCGAGGGCAGGTGACAATCGAGACGAACCTGCCTTACGCCGAGGTCAAGGCGGCCTGGGAGAGGTCGGCCGTCGCGATGGTGCTGACGAAGACGCCCGAACCTTTTGGCCGCACGGCGCTCGAGGCTCTGGCGAGCGGCGCCGCGCTGCTCACCTCCGGGCTCGGCGGTCTCGCCGAAGTCTGCGGTCCCCATGCTGAGGTCGCCGATCCGGCCGACTCGGAGGGTCTCGTCGTCCGGCTCGCCTCGCTCCTCGATTCGCAAAACCTTCGCGACAAGCTCGCGCGCGCCGGCCGCGCCCGCGTCGCCTCGCTCTACGACATCCGCGCGGTCGCAAAGCGGATGGACGATTTTATCGACGAAGTGCTGGCGCAGCGGGGGCGTGCGGCTCAGCCTCGCGCAGCGGGCAGGCCCCGGTAGGCGTCAAGCGCCCCTCGACGCGCTCGGCGAGCAGCTCGCGAAGCTCGGTGCCAAGGGCCGCGAACGCAACGGTCATGTCGTTCATTACGGCCGTTTCAGGCGTTGCGCCCGTTTCAGGTCGTGGCTCCGGCGAGGCCGTTGCATCCTGTCCCCTCGGGCGTTGTTCGGGCCGTTGCGTCTCGAAGACCCGAAACAGTTCGGCCGGATCGATAGCGAAGTCGCCATCGTCGGTCCTCTGCGCCGGAAGCAAGCCTGACCGGATGGCGCGCCAGATGTCGACTTTGCTCGTTCTGGCCTGTTCCGCCGCTTCGCGAAGGCTCCAAACCGCCATTGCGTGCTGTCCATCTAAATGTTGCTCATTGAGGGTGAGCGCAATGCGGTTAGCAAAACCTTAAAGGAATTAAATTACGATGACACGACCGTCTTTACCTTTGGGCAGTCATGTCGGTCGCCAAGCGGATCGACGATTTTATCGACCAAGTGCTCGCGCGGCGCGGGCGCGCGGCTCAGCCTCGCGCGGGCGGCGCGCCCTCGTAAACGCCAGGCGGCGCCTCGACGCGCTCGGCGGATCGCGGCGAGATCAAGCGGTTGCGCCGGGAACCCATCGTCTTTTCAGTTATTTTGACCGCTACGGCCGAAAAACGAGAAATTCCCCGCGCTGCTGCAGGGAATTCAGCCCCCGCCGCGTCACCGGCTCGTGATCGCCTTGAACACGGCGAACGGCGTCGCCGGCATGTCGACGTCTTCGATCCCGTAGGCGCGCCAGAGGGCGTCGGCGACGGCGTTCATGACGGCGGGAGTGGAACCGATGGTTCCCGCTTCGCCCGCGCCCTTGAGCCCCATCGGGTTGGTGGTCGAGGGGACGTTGCGCGTCTCGAAGGCGAAGTTCGGCAGGTCGTCGGCGCGGGGCAGGCAATAGTCCATGAGGCTCGCCGTCAGGAGCTGGCCGTCCGCGTCGTAGACCGCGCCTTCCATCAGCGCCTGACCGGCGCCCTGCGCGATCCCGCCATGCACCTGTCCCTCGAGCAACAGAGGGTTCAGGGTGAAGCCGAAGTCGTCGACGACGACGTAGCGGGCGATGCGAGTGGCGCCCGTCTCGGGATCGATCTCGACCTCGCAGAGATGGGTTCCGTTGGGATAGGTCGCATGCGGCGGCGTGAAGCTTTCGATCGCGGTCCGCCTCTCGGGCGTCGCGGCAGGCAACGCGGCGAGCTCCTCGTAGGATATGGAGCGGTCGGTGCCGGCGATGCGGACGCGTCCGTCGACGATTTCGAGGTCCTGGGCCGAGGCTTCGAGCTTGTCGGCGGCGAGGTCCTTCAGAGACGCCGCGAGCTTGTGCGACGCGCGGTCGACCATGACGGCGCCGACGGGAATCGACCGGGAGCCGCCCGTCCCGCCGCCGCTCGCGACGCGGTCGGTGTCGCCCTGTACGACCTTGATGCGCGAAATCGGCACGTCGAGCGTTTGGGAGACGACCTGCGCATAGGCCGTCTCATGTCCCTGCCCCGTCGACTGTGTGCCGATGAGGACGGTGAAATCACCCGACTTTTCGAGGATGACGGAGCCCGTCTCGCCCTCCCCGAATGCGGTGCATTCGATATAGGTCGATAAGCCGACACCCCGGATGAGGCCGCGCGATTTCGATTCCCCCGCCCGCTCGGCGAAGCCCGCGTAGTCGGCCTTGACAAGGCAGGCCTTGAGCGCGCCTTCGAACTCGCCGACGTCGTAGGTGCGGCCGGTCGGCGTCTGGTAGGGCATCTGTGACGGCTTGATGAAATTTCTCGCCCGAATCTCCTCCGGCGCGAGCACGAGCATGCGCGCGCACCGATCGACCAGGCGTTCGAGCACGTAGGCCGCCTCCGGCCGCCCCGCGCCGCGATAGGCGTCGACCGGCACGGTATGCGTATAGACGCCGCGCACGCGGACATGGAGCGCGCCGATGTCGTAAGGGCCGGTCGCCATTGTGGCGCCGAGCCACGGGATGAAGGGGGCGAACTGCGACAGATAGGCGCCGAGGTTGCCGAGGATGTCGACTCTCAGCGCAAGAAACCGGCCCGTCTCGTCCATCGCCATCTCGGCGACGGTCACGTTGTCCCGTCCCTGCGCGTCGCCGACGAAATGCTCGCTGCGGTCGCCACGCCAGATCACGGCGCGGCCGAGCCGGCGCGCAACCTCGAGCAGCAATGGGTATTCGCGATAGATGAAGGCCTTCGTGCCGAAGCCGCCGCCGACGTCGGCGGTCACGAGCCGCAACTTCTCCGCCGGCATTTTCAGGATGCCGCCGGCGATGATCTTCTGGACAGTGTGGACGCCCTGGCTTCCGAGGCGAAGGGTCAGGCGATCGGAGGCGGCGTCGTATTCGGCGACGGCCGCGCGCGGCTCCATGTAATTGGCGACCACGCGCTGGTTCGTGACTCTCACCCGCGCCACATGCGCCGCCTTGTCGAAGACCGCGTCGGTTTTTGCCTTGTCGCCGATCTGCGCGTCGTAGACGATATTGCCGGGCGCGCCGGGGTAGACCTGAACCGCGCCGGATAGAACGGCGCCCTCCGCGTCGACGGCTGCCGGCAGCGCCTCCCAGTCCACGGCGACCGCTTCCACGGCGTCACGCGCCTGCCATGGCGTCTCCGCCACAGCCATCGCGACGATGTCGCCGACATGATGAGCCTCTTCGCCGGCCATCACCGGGTAGGGCTTTGCGGGCGTCATCGACCCGTCCGAATTCGGGATCTTGGCGAGGCAGGGCAGCCCGCCCAACGCCGCGAAGTCGCTCGCGACGAAAACGCCGCGAACGCCCGGAAGGGCCCGCGCGGCCTCGACATCGGTCACGGCGAATTTCGCGTGGGCGTGCGGACTGCGTAGGAACGCCGCGTGCAGCGCGCCCTCCGGGGCATAGTCGGACGCGAAGGCGCCCTGCCCACTCACGAGCCGAACGTCCTCAACGCGTTTGACCGGCTGGCCGACGCCGAACTTCATCCCCTCTCTCCCTCGTCTATAAAGAACGCCCGCTGTCTAGGTCGAACGCCAATCAGCGAACCCAGGGCTGACGAACCGAGCGCATAGCACAGGCGAAAGTCAAAAGCTTCCGGTCGCCCACTCAAGCGGCTGCGCGATAATTAACCTCGCGCAGGATCTCAACCAGCTTCACAACGTCCCCCTTCGGGAAGACGCCTTCGACCCCCAAGGCATCGAAATCTGTGAAGGGAGACTGGTACAGGAGTGCCGGGTCCATCACGCCGCGCGCTGTCAGATGGTCGATCACCAGATTCAGGAATTCGTGCTGGTCGGCCGTCAGGGCCCGCCCATTCAGAAAATCTGCGAACGCGGCCTGCGCCGCCTCCCGGTCGAGACCCACAAGCGACCGGACGAAACGGCCAAGCCCGCCCTCGGCTTGCAATTGGCCTATCGACTCGGCGTCGACGCCCGCCTCGACGAACATGCGCTCGAGTTCGGCCAGGTCCGTTTTAGTCAGCGGCTCGTTCCGCCGCAGCTTGAGGATGGAGATGTGATTCTCGTAAGGCCGCAAGAACGCGCGCGCTTTGCGGCGAAACGCCTCCATGTCCGTGCCGATCGGAATGCCCCGAACCTCGATCTCATTCATCGGTCCGGTCCGGTCCTCGAAATCCGAGTAGACGATCGGCCGTTTCTTGAAGTCGATCAGCTTGATCAACGCCCGTAGGCGCTGCCGGACGGTTTCGAGCATCGGCAGGGTCACGTCCTGCCAAAACTCCTCCGTCTGGACTTCCTGGATCAGCGCCATTTCCGCCGCGGCCATGGGAACGTTCGCCAGTTCCTCCAGTGAGGAAGCGAGCTCGCAGATGCGTTTCTTCAAGCCGCCGAACGCGGCGTCCGCCCTCAAGAGCGCGAGCTGCGTGCGGTAAATCGTCAGGTCGAACTGTTTGGCCATCAGATCGCCGTCGGCAACCGAAGTCGGCAACCCGGACACGTGCTCGGTCAACTCGTGGCGCGTGTCGGCGCCGAGGCGCGCCCACGCGCTCTCGTCCGCGTATTTTTCGACAAAGCGGCGATGCGGCCGAACGAGAAAATTGTCGAGGTTCATGCCCTGAACCTCGGCGCGCAGATCTTGGGCCAGGCTTCCGCGAAGTTCGATGACGGCGGCCTAACGCTCGGGCTTCGAGCCGCTTTCGCCGGCGTGAAGCACGACGGGCGGCGTCTGAGCGAACGGCTCGACCGGCTCGGCCGGCGGTTTTCCTTTGTCGATCTCGCCGATCAGCTCCACGCGCGCGTCGAACAGGCGCTTCGTCAGCGACTCGCCGACGGCGCCGTCGGCGGCGCCGGGGTTCTCGTTGAAGAACTCGAAGTTGCGACACCAGTCGAAGATGTAGAAGAACGACTTGTCCCTGCCGGGTCCGAACAGGTCCTTGCACAGCCGCGTCCCGCGCCCGATCATCTGCCAGAACTTCGTCTTCGACCGCACCGGCTTGAAGAACACCAGATTGACGACCTCCGGCACGTCGATGCCCGTGTCGAGCATGTCGACGGAAATCGCGATATGCGGCGCCTTGGACGCAATCGAGAACTCGTCGATCAGCGACTGCGCATTGGAAATCGAATAGTCGATCGTCCGGGCGAAATGGCCGGCGTAATGCGGATAGGCGATGTCGAACCTCTGCGCGATGAAACTGGCGTGCTCCCGGTTCTTGGCGAAGATGATCGTCTTGCCGAGCCGGTCGCCGCCCTCGACCTTCAAGCCCTCGCGCATCAGGTGCTCCAGCACCCGGTCGACCGTATCCGAGTTGAAGAACCACTTGTTGAGCGCAGGCGCTTCGACGATTGCCGGGACGCTGCCCTCTTCGTCCCATTCGAGCGCGTCCCATTTCTCCTTGTCTTCGTCGGAAAGCTGGTCGTAGGAAATGCCGCGGTCGAGGAAGTCGGTGGTCAGGGAGACGACGCGCGGCGGCACGAGGTGCCTGTCGCGCACGGCTTCGTCGAGCCCGTAGGCGTCGGTCGGCACACCGGTTTCGAGGTCGAACAGGCGGTAGGTGTCGCGGTCGACTTCGCCCTTCGGCGTCGCGGTCAGGCCGATCAGATAGGCGTCGAAATAGTCGAAGATCGCCTTGTACTTGCGATAGACCGAGCGGTGCGCCTCGTCGATGACGATCAGGTCGAAATGGCCGACACCGAAACGACGCTCGGTCGAGCCGGCCTCGTCGATCAGATTCATCATGGTCGGGTAGGTCGAGATATAGACCCGACCTTGCTGCGTTTTGTCGAGGCAGAGATTGACGGTCGGCGATCCCGGTAGGAATTTCTTGAACGCCTTTTCAGCCTGGCGGACCAGCGGGGTGCGGTCGGCGAGGAACAACACGTTCTTCACCCAGTTGGCGCGCATCAAGAAGTCGCAGAGCGCAATCACCGTGCGCGTCTTGCCGGCGCCCGTCGCCATCACGAGCAACGCCTTGCGCTGGCGGTCGCGCTCGAAGGCCTCTGAGACGCGGCGGATCGCGCGATGCTGGTAGGGCCGTTCGACGATGGCGTTGTCGATCGCCTGCGGCGCGAGCGGCTTCCGGATCGTCCGGCGCTGGACCATCAGCGCCAGCTCGTCGCACTTCAGGAAACCCTGGATCGGCCGCGGCGGCGACGCCGTATCGTCCCAGATCCAGTGCTCGTAGCCGTTGGTATAGAAGATGATCGGCCGCTGGCCGTACTGCCGTTCGAGGCAATCGGCGTAGAGCTTCGCCTGCTGCTGGCCGACGCGCGGGTCGCGGCGCGTGCGCTTGGCTTCGACGAGCGCGAGCGGCTTGCCGTCGGCGCCGCGCAGCACGTAATCGACGAAACCCTGGCCGCTTTCGGTCGGCATGCCGGAAACCTCGACCTCGACCGTGTCGGGCGCCTGAGGGTCGAAGCCGGCCTCGCGCAACAGCATATCGATGAAGAGGTCGCGGGTCTGCGCCTCGCCGTAATCGTGGGGGTCAGACGCCTGCTGATTAGCGGCGCGGATGGCGGCGATTTCGGCGCGCGCCGCCGCCAGTTCCGCCTCCAGCGCCGCGCGGCCCTCTTCGCTGACGCGTCGCGCATTTTCGGCGTTGTCGCGAGCGCGGACCGTGTCTTCGAAACGCCTCGCGATCTCCTGAAGCTGCCCGAACGTCTTCGCAGGGACTGCCGTCATACGAGGGAGGTCTTCGATGCGGAACGCGGCGTCGGGCGGCGGCTTGGGGCCTCTCGCGTAAGTGCGGGCGAGCCAATAGGCGAGGTGGAAGAATTCGCGCAGGGCGATCGACGCCTGCATGGCCGAGACTGGCTTGCCGTGGGCGGCCGCGTTGCCGACATCTTTGACGAAGCACGCCTTGACCGACAGCGTTTGGCCGACGAGCGCCTGGAAGCTGGGTTCGGCCAGATACGCAGCGAGATTGGTCTGATAGGGGGTCTTGAGAGTTTTTTCGCGCCGGTAGAGCCAGTCGACCATGGTTTCCAGCGCAATGCGAACATGGACCGCCGCCGCGCGCGGGTCGTTGTTCGCCTGCGTTTCGGCCTGGGCGGCCGGGTTGAAGACTTCGGGGAATTCGGCCTTGAGGAAAAGGAACTGGGACATGAACCAAATCAGCACGTGCGCACGGTGAACGTCTTCCTTGTACAGAGTATTCTAGGAAGACTGCCTGCCTCCTCTATCGCAATGTATTTTGCATAGGCCAAACGAAGCTCGCTCCTTTTCCGGGATGCTTGAACGGTCCATTGGGCCACCTCAAAAGATCAGGTTCGCACGCAAGATATACGGAACTTCGCTTTTCATCTTTCCACGCTCGTGGCCGAGCTTTAAACTTAGCTTTTCCTTCAGCGTGTCCTTCCGAAAAAAGAGGCTTTTGCTTGAATCGCGGACGAATATCAAAACACAAAATAGTGTCTGATCGCTCCTTCCTCTCATTACAATAATGGTAGTGATAACCCGACTGGCCATGAATTTCGCGCGTCAATACATCACTCAGCCCAGAGATCCTGAGAAAGAATGCAAATGTTCGATCTGTTAATGTTGAGCCGATCGGAATTTCTTGACATGCCTGGACGTATCCCCCCCAAATTGGTCTCATCTCAAAGCGCATAACAATCGAACCGAGCGTCCAATTGTCAGTTGACGCCTCTGAGTCAAGCGTTGCTCGGCCAGAGCGTATCCTGAAATCCGGTTCTCGTCCAAGATCCTCGCCTATACGCATAATTCGAGCATCTATGGCTTCGAGAAGACCCGGCACACTGCTCATTGGCGTTGCGCTGAATCGTCGCCGAATGCCGCCTTCACTCAAGGCCACCCGTTGGAATTGAAACCGGGTCCAATCGCCGCTGGTGTGCCGTGCTTGTTTGGGCAAGCGCAATATCGAGTCCCTTGAGTAAGACCGAGAGATACCGCTCGGTCTCAGCCGACTCTGCTTGATCCTGTTTAGTCGGGACACCCTCTGCCCTCTGACTCCAACCCTTCACGCGAATTCCGCATCGACCATTGCTACTTGGCCGGTCAATTCGCCGCGGAAGGCGCGGTCTTGCAGCGAGGCGAACAGGGTGTTGAGTTTTTCAAGGTGGGCGCGATGGGCGACTTTGAGCTTGTCGATTTCGGCGATGCGGGCGGCGAAGGCGCGTTGCAGGTCGAGAGGCGGCGCAATAATTTTCAATGCCTTGAGCCGACCGACGTTGATGCCCGGCATGATCGCTCCACCGCTAATCAAAGATAGCTGTGTTGAGACATCGTGGCTGTATTGAAATTGGCTCGCGACAAAAACAGGATCGCACTTCGACTTGTCAAGGCGTAATCGGAGCAGATCAGAATGCATTACCCCGTTCGAAAGCCCGTAAGGGTATATTGCGCAGTTTCCTATCGTGCCTTTCCTCGTCATAACGATGTCACCCGATCGGATATCGTAACTCACCAGTTCTGCCGCTTTGACCTCGCTAAGAAATTCGACGGTTGGCGACTTAAATCCAGCGTTGACGTGCTTTATTCCCCATAGTGGAACGCCAGACGACCGGAATTCGCTCTGTCGAAGTTGGGTGCCGAATGGTCCGCATTTAATGTCGTCATCGCTGCGCGCGACAAATTGCAATTCAATTTTCTGCCAATGCTTTCCGCCTTCTTTTTGGAAATTGTCCCTGTAAATCGCTTCCCGCAGCAGCGACAATTGATTTGAAGCCTCCCGCCGCTTGCGCCGCAGGTCGTCGGCCTGATCGACGATCGCCGCGACCAGCCGCTGCTCGGCGAGGGGCGGCAGGAGGATTTCAGTTTCTCGAATCTGGCCTAAGACCAATCTTTTAATTGCGGCTCCAGACATATTTCGAAGCATTTGTCGACGAGTAAATGGGTTATTCAGCCAATGCATTAGAAAGCGAGCATCAAGCTTGCCATCGTTGGGCCGTAGCAGTGCGACGCTTGATAGCATCGAAAAGGGCTCTTTGAGCGTATTAATTGCGGTCAGTCCGGCGTTTACGCCGTCCTTTACGAACAGCACGTCTCCAAACTGAACAGGACACCCGGAGTATATCGTTTCGTGAATCTCGCTTTTTACATAACTTACGTTGGTGAGAACTAAAGCACCTTCGCGCACATTCTTGGACGTGAGGTATAAAAAGTCCCCGCAGGTTTCGCTCGGCGGAGAAAAATGTGTTCCATCCGTGATCAGAGACGTCTGTGAGTCGCGCATATTGCATCCCGAGACGCGTCACCCCAGCATCTCCTCAAGCCGCGCCATGCCCTCAGCAATCTCTTCCTCGATCCGGCGCAGGTTCGCCAGAATCTCTGCCGGGGTGTCGTGCTCGACCTCCTCATGCTCGACTTCGCGATAGCGGTTAAGGGACAGGTCATAGCCCGCCGCCGCGATGTCCGCCCGCGGCACGCAAAAACTCTGCGCCGTCCGCGGCCGCTCGTGTTCGGCGCCGTCGCGCTCCTCCCAGCGCATGAGAAGATCGGGCAGGTTGTTCTTCTCTTCCTCGGCTTCGTCGAGTTCGGCCTCTGGTGCCGGGCCTAGCTTTTCCGGCGGAAGCAACGGCTGGCGCTTGTCGTCGAGCGACCAGCCGTCGGCCTGCACGTCATAAAACCAGACGTGATCCGTGCCGCCGACGCCCGTGCGGGTGAAAGCCAGAATGGCGGTCGAGACGCCTGCGTAGGGCCGGAACACGCCGGACGGCAGTTTGATGACCGCGTCCAGCTTGTTTTCCTCGACCAGCATCTTACGCAAATCCTTATGCGCCTTGGACGAGCCGAACAAAACGCCATCCGGCACGATGACGGCGGCCCGGCCACCGACTCTCAACAACCGCAGGAACAGAGCGATGAACAGCAGCTCCGTCTTTTTCGTCTTGACGATGCGCTGCAAGTCCTTGGCCGTCGTCTCATTGTCGAGCGACCCGGCGAAGGGCGGATTGGCCAGAACCAGCGAATAGGTTCCGGCGTCCTCGGCATGATCCTCGGCAAGCGAATCGCGATAGGCGACATTGGCGTCCTCGACGCCGTGCAGCGCCATGTTCATCGCGCCGATGCGCAGCATGGTCGGGTCGAAGTCGAAACCGTTGAACATTTTCCCATGAAAATGCTTTTTCAACCTCTCATCGCGGAACAGGCCGGGGTGATGCTTGCGCAGATATTCGCCGGCCGCGACGAGAAAGCCGCAGGTGCCCGCCGCCGGATCGCAGATGACATCCTCCGGCTTCGGCTGGGTCAGCTCGACCATCAGCGCGATGATATGGCGCGGCGTGCGGAATTGGCCGTTCTGACCCGCGGTCGCGATCTTGGCGAGCATGTACTCGTAGACGTCGCCCTTCGTGTCGCGATCGCCCATGTCGATCTTGTCGAGCTTGTCGACGACCTTGGCGAGAAGCTGGGGGCTCGGGATCTGGAACCGCGCGTCGCGCATGTGCTGGGCATAGGCGCCGCCCTGGCCGTTGAGCGCGCGCAGGAAGGGAAAGACCCGCTCGTCGAGGGTGCGAAACATCTCGGGCGCAGCGAAATTCTTGAACCGCGACCAGCGCAGGTTCTCGTAAGGCTCGCCCTTTTCGTCGACGCCTTCGGGGAAGATGCGCCGCTCGAGCGGCCGGCCGAGCATGTTGGCCTTCCGCTCCTCGACCTCCTGCATCTCGTCGAGGCGCTTGATGAAGATGAGGTAGGTGATCTGCTCGATGACCTGGAGCGGGTTGGAGAGGCCGCCGGACCAGAAGTCGTTCCAGATGGCGTCGATCTTGTTGCGCAGGTCCCCAGTCAGCATTCGCCCCTCCGAATCAACGGCAACCTAACGTCCCGGTCGGAGGGGAGCAACGCCCATCAGGATACGGCCGAGCCCGCTTCGCGGGTCGCCTTCGGCGAGCCTTGACCCCTCCGCGCCGCTCGCCCGCGCAAAGCGCTTTCTCTTTGTTCTTGCGGGGAAAATCGTGGCGCCTCCCTGCCTCGATAGAGAAATGGCTTGCCAAGCTCGCGATGGCGTACTATCTTTGTTCTCTGGCCGCCATCCTGAAGGAGACCGCCGAGTTGTCCGGTTCCGTCGTAGCCGATCCGCCCGCCGCAGCCGTTCGCAACCGATCGATCCGCGCGGAGAACGCTGTGGCCGGCCGGGAGGAGGGGCCTAGAAAAGAATTTCGCCCGAGAGTCGCTGACAAACCTTTGATAAGTCCCGATTCGCTGTCGAAGATGGAAGGAATTGGAAGCAATTTTCGGCGCTTTTCGAGCTTCCGGACGCGTCCTGGACGCGCACATGACGCGTCTTTGAAATCACGCGGCGCAAGGCCGGAGGCGAAAGCGGCTTTCAGGCGAGGCGCTCCCTGGGAATGTCCTACCGAATTCACACAAGTCTTATTCGCAACTCTTTTCATGGAGTTGCGCGGCGGGCTGGAAGTAGGACGACACCTTCTTGCGAAGGCTGGCCGAGGAGGCGGGAAATTGAATGCCCTCGTCCGGCGCTTTCGTCTGCTCTGACTTCGTGCGCCTTCGTGTCCTTCGTGGTGAAAGCTCTGTCACAACGAACAACTCCAAGCTACAC
>Ga0074044_10000772_pt1 | contig 29958 bp, 25 predicted proteins | sample BogForMeECP23OM1_FD_94443 | JGI IMG/M metagenome (GOLD analysis project Ga0074044, IMG submission 94443) | Bog forest soil microbial communities from Calvert Island, British Columbia, Canada - Bog Forest MetaG ECP23OM1 | ecosystem: Environmental > Terrestrial > Soil > Wetlands ...
TATCACAACACCGCCGCCGTCATCGACGAGGCCGGCAAAATCATCGGCCGCTACCGCAAGATGCACATCCCCGACGATCCCCGCTACTACGAAAAATTTTACTTCACCCCCGGCGATCTCGACTTCGTCGCCCATCCCACCTCGCGCGGTGCGATCGGCGTGCTCGTATGCTGGGACCAATGGTTCCCCGAAGCGGCCAGGCTCACCGCGATGGCGGGCGCGCAGATCCTCTTCTATCCCACCGCCATCGGATGGTGGCATGGCGAGCCCGAAAAAGTCCGCCCCAGGCAACAGAACGCCTGGGAAACGATCCAGCGCAGTCACGCCATCGCCAACGGCGTTTTCGTCGCGGCCGTCAATCGCGTCGGCGTCGAGGGCGAGCTTGAGTTCTGGGGCGATTCATTCGTCGCCGATCCATTCGGCGAGGTCATCGCGCGCGCCAGCGCCACCGCCGAGGAAACGCTGCTCGCCGAATGCGACCTCGCCAGGATCGAGCAAGTCCGCCGCAACTGGCCCTTCCTGCGCGATCGCCGCATCGACGCCTACGCCGACCTGACCCGCCGTTATCGCTCGTAGCCGTGACTGCCATTTCACCCGCGCATCGCCGTTTGCTCGCGGCCTACCGGATGCCCCCCGAGTGGGCGCCGCATCTCGCGTGCTACCTGGCGTGGCCGCACAATCTCGACACCTGGCCCGGCAAGTTCGAGCTCATCCCGCCAATCTACGAGGAGATGGTAGCGAAGATCGCGCGCTTCGAACCGGTACGCCTGATGGTCACCAACGAAAATGAAACGCAAATCGACGAAGTGCGCGCGATGCTTCGCGACGCCGCCCGCCGCACCGAGATGGAAGCGCCCGGCCCGCTTCTCCCGATCGATCTGTTTCACCTGCCCACCAACGACGCATGGGCGCGCGACTACGGGCCGATTTTCGTCAATCGCCGCGCAACCGCCGCGCCCGACGGTCCAAATCAGATCGCGCTCGACTGGCGCTTCAACTCGTGGGGCGAAAAGTACGGCGCCTTCGATCTCGACGACGTCGTCCCGCAAAAACTTGGGCTCCGCTACGGCTTCGAAGCGATCGAACCGGGCATCGTGCTCGAGGGCGGCTCGATCGACGTCAACGGCGCCGGCTCCATCCTCACCACCGAGTCATGCCTGCTCAACCCCAATCGCAATCCCGCGCTCAGCCGCGCCGAGATCGAGGATTACCTGCGCACATATCTCGGCGTGGCCAACGTGCTCTGGCTCGGCGAGGGAATCGCCGGCGATGACACCGACGGCCACATCGACGACCTCGCGCGCTTTGTCGCCCCCGACACCATCGTCACCGTCCTCGAGGACGACCCTGCCGACGTGAACTACCTCGTGCTCCGCGACAACCTCAACCGCCTGCGCGCGATGCGCGATCAGGACGGCCGAGCTTTTAACATCGAAACTCTCCCGATGCCTCCCGCCGTAATCTACGACGGCACGCGCCTGCCCGCGTCGTACGCGAACTTCTACATCGCCAACGGCGCGGTCCTGATGCCGACCTTCGACGCCCCCACGGACGCCCTCGCCGCCGCGACGCTCGCCCGGCTCTTCTCCGGTCGCCGCGTCGTCAGCGTTCCCTCGACCGACCTGGTCTGGGGCTTGGGTTCTGTTCATTGCCTGAGCCAGCAGCACCCGACGGCTCCCTGAGCCACAATCGCTTCGACGCCCTTCGAGTCTAGTGATTGATTTCGGTCTTAAGAATCTTAATTCTGGACTTGACAACTTTAATATTTAGGTTCAACATTACGCCAAATGAGGCCGATAATCCTTAAATGCCCATCATGCGACGGAAACCTGACGGTCGTTCGCCTGCGATGCCCTGAATGCGCAATCTCCCTCGACGGCGAATTCGCGCCGCCCGCCCTCCTCAAGCTGACCGGCGCCCAGATCGATTTCGTCGAGGTCTTCATCAAGAACCGTGGCGTTATCCGTGAAGTCGAGCGCGAACTCGGGGTCTCCTACCCGACCGTGCGCGCGCGCCTCGACGAAGTGATCGTTGCGCTCGGCTATTCCGCCAAGTCGGCTCCCGAGGCCGCGACCTCCGACGGCGGCGGCTTGCGGCGACGCTCGATCCTGGCCGATCTCAAGGACGGCAAACTAACGCCCGACGAAGCGCTCGCTGCGCTTAACCAGCCCCGCACGAAAGACGACTAGGCATCCGGGCAAAGGATCAAAGGAGGAAATCCGCAATGGCCATTTCGACGCTCGAAGGAGTTGAATCAATCCGCGTCCTGCGCGCATCCGGAAATCTGAAAATTACCGGCGCCGATCGTTCCGCAGTTGAGATCGATTCGGGCGTCGCGCCGACCGTCACCACCAGCGCGGGCGTCGCCGAAGTGACGCTCCGCGACCACGCCGCTATCGCGGTCCCCGCCGGCGTCACCGTCGAAGTCGAAGATCTCGCCGGCAACCTCGACGTCTCCGATCTCGCGACCCCCTTTGCTGTCGCCCGCGTTCGCGGCAATCTCCACGCCCGCCGCATCGGCGCCATCTCCATGCGCGACACAGTCAGCGGCAACGTCACCATCAAGGAAGCCGGCCCGGTAGAAGGCCTCAAAGTCCGCGGCGCGCTCTCGGTCGAATCCGCCGGCGCGATCACCTTCAGCCACGTCGCCGGCGAATTCGATTGCCGCGCGATCGACGGCGAAGTGGCGATTGAAAAAATCGCCGGCGGCGCCTGCGTACTCGGCCTGCACGCGCCCTTCATCGCCCGCGTGATCGGTGGACGTCTCGAAATCGAAGACGCCGCCCACGTCGAGGCTGGCGTCATCGGCGGCAGGGTGCGCGCGTCGAACCTGTCGGGCAGCGTCCAGATCGGCAAGATCGGCGGCAAGCTCGCGGCCGACGGTGTCGCCGGCGATGTCGCAGTCGGCTTTGTCGGTGGCAGCGTGCGCGTCGGCCGCGTCGGCGGCGCGCTCAACCTCGAGGAGGTGGGCGGCGCCGTCGATCTCGCCGGGCCCTTTCCCCCGGACAAAACCTGGATGGTCAGAAGCCGCGGCCGCGTCAACCTCGAAGTGGACCCGAACGCCTCACTCGAGCTCGACGCCTCCGCCGGATGGGGCCGAATCCGCACTTACGGCATCGACGCCGCCAGCCTTAAGTGGCTGGGCCGCAATCATGTTCACGGTCCCATCGGTCCCGATCCCGCCTCGGGCGCCCGCACGAAAATTACCGTCGAGACGCGCGGCGGCGACGTGATTGTCGCCAGCGCGGACGCGCGCGAGCGCGATTTCTCCGGCCGCGGCTACCGCTCTCGCGCCGGCGGCGCATTCTGCGCCCCGTTCGAGGACCTTGCCGGCGAGCTCGGCGGCGAGATCCCCGCCTTTGTGCGCAGCGTGCTCGACGCCGCCGGCCAGTTCGTGGCCGAAAGCGGCGGACTGTCGAGCGGGATCGTGCGCGAAGTGACCCGCGACGTGAAGCGCAGCGTCAGCGAGGGACTTCGCGAAGTCGAACGCGCGATCTCTGAAATCGAAGAGTCGGCGCCCGGCGATGTCGGCGACCGGCTGGCGAAACTCGGCAAGGAAATCGGCGACCTCGTCGCCCAGGCCGTGCGCGGCGGCTCGCGCGAGGCACGTAATGAAATGCGCGATCGGGTGCGGCAGGCCGCGCGCGAGATGCGCGACAAAATTCGCGATGCCGCGCGCGACGTCCGCAACCGTTCGCACCAACCACCCGGCAGCACTACTCAGTCCAATACTCAGTCGAATGCTGAATCGGCCGCAGAAAAGCCGGCCTCTGCTGCTCAGTCGGCGCAATTCAGACCCGGCACAACTGAAAAACTGAGCCGCGACGACGCGATCCTCGAAATCCTCGCCGCCGTGAAAGATGGCCGCCTCGAGCCCGATGAAGCCGACGACCTGATCGCCGCCTGGATGGAGGTATCGCGCGGCACGGAGGCGCGCCGCTGAGCGGCGCCCGGCCCCGCTTACCGCTCGTAGTGCCGGATCTCGATCAGATGCCTGCTCGGGTCGAAGAAGTAGAGGTTCTTGCCCGGCCCTCGCGCGCCGCCTCCGGCAGAATTGATCGACGCGGTCGTCTCGTCGCCTGGACCGCGCATATTTCCGACCGAGTCGAAGGCATCGCCGTATTCAATTTTCGCGTCGATGACTCGGCGGAAGACCTCATCGAATTCCTTGCGCGACATCGCGAACGCAAGATGCTCACCGCCCTTGGTGCCCCACTGCGCGATTTGCAGCGTGAACTCGGGAGTCACGCGCAGTACGGAGAACGGCTCCCGATCGCCCTCATACTTCAGGCCCAGGATCCCGGCGTAGAACTCGATGCTCTTTTTTCGATCGTTCACGGCGAGAATAATATGGTCGAGCTGTATAGCCATCGCACACCGTCCCTTCGCGGGTACTCACCAGCCGTTGGGTCGCTTATCAACACCTGCCAAGGAGGTCACGCGCTGCGTTTGTCGTCCGGCGCCGGCACTCCCGCCTTCGCCGCCGACTCGACGGCCGCCGACCGGAAGATTCCGTGCGCCATCGTCGATTCCTCGCGATCCGCTCGCGCCGCATAGATACTCATCCGCGCCTCATGCGCCGATTTGTCGTCCGGCGCCGCCGCTACCGCCCAGTCCGCCAGATGACACGCGAGCACAACTTCGCCCGCCGCCAGTTTCTCATTTGCGCGCGCGATCACCGGCACCACTCCACCCGCCAGGGCGGCAATTTCGCGCGCCCGCTCGCCGTCCGTCGCGGGTTTCAGATTCGACGGCGTGCCGTCGTACCATCCGCCTTCCAGTCGCCAGATATTGCGCACGATAAACTCAGGCTCGTCGTACACGGCCTGCAGCCACGGCTTCTCCGCAAGATTTGGCGGCGGTTTCACGGTGTGAACGATTTCGTCGAGCGGCGCGCCGGCGTTCATCATCGCAATAGTCTGATCGTACAAACTTTGCAGATAGTTCGCAGTGTCGTTCAGCACCTGGCGCACCCGAATCGCGCCGAACACCGGGTAGCCGTGCCCCGGCACGAGGACCTCCGCCCCCAGTCTCGCCATCACGCGCAGCGCCTCGGCCCACTCGCGGGCATAGCGCTGCGCCTTCTGCGGATTGCCCGCGTTGGGCGCCGCCCAGATTATCAAATCTCCGCTGCACAGCACCTTGCGCTGCGGGATAAACACCCAGCAATGGTCGTCGGTTTCGCCGCGCGCATGATGGCATTCAAACTTGTCGTCGCCCGCAACTACATTCAACTGATTATCGAAGTAAGTATCCGGATATACATACTCAGTCGGCCACGCCGCCGGACGGTTGAACTGCCGCGTATTGACCACCGTGTTGTAGCCGGCCGTGCGTTTGTAGCGATCGAAGCGCGCCGCGACTGCGCGATGTCCCACCACGCGCGGCCGCGCGACCTTGTTCTTCTGTGCATCCGCGACAATCGCCGGCATCCCGCACGCGTGATCGACGTGCCCGTGCGTGTAAATCGCGGTGTTCACCCGCGCCGGCGAGAACTGCCGGATCAGTTTCACCGTCGCCTCCTGGTTGAAGTAGCCGCCGGTGTCCACCAGCACCAATCCCTCGCGCGTCTTGGCCGCCGTCACGTTCGCAAACCAGCGGTAGAACATCATCCCGTCCGCAATTTCCTCGTACTCGCCGGTCGGCATCAACGGAGGGAACTGGCGGGTGGTAATCGCGCCGCTGAAAATCTTTTCCGCTTGATCTCTTATCACGCCCATAGCTGGCGCTTCCTCTCTGCGCGACTGTTCCCCTTCCTTCGAGGGAAGGAGTCAGGGGTCAGGTTGATCGATCCAATGCAGCTCCTTGCCGCTCCAGCTTAGCAGGGGCCAGTCCCTTCCTCATTAGTTCCGAAGCCATCCGTAGTTGCGAAACTCTCCATCAAAAAGATATGATTTTTCTGGAGATTTCTCCCCGCCGCACCAGCGCTCCACAGGAGAAGTGATGTTCACCGGTATCATTGAAGACCTCGGCACCGTCGAAAGCCTGAAGCCGACCGACCAGGGCGTCGTAATTTCCGTCCATACCTCGTTGCCCGTTTCGGAAATCAGCATCGGCGACTCGATCACGGTCAACGGCGCGTGCCTGACGGTGATTGCCAAAAGCCCCGGCCGCTTCGCGATGGACATCTCGGCGGAGACCCTGCGCTGCACCGGCCTTGGCGATCTGAAGCCCGGCAGCCGCGTCAATCTCGAGCGATGCCTCACGCTCGGCAAGCTGCTCGGCGGCCACCTGGTCTCAGGCCACGTGGACGGCATCGGCCGCGTCGGGTCGATCAAAGCCGAGGGCGATTCAAAGCTCTTCAGCTTCGAGGTCGCGCCCGCGCAAACGCGCTACCTGGTAGAAAAGGGCTCGGTCGCGATCGACGGAATCAGCCTGACCATCTTTTCGATCAAGGACTGCAATTTTTCGGTCGAAGTGATTCCGCACACGCTGCGATCGACGACGCTCGGTTTCAAGCAGCCCGGTGACACCGTCAACATCGAGAACGACATGCTGGTCAAGTATGTCGAGAAGATTCTCGCGACACGCGCGACGCCGGCACTCGCGTCGTGACCAGTGAAGAAGTGAAAGACGCATGAGCCTGATGCAGATACCGCGCAAGATCGAGTACGCGCTGCGGGCGATGATCTATCTGGCCGATCATCCCGCGGGCGTGGCGCGCGGCACCGAAATAGCCGCTCGCGAGCAAATCCCGAAGTACTATCTCGAAAAGGTGATTCGCGATCTGATGCGCCGCGGACTTGTCCACGCGCGCCGCGGTCCCGGCGGCGGTTACCAGCTCGCACGCCCGGCCGACACTGTCACGTTTCGCGACATCATCGAAGCCGTCGAGGGTCCGATCACGCTCAACGTCTGCACCGACGGCAGCAGCTCATGCGCTCTGCAGCCGAGCTGCCGCATGTATCGCGTGTGGGAGAAGGGCCAGCGCGTATTGCTCGAAGTTTTCTCCGATACCTCGCTCGCCGAAATAGCTGCGTCGCGTCCGTCGCCGCCCGTCTGTCCCCCCGACCTCGCCTCGAGCGCGATATCGCCGGTCAAGTCCCAGCCCGCGTAGCCGAATTGAAGAACCACCCGACTCTATCCCCGCAAACCCTCTGCCCGTGAGCGATTTCGGAGCTATCGGTCTCGGCGACTTCGGCGGCGCCACGCGCCGCGGCGCCCCGGTCTTCACCGAGAAGACCTTCTATCTCGAGGAATTCTATGGCAAGAGCCTGCTATTCGCGTTGATTCCTCCTGCCGGCCAGCGTATTTCCGACTTCGATTCTCTGGTGCTCACGCTGCGCGAATTGCGCCGCAATCAAACCCGATGCGTCGTCATAGTTTCGCCGAGCGCGCTCCCAAAGCTGATGCGCCGGCTCGGCCGGCTCGCCCCGAAGGAACCGCCGCCGGTCTTCAATCCCTCCGACGGACTTCGCTCGCGCCCATATCCACCGGATTCCGCCGTCGCCGAGATCTGGGCGCGACTCCGCGCCGGATCGATCGTCGTCGCCTCGATGAGCCGTGACGACGCCGACGATCTCACGGTCTTCGCGCGCGAGCTCGCCAGCCGCCTTCGCGTCTTCAAGCTCCTGATGCTCGATCGGCGCGGCGGATTGATCGACAAGGACGGCAATCGGCTTTCGTTCGTCGAAGAACGCCGCATCGGCCGCACCTTGCGCAACCTCCGCTCGCGGGCTCGCAGAGCCATCGTTCGGGCCGCCCTCGACGCTCTCGAAGACGGCGTCGGTTCCGTCAACCTGGTCGCGCCCGGCGACGTTTACGAGGAACTCTTCAGTTTCATCGGCGCCGGAACGCTGTTCACCGAAATGCAATATGGCTTCGTCCGCCCAGTTTCGATCGACGACTTCGAAGAAGTCGAGGCACTCATCGTCCGCGGTCAGACCGAAGGCCACCTGCTGCCCCGCACTCCCGATCAGATTGCGCAAATCCTGCCCTCATGCTTCGGCTACCGAATTGGCGACGAACACCTCGCTGGAATCTGCTCGCTGCTCACCGAGCCCTATCGCCGCGACCGCGCCGGCGAAATCACCGCGATGTACACCTTGACGCGCTTCCAGGGCGAAGGCGTCGCCGCCGTGCTGGTCCGCGAGATCTTAAAGGAAGCGCGCGCGCGCCGCCTCAAGTACGTTTTTGCCTGCACCAGCGAAGATCGCGTCGCCGGGTTCTTCTCGCGCCTCGGCTTCAAGCGCGTCAGTGCCCGCGACGTGCCGGCGGCCAAGTGGCGCGGCTACGATTCCTCGCGAATCTCGAGCCTGAGCATATTCCGCACCGACCTCGACTGACGAAGGCGCGACGACTGAAAACTGAGTTTTGAATGCCCGCTAAAGTTCCACCAGCCGCCGCCATCCTAACAATCGCGGTTGTCATCGCCGTTCTGACCCTTCATCGACTCGGCGCCGGCGACGTATGCACCGGCAATGAGGCCGTCGAAGGCGTGTTCGTCCAGCAGATGGTCGAGCATGGCCATTTCATGTTCCCGGTCGCCAACGGCGACGTTCCGATGTACAAGCCGCCGCTCTTTCACTGGACCGCGGCCGCAATCGACCGCCTGTTCGACATCCGCAAAGTGACCGCCGCCAACTTGCGCCTGCCATCCGCACTCTACGCGATCGCCGGCGCACTCCTCACGATGCTGTTCGCTTACGAAATCCTCGGCCGCGACGTTGCGGTCCTCGCCGGACTCGCCCTCGCCGGCTCTTATCAGTACGTCAGCCAAGGCCGCTTCGGCCGTGTCGATATGACGCTGTGCTTCTTCGAGTCGCTCGCTCTGTTCGCTTTTCTGTGGTGGCTGCCCCGCGACCCCGCCTCGTCCGGCCCCGGCGCGCGCTTCGAATCCAATCTGCCGGCGCTCTATCTGATGGCGGCCGCGCTCGGTCTCGGCGTGCTCGCCAAGGGTCCCGTGGGTGCGATGCTGCCCGGTGTCTCAATCCTCATCTTCATGATTGCGGAGCACCGCGGACGCCAAATCCTCGCGATGCTCGATCCCGGCGCGATCATCGTCGGCGCCGCGGTAGCTTCGAGTTGGTATCTCGCATGTTACTTCGGCGGACGCGTCGCCTTCCTCAATCGTCAGCTCGACACTGAAAACATCGGCCGCTTCTTCGGCTCGCTGGGCGCGATGGCGCCGTGGTACTACCTGAAACCCGCCCTGCTCAACTCCGCCCCGCTGAGCCTGCTCGTGCCAATCGCCGCCGTCTGGGCATTACTCACTCGGCACCGCCAGGATTCTACTTCTCCTCCCGCGAACGCCGGCGATTTGCCCGCTGGCTCCGCCCGCTCCCGCGCTGCCGTCCGCCTCTTCGCGATCTTCTACTTCGCCACCGTCATCTTCTTCAGCATCGCCGCCTACAAGCGCCGCGCCTATTTGCTGCCGGTGTGGCCCGCAGCCGCGGTGATGCTCGCGTGGTGGATCGTCACCGTCCCGCCGCTTGCATTCCGCCGCACCGCGACGCGGGCATTTGCCGCGCTATGCGCCGGGCTCGTCGTTTTCAACTTCGCCTACATACCGGGGATGGAAGTGCGGACGTGCCGCGACGATTCATTTCGGCCGGCCGCCGAAGAAATCGCCCGCGTCGTTGTGCCCGCCGACCCCCTTTATCTCTACGGATTTCAGGAAGAAGTCGCGCCGCTGCTCTTTTATCTCGATCGCGACGCACCCGTGCTGCAAGGGCGTCTCGGCGACGCGCCCCCCGGCTTCGTCATCGTGCCGGCCGACGTTTGGAGAACCCGTCAGCGCGACGCCCTCGATTTCGAACCGGTCCTCACTTCCGACCACGGCAACCGCAGCCTCATACTCCTCAAACGCGGCAAGTCCTACGCGGCAGCAGGTAAATAAGCTCACCTTTCCTTTTCCGAATTTTCTTGAGGCCGCGCTACAATAATCGACGGAATCCGAACGCATCTGTCGATCTGACCACGACTTGCGATAACTAGCAGTTCAGATCTCGACGCGCTATTATATCCGGGTGGTTTCCAAAGGACGGCATTCGTCCAAGAAAGTACGTTCAAAGCGCGAAACGGCGCTCCGAAGACGAGCGCATGAAAAACGTCCGAGGATCTGACCGGAGCGGATATTAGGTTCAACAAGATGTTGAATAATGCGATCAGGTCGTTCGCTCCCGACCGTCCCAACAAATCCTAATCGCGCATGTCCGACGCGCGCGAAGCCATCGTAAGAGGATGGACCGAAATTGTCGAGTTCGTCGTCGACACTGTAGTCTTGCTCGTTATTCTGGCTTGCATTGAGGTCATCGGATACATATTGGAAAAGATGAAGACCGATGCGTTCTTACACGCGACGTTCATCGGTATGCATGATGCGGCCGCAGTGATGTTTGTTGCCGCATATTTGGCAGATCAGGTTACTAGTTTTTTTGGCAGGCATTCGGCAGGAATCATACGGCGATCCCGACGGAGAACCCATGTCTTCATTGCTGCATAGAGTTTATCGCGATCTCGCGTTTTATGGATACGCCAGCATCGTCATTGTGCCGTGTGCTATTGCGTATGGACTCCTCGTCGCTGAGGGGCTGACGTGGCCTTGGCTTGGCTTGCCGCTCATTCTCGGTGTGATCGGTGGCCTGTTCCTAGCAAACAAACCCGAGTCCAAGGTCGAACCGTTGGTCACCGCTCCCGAAACTAGCTTGCGAAATCGATCAGCAGTGCGTTTGACGATTGGCCTATCGCAACCCGTTCAATCAACGGCAAGAACGATACAGAACGCGTTCTAAACTAGGCGATGCACATCTTCAAGTTTTGTGCAGTCTGCGATGAAGTGCGCGTAGAACTCGGCACCAATAAATCTTTCATCATCGGATTTTTTGGGATGCTGCCGTATGTTGATATTGCAGTTCCCTTTCCCTCTCAGCCCACTTCAAGACTAACGTTCCTCTTCATGTCGGGTGCGTCAGTGGCTGCGGGTAAATATCGCATTAGCATGAAAATCAAGAATCCGACCGGACAGGAATTGCCTCTTCACTTCCTGCCGATCGAGATGAACGCATTCGCTGGACCACTGAACGCGATGTTGATGTGTCAGCCTATGCCGTTAAATGGAGTTGGCAGATATGACGTTACTGCGGTCGTCAACGATCAGGAAGACTTCTCTTCGTATTTTTTCGTAAGCCAGGCACCAGAGTCTAACTAGGTTTTACACATCATTCAAATCAGCCGCGCGCTCGGTTTATTTGACTATCTTCCCCGCGTCACGGCTTTGTACCGGACGCAATCCACCAGGTGATCGTTGACCATCCCGGTCGCCTGCATCATCGCGTAGCAGATTGTCGATCCTGCGAACTTGAATCCGCGCCCGAGCAGGTCCTTGCTCATCGCGTCCGACTCGGCCGTGCGCGCCGGCACCTGCTTGAGCGCGCGCCACTTGTTGATCCGCGGCCGGCCGCCGACGAATCGCCAGATATAATCGTCGAAGTTGCCGAACTCCTTTTGTACGGCGAGAAATGCCTTCGCGTTGCCGATCGCGGAATTGATCTTCAGCCGATTGCGAACGATCCCCGCGTCCGCGAGCAGCCGGGTCACGTCGCGATCGCCGAACTTCGCCACTCTGGCCGGCTCGAATCCCCGAAATGCGCTCCGATAGGCCTCGCGCTTGCGCAAAATAGTGTCCCAGCTCAGCCCCGCCTGCGCCCCCTCGAGCGTGATGAACTCGAACCACCGCCGATCGTCATGCACCGGCACGCCCCACTCTTCGTCGTGGTAGCGAATCGCCAACTCATTTCGCGCCCACCCGCACCGCAAGCTCTCCTCCTATGCGCCGCTGGCGCTTTTCAGCACCGGTTCCTGTGCCGCTTGCTCCGCCGATTTTTCCGCGCAGCGCCTCTTCAACTCGGCGAACGCGTCATCGACGAACGCCTTCATCAGTGCAACGTCGGGCATGACGCGCGGATCCGCCGTCATTCCAAAGTATAGATGGCGGTAGTAACTGAGTATTGCGACTCCGTACCCCAGCGCCGCGCCGAGCGGCACCAGCGGCACCATGTCTAGGCAGACGTGCCCGTTTATGTATTGCTGCACCTGCACGCCCGGCACGTTGGTCGCGATAAAATTTATTCCGAGCGCCGGCAGCCCGAAGCCGCCGGGCCGCGGCCTCCAATCCGTCCACTTTGCCACCCGCCCCGCGACGTCCAGCATCGTGGTCGCCCAGCGCGAGGCCGGTCCGATCATGCTCGGTGGAATTGCGTCGCCGAACTGCATCACGGCTTCCAGCGCCTGCGCTGACCCGGCCGCCTTGATTCGCTCAGTCTCCTCGTGGATCAATCTCAGTCGCTCGACAATATCCATCGGAGCCGCCGGCGCGGTCGGGAACATCATCGAGACCCTGTTTCCCAGCGAACTCTTTTCGTCTTTGTGGCGCACGTTGACCGGACATCCAATACACAGTTGCTGTCCTTCGACGGCGTAGCCGTGATGTTGCAAGTAGCGCGCCGCGCCCTCGGTCAAGATAGCCAGTACAACATCATTAACCGACCCGCCGAACGCCGATCTGATCGCGCGAAAGTCCGCGAACGATTGACGCGTCCAGGTCACAACCCGATCCTGCGTGATCGGCGTCGAGTTCCACGGCGTCGCCACTATTCGCCGCGTCGCCAGCTCGGTCATCAGCCGCGACGCCTCCCCAAGTTGGCGCGCGCGCTCCGTCACCGACGCCGGGTCCTCGACCGCTTCGACCGCCGCGTTGATCGTCGAGTTGACCGCGCCTTGAATCTGGTCGCGCACCGCCTCCGCGAACCGCCGGATCAGGCTCGACGGCCGCGCCGCGGCCCATGGCTCCGGCGGCTGCGGAACATCGTCGGGCTCCGCGCGAAAGTCGTACATCACTTTCAGCAGCTCGACCCCCGACACGCCATCGACCAGGCAGTGATGCACCTTCCACATCAGCGCCGTGCGATTTCCTTCGAGGTTGTGGAACGTGTGCAGTTCCCACAGTGGATGCTTGCGATCGAGCGGCTTCTGGTAGATGTGCATCATTTCCGCCAGCGCGTCGCCTTCGCTCATCGCGTCGGGCAGTTCATGAAAATGCACGTGGTTGTCGATCGAGAATTCCGGGTCATCCTCCATCATCGCATGCGCGAAATTCAGCGGAACTTCGATCAGCCGCTGCCGGTAGCGCGGCACCAGATGCATCCGTTCCTCGAAATGTCCCAGCAACGCGTTGAAATCGACGCGCCCTTCGAACAGTCCGATCGATCCGATATGCAGCGGACCGCTTTGCGAGTCGGCGTAGATAAAGGTCGCGTCCTGCGTTGACAGCCGATAGCTCGCAGCCGATGGAAATGCGGATTTTTCGGCCATTTGAACTCACCTCCGAGCCGGATTTCCCTGGCTTGGGCCACGGCGCCGTACCCCGTCCCAGCCGAGAAAATCCTGGAAATGACATTGCCGCGGACTGCAAAGTTTGGCAGGCATGCTCGCCAAAGCGCAAGCTGAATTTTATTGCCGTTACGCTTGCCGGATCGCCGACGCTGATCAAGGATAGCGTTCGCGCTGGTTACGAGCGTGCAGTCTCGACCGCAGCGCTTGCGCACACTGTTTCCGCCGGAGGTTCCAATGGCCGAGCAGATCAAGACAAATCGCCCTTATCCAATTCAGGTAAAACTGCGCGACGGCCGCAGCGCCACCATGCGCCTGATGGAAGCCGACGACTTCGACAAAATAATCGAATTCGCCAAGGACCTGCCGCCTGACGACCTGCTCTTCCTCCGCATCGACATCACCGACGGCAACGTCGTCAAGCAATGGATCGATAACATCAAGCACGGACACACCATCACGCTTCTCGCCGAGGTTGACGGCGAGCTCGCCGCGTACGCCAGCGTCCATCTGGATCAGGCGCGATGGACCCGGCACGTCGGCGAACTTCGAATCATGACCTTGTCGCGTTACCGCGGCGTGGGACTCGGCCGGCGCCTGGTGGCTGAGATATTCGATCTCGCGCGCTCGCTGGGCCTCAAAAAGATCACCGCCCAGATGACCGTCGAGCAGACCGCCGCGCGCGCCGCCTTCGAGCACCTGGGCTTTCAGGTCGAGGCGATGCTGACCGACTGGGTCGAGGACCGCCGCGGCCGCTCTCGCGATCTTCTGATCATGACCTACGACGTCGCCGGCTTCTCCGACCACGTCGTCGCCTGAGGTCCGAACACCGCTGAGACTCGGACCATTGCGTGCCGAGCGCTCGCGCCAGCCCGTGCCGCAGCCCGGCGCCGGACGCACCGTATGGCAGAGAGGCGAGCGCGCCGGTTACAATTCCCTGCTATGGCCTCGGCGTCCCCCTCACCCGACCCCGCCGCATCGCAGCACCCGGCCGGTAGCGACAGCGATTTGCGATTCCGCCTGCGCGCCGGAGGCGTTCTCGTTCTCGCCGCGATTCTCTTCTTCGCCCGCCTCGGCGCGCGAGCGTTGTGGTCCTCGGAATTCCGATGGGCCGAAATCGCGCGAGAGATGCTCGTGACGCACAACTACTTCTGGCCCACGATCAACGGTCACGTCTATTACGACAAGCCGCTCGGCTCTTACTGGCTCGTCATTTTTTCGACAAGCTTCACAGGCGGCCTCAACGAGGCTGCCACGCGCCTGCCCTGCGCTCTCGCCGGCTTGCTCGCAGTGGCGATACTGATGCGGCTGGTGCGACGCCTCTACGAGGCTCGTACCGCGATACTCGCCGGCGTCATTCTCGCGACCAGCTTCAGCTTCGTATTCTTTTCGCGCCACGCGAGCGCCGACGTCGAAACGCTCACCGGTGAGCTCGCGGCACTGCTGCTCTTCAATCACAACGAAGAGCGCGGCGGTGGACTCTGGGTGGTCGGCCTGTGGCTGATCATGGCGGCGACTTCGCTCACCAAAGGTCTGCTCGGATTCGTGCTCCCGATCCTGGTGATTGGAGTTTATTCATGCCTGCGCGACGGCAGTGCGCAGTTCTTTCAGGAGATTTCCCGGGGCTCGCTCGCCTTTCGGATGCGACGGCTCATCGGGCGCAATCGATGGTTCTTCAACTGGTACACGCCAGCCGGGGTCGTACTGGCTGGGCTGGTGTACTACATCCCCTTCGAAATCTCGTCGCGTCTGATGGGCTCTCAGAAGGGCCTCGAGATGGTGTATCGCGAAAACGTGGTGCGGTTTTTCCAACCGTTCGACCATCGCGGGCCTATCTACTTATATGTTTACGTCATCTTCGGCCTGATGGCCCCGTGGTCCGCGCTCTTGCCCGCGGCCCTTGTCGAGACGCATAACCTGCGCCATGCCGGTGCCGGGCCGGCCCGATCGGATCGATTTGCGTTGGTTTATTTCTGGGCGACGTTCATATTTTTCACGCTTTCGGGATCGCGCCGCAGCTACTACATCCTGCCGATTCTGCCCGCCGCAGCGATCCTCGTCGCCAGAACGCTCGCCTGCCCAAGCGAACTTCGCTCGATGACTGCGCGGCGCATGCTGATTGCCGGCTACGCGATCGTCGCAATCGCCGCGATCGCCGGCCTTGTTCTGCTGATTCCTGCCTGGGCGATTCTGCCGAGTCCCTACGACACGCTCCCGGACCTCCCCGACAAGTCCGCCTTCATCGTATTCTGGGTCGTATCGCTCGTCGCCGTCATCTACACGATTCGCAAATTCAGCCCGTACCGCGCTGCAATTTCAGTCGGCGCTATCGCGTATCTCGCGATGACCTACATCTATATCTTCGCGATGCCTGCGGCTGAGGCTTATCGCGGCGAGAAGCCGTTTGGTTATGCGGTCCTGAGCAAGATTGGCGGTTCCACTGAACAGCTCGTGCTGTTCAAGACTGAGGGACCGCTGTTTTATCTCAATCCGCCAAAGCCGCTCCCCGAGTTCGACAGCCCGCAAGATCTGCAGAATGCGATCGCCAAGGGGGACGTCCGCTGGATGATTGTCCGACGGCGCGATATGCCCAAGCTCGACACTGCGGCCACCGTCGAACTCAGCGAGGCGTCATATCCGTGGGAGACAGACTACAACTACCGGAACAAGGTTGTGCTCGTCCGAGTCGGCAGCGCGCGATAGTTTCGGTGCGTCACAGTCTCATCGGCATGACGACGTACGTGTACTGCTGATCGGACTCCGTTCTGATTACGCCCGGGCTGACATCGTCGCTGAGCCCGAGCTCCACGGTCGAATCGTTACCCTGCGGAATAACGCCCAGGGCCTGCTGCACGTACGACGCGTTGAACCCGATCGCGAATTCTTCGCCCTTGAAATCGACGTCCAGCGACTCGCTCGCCTCTCCCGTTTCCGGACTGGTCGAAGAGACCGTAAGCGTCCCGGGCGACAGCGCGAATTTGACGCCGTGATAGCGCTCGCTCGAGAAGATCGCCGCGCGCTTGATTGCCGCGAAAAGCAAGTCCCGCTTGACGGTGATCCGGTACTTCGACTGCTTGGGGATGACGCCGCGGTAGTCGGGGAACTCGCCCTCGACCAGCCGCATCGAGACTTCGGTCGCGCCGCGCTTCAAGTAAGCGAGCTGACCTTCCAGGCTGAGCCGCACTTCGGCGTCGCCACCCTCGTCCAGAATCTTGCGCAATTCCGAGAGTCCCTTGCGTGGAATAATCGCGCCGGTCTCCATCCTGAAGCCCGGTACCTCCCGCTCGATCATCGCCAGCCGATGACCATCGGTTGCGACCATCCGCGCCGACCCCGGAGCGTTGGATTCGACGAACACGCCGCTCAGGTTGTAGCGCGCTTCATCCGGGCTGACGGCGAAAATGGTCTTGTCGATCATTCCGGCCAGCACAGCCGCCGAAATCGTCAATTCGGCCTTCAGTTGTTTTTTTGCGGGGGCCGAATCCTTGCCGGTGCTCTGACTTGGCATGGCGGGAAAACTGCGCGGGTCCAAGCCCATCATTTTGAACTTCGCGCGTCCGCACTTCAGCTCGACCCAATCGCTGTCGAGCGTCGTCAGCGCGACTTCGTCGCCTTCGGTCTCGCGCACGATTTCGAAAAGCTTGCGCGCGTTGAGCGTCAGGCTTTTCTCCTTGCCGGAACACGCGACCTGGGTGCGGATTCCGACTTCAAGGTCGGTTGCGCTCAAGGTCAGCGCATTTCCACTGGGTTCGAGGAGAACGTGGCCGAGTATCGGAACGGTCGTGCGCCGTTCCACGATGCCCTGGACAAGTCCCAAACCGCTAAGCAGCGAAGCACGGTCGATGGAGAGTCCCATGAATTGTTAGCCCGTCTTCCTATTCCTGATCTTTAGATCTCTAAAAAGAGAATAGCAGTAATAGTAGGTGTTGTGGATTTGTTGATTGGTTATGCAAGCACCTGAAAATGAAGGCCGAACGGTCGCTGAAAAGCTGTCAGCCGAAACGCGGCTGATCGACAGGGCCGGTCCCGGATGCGCCGGCCCTGTCGATATCGATAGCCTTGTGCCCACCTCCTCCACAGCCTCCTCCACATCGATTCACGCAGCATTGGCGGGAATCGATTTAAGCTCCCGCTCGATTTTCTCGATCGAGATCCGAAATGCCGCATCACTGGTGACGCGCCGCAGAATCAGGTTATGCGCATGAATCACCGTCGAATGATCGCGCCCGAAATGCTCGCCGATGGTCGGAAACGAGCTGTCGGTCAGCTTGCGGCACAGGTACATCGCGACTTGACGGCAGAATGCGATGTGCTGGGTGCGTTTTTTCGACTTCAATTCCGTCAACTTGATGTGGAAAAAATCCGCAACCGTCCGCTGGATCGATTCGACGTCGGGCTTCGTGTCGGGATTTCGAATGAGATCCTGCAGCGCTTCGCGCGCGAAGTCCACGGTGATCGCTGAATTGGTGAGCGACGCCAGCGCCGCCAGCCGCGTCAGGCATCCCTCCAGCTCGCGCACGTTCGACGAGACACTCTGCGCGATATACATCGCGACTTCGGGCGTCATCCGCAGATTTTCGAGCACCGCCTTCTTTTGCACGATCGCCACCCGCGTCTCGAGGTCGGGCGGGGCGATATCCGCGATCAATCCCGATTCGAAGCGATTGCGCAGCCGCTCCTCGAGCCCCGGGATTTCGCGGGGAATTTTGTCCGAGGTCAGAATGATCTGATGCCGTTCGGCGTGCAGCGCGTTGAAGGTATGGAAGAATTCCTCCTGGGTGCGCTCGCGGCCGGCCAGGAACTGCACATCGTCGAGAATCAACGTATCTACGCGGCGGAATTTTTCGCGAAACTCGCCCATCTTGTCGCGGCGCAGCGAATTGATCAGCTCGTTCATGAAAATTTCGGCCGGCATGAACAGCACTTTCCTCGGCCGATCGCCGCTGGCCCAGATGTGATGCCCGATCGCGGTAACCAGGTGAGTTTTGCCGAGTCCGACCCCGCCGTAAATGAAGAGCGGGTTGTATTTCTCGCCTGGCTGGTTGGCGACCGCCTGCGCTGCGGCATGCGCGAACTGATTGGCCGATCCCACCACGAACTCCGCGAAAGTGTAGCGCGGGTTCAAAGTCGGATGCCGATCCCCACGTGATGCATAGGTAGCCGGCGCACGATTCGCCCCAGCCGCCTTGCCGTTGCTATTTCCGTTGGCGTGCCCATTGCTCGACCGCGAGAGCGGCGCAGCGGCAGGAACCTCGCCGAGCGTCAGCCGCACCTCGACCGGCTCGCCCGCCTCCTCGGACAGCGCAGCGCGCATCATGCTCAGGTAGCGGTCGTTGACCCAATCGCGAAAAAACCGGTTGGGCGCCTCGATTGTGACGATCGATCCTTGATGAGCGACAAAATTCAGAGGCCCGATCCACGTCTCGTAGCCGACCTGACCGAGCTCATCGCGTATGCGCTCAGCGGCCCTCTGCCACAAACCATTCATATCGTCTCCCCCTGCAAAAACCGGAGCGTACACGATGCTCCGGAACCGGCGCGGCGGCATCGAATGCCGCGCGAATTACGCACAGTCTTATCCACATCTGTGGATAAGGCCTATTTCCTTTGTTACAGCCGACAATTTGACGGCACAACGCGCCGGACTATCAACTTGTCCGGGTTACGATCGCTTCTGTTGGGCTTAAAAGTCCGATCGAGAATGCGAGCGATGTTCACGCGCTTCGAAGCCATGGCTCACGCGCCGCGGATGAATCGGTCAGTCGAAATTGGTTCTTCCAAGTACGAAGTGTGCGGCCAAGGGAACGTGATAAACTTATTTGGCGATGAGGACAAGCGCTCGGAAAAATTTGTCGCTAGTCGTGCGGATTGAAAAGGAAATTTCCAGCGCGAGTGATCGCGCGCGTTGCGTAGGAAATTTCGCGCCGATCGCGCGATCGCGTGTAGCCGCTCTGGGAGCCATCGCGCGCGACCGCAAGCTTTCAGGCCGCGGCGTAATTTTGTCGCACTGTGACGCCGTGCGACGGAAATTTTTTTGCGATCGTGAAAAAAATTTTCGATCGCTTCGGATCTTCGAGGAATCGCGGTGATACCACGCAAAGAGTCAGATGAACTTTTCAATCGCGCCAGCGTTAAGATTCCTGGTGCGGTGAATTCTCCCGTGCGCGCGTGGAAGGCGGTCGGCGCCGCTCCAATTTTCATCGAGAGTGGCGGCGGCGCAATGCTGGTCGATGCTGACGGCAACACCTTTCTCGACTACGTCTGCTCTTACGGTCCCGCGATCCTCGGGCATGCCCATCCGCGCGTCACCCAAGCAGTAGCGGAGCAGGCGCAACGCGGTTTCGGCTTCGGCGCGCCGACGCGGCTGGAGGTCGAGCTCGCGGAATTGGTCTCGTCGGCGATCAAATGCGCACAAAAGGTCCGACTCCTCAGTTCGGGAACGGAAGCCGGCCTCACCGCGCTCAGACTAGCGCGCGCGGCGACCGGGCGACCGAACATAATCAAGTTTGACGGATGCTACCACGGCCATAGCGACTCGATGCTGGTGCGCGCCGGTTCCGGCGGAATGACTTTTGGTCAACCCGACAGCGCGGGGGTTCCATCGGCGCTGGCCGCGATGACGATGGTTGCTCGATATAACTCGATTGAGACAGTCGAAGGTTTATTCCGCGCTGCGCCTGACAAAATCGCCGCCGTCATCGTCGAGCCGGTCGCCGCCAATATGGGCGTTGTAAATCCCGACCCCGGTTCGCTGAAAGCTCTTGCCGAGATCGCGCACAGCAACGGCGCGCTGCTGATCTGTGACGAAGTTATAACCGGGTTCCGACTTTGCTTCGGCTCGGTTGCTGAAAGGAGGGGCATCGCGCCTGACCTGATCATGCTTGGGAAGATAATTGGCGGCGGGATGCCGGTGGGCGCAGTTGCTGGTGCGGCGAGGATGATGGACTTGCTCGCGCCGATTGGTCCGGTGTACCAGGCGGGGACGTTGTCCGGAAATCCGCTCTCGGTTCGTGCGGGGCTCGAAACTCTTCGCATTCTAAAGGAAAGCAATCCCTACGCCGCGCTCGATGCCGCCGGCGCGCGCCTTGAAGCAGGACTTCGCGACGCGCTCAGAAAAAATGCCGAGAGCGGGTGCGTCAATCGCGCCGGATCATTGCTGACGATGTTCTTCGGTCCCGAGCGCGTGCGCGATGCCGACGAGGCTCGCGCGTGTGACTCGGCCAGGTTCGCCAAGTTTTTCCACGGGATGCTGGATCGCGGGATAAACATACCGCCGTCGCAGTTCGAGGCGATGTTCCTGTCCACGATGCATACCGATGCCGATATCGACCGCACGATTGCCGCCGCCGACGAGTCGCTCAGGGATCTCTCGCGAGCGAAATGAAAGCCGACTAATGCTTTCTGCAGCATTTCGAGGTCACGGCGAATGTGCAGGAATATCAAAATCCTTTTCAATTTCGATCCGCCGGTCACTGCCGAGGAGATTCGGGCCGCCTCGCTTCAGTTCGTCCGTAAAATCAGCGGCTTCAACAAACCGTCGAAGATGAACGAGGGCGCGTTCAGGTCTGCGGTCGATGAAATAGCCGGGGCTTCGACTCGACTTCTTCGTTCGCTCGAGACGAATGCACCGTCGAGGAATCGCGAAGAAGAGGCGGCAAAAGCGAAAGCCCGCGCCGCAGAAAGATTCGATAGCCGATCGCTCGGAAGGTGAACAACCATTGCCGTTGATCCAGGGAAAGTACGCGCGATCGCTAGCGATGGCGCTTGAAATTCCGATGTCACCGATCGCGGGCGGCGTGTTCGGCCATTACATCGATATGTATTTTAACACCGAGCCGTGGTTTACCGGCATTCTCGCGTTCGCGGGCTTCATTCATTCTGTCGTGACGGTCATCAGGATCGCCAGAGAAATACCCCCGACTTCGCAAGGCTAGCGAGAGCCCGTGCGCAACGATCAGATCCCGACGATCCCTGCGATTCAGCGGATGAACGCGATTCTGGTAGCGGTTACCGCGACAGTTCTCTTTTTCCTGGACTCAACCGCAGCCGCGGTGGGATGCCTGCTCGGTGGCGCGATCGTGATCGTGAATTTATGGCTGCTCAGCCTGCTCGGCGCGGCAATTCTTTCGGCCGCCGGCGCGGGTATCTCGGGCGCCGCTGCCAGATTTGGCGCCATGGCGATACCGCTCAAGATGCTGATCGTAGTCGGCCTGGTCTATCTTCTTTTCAAGCGCATCCACATTGATGGCGTGGGATTCGCGCTCGGAGTATTGACTCAGATGACGGCTGCCATTATTGAAACCGGGCGTGCTTCGCGCCGCGGCGCCAGCTAAGATCGCCGCGGCGGAGACAGTGACTTGCAGACCTCAATAAACTTTCTCGAAATAATCGGCGGCGGCAAAATCCCCGTGGTGCTGGTCGGCACTTGGCTGGTGATGGGAATCCTGCTGATTTTCGGCTTCCTTGCGCGACGCTCGTTGTCGGCAGCCGCCGACCCGCTCGTCCCCGACGACCAGATCACGGTGCGCTCGGTCGCCGAGATGACCGCCGAATGGGCTGACGGTTTTGTGCATGAGGTTACCCAACTCCATCACTATCGCCAATTCGTCCCGTTCTTCGGCAGCTTGTTTGTATTTATCCTGCTCTCGAACCTTCTCGGACTCGTCCCGGGAATGGAACCACCCACCGCCGACTCGGATCTCACCTTCGCGCTCGGCACGATTTGCTTCGTTTTCTACATCTACCAGGGGATGAAGGCGCAGGGTGTGCTTGGTTATCTTGGAACTTTTCTCGGACCGATGATGGTCGTTGCGCCGCTCATGCTGATAATCGAGATCGCGGACAACGTGTTTCGACCGTTTTCGCTCGGCGTACGTCTTTACGCGAATATGTTTGCCGATCACATGGTGCTCGGCATCTTCACTGGCTTAACCAAGTTGCTAATTCCTTTGGCATTCCTGAGCCTTGGAATGATCGTCTGCATCATTCAGGCCATGGTCTTCATGATTCTGTCGATGGCGTACGTGCGCCTGGCAGTCAGCCACGAACATTAGTCTAAAGGCAAAATTAGATTTCATGCGCCCGGGACTCCGCCCGGAAATGGCGGTGGTAGAGGAAGAGAGGTGGCCGGCTCCGGAACCTTTGAGGCGCGCGAAACAAGGAGGATCGAGAAAATGTTACGACGGATTGGAACTGTGATCACTATGGCCGGGATGGCCATCCTGGCGTCGCCGCTGCTCGCGATGGCGCAAGAGGCGGCGAATGCCGCGGGAACAAATGCAGCGTTGCGTGGCGGCCTGATCGCGATCGGCGCCAACATCGGGGTCGGCATCGCCGCGTTCGGCAGCGGGCTCGGTCAGGGCCGGATGGCGGCCTCGGCGATGGAATCGATTGGGCGCAATCCCAACGCGGCCGGGCAGATCTTCACGCCAATGCTGCTGGGCCTCGCGTTCATCGAAGCGCTGACCCTGTACGCGCTGGTGATCGCATTCCTGCTCCAGTTAAAGATCTGAGCTTGATTGTCCCCTTTGACGACGGGGCCCGATTGGGCCCCGTTTTCTTTTTCTGTTCGCCGCTAGCGGCGCTTGGCGCCCTGTAAAATGTCGAACGGGGCGCGGCTTTTTTCGCGCTTCAACAGGACGTACGTTGCGCCTGCGCCGCCGTCTGCCGGACGCGCGGTCGTGAACGCCAACACGTGGCCGCCAATCGCACCATGTGAGAGCCATCCTGCCGACGCGTGCTTGAGGACAGGGTGCCCGCCGGGAGATCGCAGCCCGCGCCCGTGCACGATGAGCACGGTGCGCAGTCCCTTGCGAACCGACGCGATGATGAATTCCTTGAGCGCTTGCTTGGCGGCGCTTTGGACCATCCCATGCATGTCGAAATGCGCCTGCACGGCGAACTCGCCGGATCGAAGCTGCGACACGAGGCGGGGGTCGAGGCCGACGCGGTATCCCTCGAGGTATTCGTCGGACTCGGTGATATCGAAGGGTGCCTGTCCCGATACCAGGTCCGACAGTTGCGCAATTACCTCCGCGTCCTCATCGACGATGGCGTGAGTCACAGGAGGTTCAAGAGGTATGCGCGACCGGCGGTGGCCATTGGCATGCAGCGGGCGCACACCCTCGAGCGCGTGCCGCAGGAAAGACTCGTCATCGAGCAGTTCCGCAGGTTCGGCGGTTTTTTCTGCGACCGGCGCCGGCAGCGCCGCCGCCTTGGGGATGATTACCGATGGCGAAATCCGCTCGGCGAGCATCCTCTTCAGGTCTTTGAACGGCGACGAGAAGACGGGCTCGGGTGCGGCCTTTCGTTGGCCGGCTCGTTCGCCGTCCTGGCGGCCATGGCTTCGTTTTTTTGGCATCGGAAGAGGCTCGCAGGATTCGAATCAGTGCACGGCTAGACAGACTACGCCGAGAACGCGATGCGGTTCAAACCCGCGCGGCGATCCGCGAGCAAACAGACAGGAAAATCGTCTGCGAGAATGATGTGATGCGCGTTCGGCGGGCCTCGACTACACTTGCCGCATGTCGCGAACTACATTGCCGTGAGGATCGTCATATGCGTCGTGTCATCGTAGTCGCCGCCGCAATTGTCGGAGCCGTGGTGATTTTCGCCGGAGCGATCCTCTTCTATGCCGCGGCCAACCTCAACTCGATCATCGCCGAGCGCCGCCAGACCGTCCTCGACAAGGTCAGCAGGGCGCTCGGCCGCCAGCTTCATGCCGACGACATCAAAGTGAGCCTTGGCTGGGGAATCATGGCCGACGTGACGGGCGTGCAGGTGGCGGACGACCCCGACATCTCGAAAAAACCGTTCATCGAGGCGGGCAATGTTTACGCGCGACTGGAACTGATACCGCTGCTGGCGCGCCGGATCGAAGTCACCGAAATCGTGCTGGACAAGCCGGTGATCAGAATCGTGCAGACTCGCGACGGTAGGCTAAACCTCTCGACGCTTGGCACGAAGAAAATCCGCGCCGAAGAGCCCTCGCGCGAAGGTAAGCGCGCGAATGCCCGGCACCGGACCGAAGAGTCGCCGCTGGCCGAAGCGGGCCAGGCGCCCGAGGCGCTCGGCGCGCTGTTCGTGCAGAATGTCTCGGTCGATGAAGGCACTTTGGAATTTGAGACCGAGGGCGCGCCGCAAGCTGCAACCTTTAATTCGATCGACCTCAAGGTGCGCGGTTTCGGTTTTCAGGCGCCGTTCACCGTCGCGCTCACCTTCGCCGCGCTTGCCGACCATCAGAACTTCGATCTTTCCGCGACAATCGGGCCGCTGATCAACAACGGCGTCATCGACATCGACGCGATACCGCTCACGGGCATGGCCAAGGTCGGCCCGATCGAGCTGGCGCAGCTAGCGACGATCCCGATGCTCGCGAACTCGATTCCGCCGAAGCTCTCGATTTCCGGCCCGTTCAGCCTCAACGCCACGGCTGACGGCACGGTTCAATCGATCAAATTCAACGTCTCGAGCGATTTGAGCGGGCCCGCAATCGCCTTCGGCGACACGTTCAGCAAGCCCGCCGGCCAGCCGCTCAAGATGTCCGCCGAAGGTACGCGGACAGATTCTGCCATGGGGTTGATGACTGCCAACGTCACTCTCGGCGGCCTCGAAGCGAAAGCGGCCAATATCAAGGTCGGCGGCGGCACGACTGCGGCCCGTGTCGATACCAACGACTTCGATATCGCTTCGCTCTCGAAGATGATCGCGGCACTCGGCAAATACAACTTCGAAGGCAGGACCGAGATTCATACCGACGCGGCGTTAGCCAACGGCAAAGTATCAGCTACCGGCATGGTCGCGCTCGCCGATGTGGGACTGTCGAACGCCGATCAAAAAGCGCCGCCGGTGAGCCGCCTCAGCGGCAGCATCAAGCTCAAGGGCACCAGCGCCGACGTTGGCCCCCTGACCTTCAACTTGGGCGCGGCGCAGGCGACGTTGAAATCGCATGTCGATCAGTTTCAGCCGTTGGTCATGAGCTATGAATTGAACGCGTCCTCGGTTCGCCTGGCGGATCTCGCACCCTCGCGACCGCCCGACGAAATGATCAACCAGCTTTTCGCAAAGGGCGCCGCCAAGATAGTCCCGGTGACCGGCCTGGTCGCCGATTCTCAAATCACGTCGCCATCGGGCAACCTCGCCAATGTCCCGTACCAGAATCTGGACCTGTCGCTGTCGCTCGCCGGCAAACAGGCCCGCGTAACCCTGCTCAAGCTGAAGGCATTTTCGGGCGACATCGTCGCAACAGGAAACACGCAGCTCGACGCGGGCGCGCCGATGGCGGCGTCGATCAGTTTTACCAACATCAACATCCAGCAGGCGCTCGAAGCGCAAAAATCCAGGGCGGCAGGGACTGTTCGCGGGTCGCTCGGCGGGAACATCAATGTCACCGGGAAGACCGGCAGTATCGACGCGATGAAGCCGGCGCTGAAGGGCAGCGGCAAGCTGACGCTCGTCAACGGCAAGCTGGTGGGCGTCAATATTGGCGGTCAGGCGCTCAGGAAGGTGCAGAACCTGCCTGCAGTGGGCAAGCTGGTTCCCGATGCGGTCGTAAAGAATCATCCCGAGCTGTTCAGCAACCCGGACACCGACATCCAGCTGGCGAGTCTGAGCTTCGCGCTCGCCGACGCGCGAATCACGTCGCACGACATCAAGGTGCAAACGGTGGATTACGACCTGCTCGGCGATGGATGGTTCGACATGGACAGGAATATCGACCTCGCGGCGCGAATCGTACTTTCGCCGCAATTCAGCAAGGAACTGATCGAGCAGAAGAAGGCGGTCGCGTACGTCGCGAATCAGGACGGGCGAATCGATATCCCGTTGCAAATCGTTGGGCAACTGCCCAAGCCGAAAGTATTGCCCAACGTGACCGAACTTGCGCAACGCGCCGGAACTCACGCGGTCCAGTCGCAGGGTCAGAAGTATCTCGGCAAGGTTTTCGGCAAGAAGGGGCTGCCGGGAGGATTGGGAAAATTTCTCGGTGGCGATTAAGGCGGAAGCTTCGTGCACGCGCGCTACAGGTTTATTTGCACGATCGTTGCGCCCGCGCCGCCGTGATGCGGTTCCGCACCGCGAAACGACGCGCAATACGGCGACGTGCCGAGGTATTCAGCCACGGCTTTCCTCAGCGCGCCCGAGCCGATGCCGTGGACGATCCGCACCTCCGCGCGATTGGTCAGGAACGCGGTGTCGAGAAATTCCTCGAGCTTGCGCAGCGCGTCCATCGTCCGCATCCCGATCAGGTTCAACTCGTCGCGCTCGCCACCCTCGACGCGGAAGGTGACGGTCGCCGATTTGGCCTGCGCGGGGCGATTTTCGGCGACACTCGCCGCCGATCTGCGCAGCCGCTCGGGCGCGACTTCGATCCTGAGGCCGCCCCGGCCGATCACGGCACGTCCCGCTTCAAGCACGATCAATTCGCCGCGGATGTCGCCGACCTCGACGCGGTCGCCGACCCTCAGCGGCGCATCGGACTCCGGTCCGGCGTCGGCAGCGGGCGCAAGGCTCTCGAGTTTCGCCGCCGCCCTCGTGATGAAGCCCTTCAAGTCGGTGCGCGATTTCTCCCGGGTTTTCAACCCATCCATCAGCGCCGCGCCGTCGCGCCTCAGCTCGTCGATCAGTTCCGCAACCTCGGCGCGGAGCCGCTGGCGTTCCAGCTCGATGCGCTCGCGCGTTTTTTCAGCGTCCTGAAGAATCTCTTCTTGTGCGAGCGCCAGGCCGGCTTCGCGCTCGCGCAATTTTTCGACCTGCGCATTCAGCTTGGCACACTCAGCGTCCAATCTCTTTAAGGCGTCGGTCAGCTCGATAGTCCCCGCGCCCATCGACTCTTCGGCCGCGCGGATTATTTCTTCGGGCAACCCCAGCCTGCGCGCGACCGCGAGTCCGTAACTCTGCCCGATGGTGTGCGGCTTCAGGCGATATAACGGCGCGAGGCGGTCGGCGTCGAAATCCACTGCCGCGGCCTCGAATCCGGCTTGCGAGTATGCGTGCAGTTTCACCGCGGTCGAATGCGTCGCGATTGCCAGCATGCAGCGCCGCGTCCCGAGATAGTTCATCAGGCCGATCGCGAGTGCGGCGCCTTCGGCCGGGTCGGTGCCGGCGCCCGGCTCGTCGAGAATCACCAGCGCCGGCTCAACGAGCGATCTGATTATCTCCGACAGGTTGGCGATATGCCCCGAAAAGCTCGACAGATTGGATTCGATGGACTGTTCGTCGCCGATGTCGGCGAACATGCTGCGAAAAACCGTCGTCTTGCTGCCGGCGAGCGCCGGAATCAGCATCCCCGCCTGCGCCATCAGCGACAGCAGTCCGACTGTTTTGAGCGCGACGGTTTTTCCGCCCGTATTCGGTCCCGAGATGACGATCCCGCGCTGACCTGCGCCGATCTTGACGTCGATTGGAATAACCTCGCGGCCGCTGGTCATCAGCAGCGGATGCCGCGCGCCAATAAAATCGATTCCGTCTTCCACGAGCGCCGGCTCAACGCACCGGAATCGCTCGGCGAAAAGCGCGCACGCGTTGAGCGCATCGAGCGCCACCATCGCGTCGAATGTGAGGTGCAGCTCCGGCGCGTATCCGCCGACCATCGCGGTCAACCGCGCGAGGATTCGGGTTTCTTCCGCCTCCGCTTCGCGCTCGAGCATCATCAGGCGGTTGTTCAGCTCGACGGCCCACATCGGCTCGACGAACAGCGTCTCTCCCGAAACGCTGCGGTCCTGCACAATTCCTTCGAACCGTTCCGCGTAGTTCAGCTTCATCGGCAGCACGAAGCGGCGATTGCGAATCGTCACCAGGTAATCGGATACGAATGACTCCATGCCAGAGGCGTTGAGCGAGCGCAGGAGCCGCGCCTCCAGTTCGGCGCGCTCATCGCGCAGTCTGCTGCGCAAACGTTTCAGCTCGTGGCTGGCGTCGTCGAGGATAGAGCCGTCGTCAGCCAGCGCGCTGAGCATCGCGTCGGCCAGTTCCTTCGGCGCGAGCAGGTTGTTCGCCAACGCCGCGACCTGGGGGAAACGCTCGACGCGCGAGCGCAGAAATCCGCCGACGTGGCGCGACCCCACGATAAAATCGCGCACTTTCACCAGCGCTGCGCCACCGAGGATCGCACCGGCGCGTGCCGCCGCGAGCAGGTAGGGCCGCTGATCGGCAAATTCGCTCATCGGGATCGAGCCGGCGTGCGATCTCAGCTCGACCATCTCGGCGGTTGCGGCAAGCCTGCGCCGCACTTCGACCGCGTCGATCGACGGGCGCAGTTGCGCGCTTGCCTCGCGCCCCGGCTCGGAGGCGCAAAGCTCCGTGACAAGGTGAATCACCTTGTCGAACTCGAGTGCTTTCAGATCGCGTTCACGCATCGCTAATATCTAGCCCCGGCTTCCTAAAATTTAGCCGAACTTTGATCCGCAGGCATCAAGGACACTCAAATGGATCGGATAGAATCCCGGCTGACCACCAACTCCGACGAGTTCCGCCGCAACCGCGAGGCGATGGAATCGCTGGTCAAGCGCCTGCGCGGCGAAATCGAGCGGATTCGCCAGGGCGGTCCCGCGGCCACCCGCCAGCTTCACGTCGAGCGCGGCAAATTGCTCGTGCGCGACCGCGTCAAAAAACTTCTCGACCCCGGCAGTCCGTTCCTCGAGCTGTCGCCGCTGGCAGCGTTTCAGATGTACGACGGCGGCTCGCCGTCCGCGAGCATCGTCACCGGCATCGGCCGGATCCACGGCCGCGAGGCGGTAGTCGTCGCCAACGACGCAACCGTCAAAGGCGGCACTTACTTTCCGATGACCGTGAAGAAGCATCTCCGCGCACAGCAGATCGCCATCGAAAATCTGCTGCCATGTGTTTATCTGGTCGATTCGGGCGGCGCCTTCCTGCCGCTGCAGTCCGAGATTTTTCCCGATCAAAATCACTTCGGACGCATCTTTTACAACCAGGCGCGGATGTCTGCGATTGGCTTGGCGCAGGTCGCGGTGGTGATGGGCAGTTGCACGGCAGGCGGCGCGTACGTGCCCGCGATGTGCGATGAGAACATCATCGTGCGCGGCGAGGGGACGATCTTCCTGGCGGGACCGCCGCTGGTGCGCGCCGCTACCGGCGAGGAGGTCAGCGCCGAGGATCTCGGCGGTGGCGACGTGCATACCCGGCTGTCGGGCGTGAGCGATCACCTGGCCGACGACGACGAGCACGCGCTGCAGATTGCGCGCGCGGTCTTCGAGAATCTTGGCCCTCGCACGGCTGCGGCGATCGAGCAGGACTCGCCCGAGGAGCCGCATTACGATCCCGCCGAACTGTACGGCATCATCCCGGTCGATACGCGCAAACCCTATGACGTGCGCGAGGTGATCGCGCGGCTGGTTGACGGCAGCCGGATGCACGAGTTCAAGGCGCGTTACGCCACCTCCATCGTCACCGGCTTCGCGCGAATCTACGGCTATCCCGTCGGCATCATCGCCAACAACGGCGTGCTGTTCAGCGAGTCCGCGCTGAAGGCCACCCACTTCATCGAACTGTGCTGCGCGCGGCGCATCCCGCTGCTCTTCCTGCAAAACATCACCGGCTTCATCGTCGGCAAGCGCTACGAACAGGGCGGCATCGCCAAGGACGGCGCCAAGATGGTCAACGCGGTCGCCA
>Ga0074044_10000774_pt1 | contig 29912 bp, 29 predicted proteins | sample BogForMeECP23OM1_FD_94443 | JGI IMG/M metagenome (GOLD analysis project Ga0074044, IMG submission 94443) | Bog forest soil microbial communities from Calvert Island, British Columbia, Canada - Bog Forest MetaG ECP23OM1 | ecosystem: Environmental > Terrestrial > Soil > Wetlands ...
AGATGGTGTGTCTGCCAGTTCCACCACTTCCGCTTTAAAATCAATATCTTATGCTACGAGGTCTAACCGGAGCCGCTGCCGTTCACAGTTCAGACACGGCTCATCCGGCATCCTGCTTCCTATGTCTTTATACACGGTCAAACGAGGCGGTTCAAGTTCGGTAAGCCCCACATTTGCGTGACGTCCACGATGCGTTTATCGTGAGATGCTCGTTGACTTCATCCCTACTATGAATGGTCGCGTCTTCTGCTGGTCGCTCACGTCGGCACTGGCCGGCTTCCTTTTCGGTTTTGACACGGTTGTCATCTCGGGCGCGGAGAAGACGATACAGTCGCTTTGGGGACTGAGTCCCGGACTCCACGGGATTGCTATGGCTTCCGCGCTCTACGGCACGGTGGCGGGTTCCTTAATCGGGGGCTGGCCTGCTGACCGATTCGGACGCAAAGCTACGCTGCTATGGATCGGCGTTCTTTACTTTGTCGGCGCGGTCGGGTCAGGGTTGGCAACGAACGTTACAACGTTCATTGTGGCGCGAGTTATCGGTGGTCTGGGTATCGGCATTTCGACCGTGGCGGCTCCGCTGTACATTTCGGAAATTGCGCCGCCCAAGCAACGTGGACGGCTGGCGGGCATGTTTCAGTTCAACATTGTTTTTGGCATCCTGATCGCTTTCGTGTCGAACGCGCTGCTGGCGGGCATCGGCGAGAATGCCTGGCGGTGGATGCTGGGTGTGGCCGCGTTCCCCTCGGTGCTCTATGCGCTGCTTTGCTTCGGTCTTCCGGAGAGTCCCCGATGGCTTTTGGGCAGGAAGGGCGATCGCGCGGGCGGGCTGAGAGTTCTGCGACGCATTCAACCGCAGGCTTCCAAAGCTGAGATCGAAGCCGAGGCTGACGAGATTACTGCGGCATCGACCGAAAAGGCCTCGTCGGCACATTTCTGGACACGGCGTCTGCGTAAACCAATTCTGCTTGCCATTCTGATTGCGTTCTTCAATCAACTCTCCGGCATCAACGCGATTCTTTACTTCGCTCCGCGCATATTTGAACTTACGGGGCTGGCGGCAAAGGCAGCGCTGCTGCAATCGATCGGCATTGGCGTTACCAATCTCGTTTTCACTTTTGTTGGCCTCTGGCTGATTGACCGGCTGGGACGGCGCACGCTTCTCTTTATTGGCTCGTTCGGCTACATCGGTTCACTCGGTCTGGTTGCGTGGGCCTTCTTTACTCAGCATTTTGCGATCGTGCCGATTTGCATCTTTGCTTTTATTGCTGCGCACGCGATCGGTCAGGGAGCGGTGATCTGGGTTTTTATTTCCGAGATATTTCCTAACCGGCATCGTGCTGAGGGTCAGGCTCTAGGCAGCTTCACGCATTGGATCTTCGCCGCCTTGCTTACGACTTTTTTTCCGCGGATGGTTTCCAGTTTCCCACCCGGTTACGTCTTCTCGTTCTTTGCCGGCATGATGGTGTTGCAACTGATTTGGGTGAAGACGCTGGTTCCGGAAACGAAGGGCGTGCCACTGGAACAGATCCAGAGACAGTTGGGGATCGAATAGGGTTGCCATGAGCTTTCGCGTTGTCGGCGTCGGAGAAGTGCTGTGGGACTTGCTTCTCACGGGACCGCAACTGGGTGGAGCGCCAGGGAACTTCGCGTATCATGCGCACTCGCTGGGGGCCGAGGCCCAGGTCATTACTCGCGTAGGGAAGGATGACCACGGGCGCGAGATCATTCGGCGGTTTCACGAGATGGGCCTGCCGGATACCGGTGTGCAAGTGGATGAAACCGCGCCTACGGGAACCGCAAAGGTTGAACTCTCTGGCGATGGGCTGGCCCGTTTCATCATTCAGGAAAGTGTGGCGTGGGACTTCATGGCTGTGACGCGGGAAGCACTGGCGGTCGCGCGCCGGGCGGACGCAATATGCTTCGGCAGCCTGGCTCAGCGGTGCGAAGGGTCGCGTAGCACAATTCAACAATTGGTTGCGGCGGCGCCGGCGAACGCGCTGCGCGTTTTTGACATCAATCTTCGGCAGCAGTTCTATTCCCGGGGCGTGATTGAAGCATCACTCCAGTTGGCGAACGTTCTGAAGCTGAACGATGACGAGCTGCCGATCCTGGCGGAAATGTTTAACCTCCTCGGCTCGACCGAGGATAGTCCGTGTGGCGGGGACACTTCTGTCCGCGCAGACGGTCACTTCGCCGCAAACACGCGGACAGGAGTGTCCGCGCTACACAAGATCGAAGGTCAGATCGAGGGCCTGGCGCAGGCATTTAGCTTGCAAGTTGTCGCCTTGACGCGTGGGGCTAATGGCAGTTTGCTCTGGCAGAAGGGACGGTGGTCCGATTGTCCATCTCGTCCGGTGAGGGTCGTCGATACGGTGGGCGCGGGCGATTCATTCACGGCTGCACTGGTTCTCGGACTGCTTCGGAAGATGGACTTGGACGAAATCAGTCATATCGCCAACGCTGTGGCACGCTATGTCTGCTCCCAGGCGGGGGCGACGCCAGCTTTGCCGGTAGAATTCTCCAGACGGTTTTCGGTCACGGTGCAGTGACCATCGGGCGGAATTGGCAGCATCGCCGCCCACCCTTGCGCAAAGAACGCGCAAGGATGGGGCACCCCCGGTTGGGTAATGAAAGGGAAACCGGAATCCGGGGGGTGGCCACCCGGCGCTCCACTTACGATCCGAGCTTGAGCAACGCTTCCCGGAAGCGTTCGTGGCGCTGGGTGAGGTGAAGATAAAGCATTTCGTCGGCTTTGGACTTGCTGCGAATGATTCGGACGAGCGACTCTTTCTCCTCAGGCTCCCAGGACCGAAGGCTGGGAACTAAAGCCAGGACCAAGGCAAAATTCTCGAAGCTGGCGCGTTCGGAAGATGTCCATCGAGAAGTATCTACACCGAACATCCTCGCGACCGCGCTCACTGATTCCTTGCGCATGCGGTTGCTGTCGCCTTGAAATTCCTTTGCCATCCAGCGATTCACTCGCAGGCCAAGATTGCGCGTGCTAAAGCGGTCCCACGCTCCCACTTGGCTGCCGGGCAACTCGTAGAAGATGTGCCCACTCGCCAGGCGGCGCAAGGTTCTGGCGGGCGTTCGGTATTTCGGGTCGGCGGCGATTCGGGCTTCTTCGTGTTCCGCCAGTTTTTGGAGATCCGTTCGGCCCGGCCTGAAGCCTAGCTTCCGGTAAAACCAGAATGCTCCCGATTCGATGGCTTCCTCGTTGTCATGGCCGAGTTGATATGGGTAGACCGAGACGCAGGTCGTTCCCATTAAGTGACACAGGCAGCGTAAGACTTGGGCATAGATCCATCCGGCTTCGCCGCCTCGGAAGGTGTAAAAGGTGTTGAAGCCTACTTCCATCCACTCGCAGAGTCCGATGGCTTCGATGTAGTTAATGGGCACACCGTTCTTCAGCGTCAATCCCGCGACGTAGGCACGCAGCGGGAGACGGCGATCAGACGGCAGGTTCCAAAGATGGATGGTCACTCCGCGGCCTACATCGGCGCGCACCACCGACGCAGGATCGCCCAGCGTGGTGCCGTACAGTTCGCGGTAGCGCACCAGCATGACCTCGCGGATCAGGTCCATGACCTGCTTTCCCTGCTTGCGGGAAAGCTTCGTCAGATGGACTGGACCTCGTGCCAGTTCGTCGGCCAGCGAAACTTGGCTCCGGCTGATCAGCGGTTCGTCGTGATAGAAAACGTTGCGAACAGGTTTCCAGTTTCGCGTTCTTGAGATGACCGAGTTCCCGAGACTCCAGCGCAAGGGCACGTGCAAGGATTCGAAGAGTTCGGCTTTCTGATTGGGCGGGAGTGGCAGATCGGCGAAACGCTGCACCAGCCATGCAGGATCGGAGCCCTTCTTGCCAGCAGCGGTCTCGAGCCATCGGCGCCAGGGCGTGTCGGCTTCGACATAGGCGTCGTCTTCGAGCAAGGGCATGAAGCGCGGGCCGGTGGCGCCTAACTCTCGTGCGGGTTCGTAGTTTTCCCAGGCGATTTCGACTTGGTTGGGCATGCGCTTCATGAGCCAGCGCGATACATCGAAGCTGAGCGTGTCCTCCATCTGCGTGCCCGCAATGCCGGAGACTTCGATGGGCTCGAAATCATCCATGTTGGCACCAGCATGATGTAATGCTTCCACTTTCTTGTGCAAACTATTAAGAATACGGCTTGTAACTCGAACAATCTCTCGCCCTTGAGGAAAGGCTCTCAGAAAAAGTAACGCTTCGTGGAAGCGGATCAGCGACGCAGAATTGGGGAAGCGGGTGGCGTCGAGACGGTTCAGCAACTTCACTACCCTTGCAGCTTCGTGGCGCCCGAAGCGATAGCGGCAGGCTTCGAGTTCGGCGAGTTGGCGATCAAGAGTATTCGCGACCATGGAAGCTTCCAGACAAGGTTACCTTATGCCTAGCCTGCAAGGCATTACCTAGCTGATGACGCTATAGGCTCTCCTGTAAAACTCTCGTTCTGACCTTAGTTACCAATTGGTACTGTGGGGGTGGTTATCAGGGTAGGCTGTCAGGCCCTCAGGGGCTAAGGCCCGCGTTTTTATTGGCGTTGAGCGGCACGGCTGAAGAGGCTGCGGAAAAAGTCGTTCCCGACCAGACAGGTGTCACCTCAGCGGCTAAAGCCGGACTCAGAACAAAGCAGTTACCGCAGCGCTGAAGCGCTGCGCCACCCAAAATCAAGCCCGAGGTTGAGTTTTTCCGCAGCCTGTGAAGCCGTGCCCTACCAAAACCATTCATTGTGCTCTATGCGATGAGTGGGGTTCGCCGGCCGCTACCCACTCATTCGCAAAGAACGCGAATGAGTGGGGCACCCGCCGGTCGTTTGCCCCATGCTATAATTCCCATTCGCCTGAACGTTTTACGTCGAGGCTGATCCTGTGATTTCCTCCGCGGGCGGATCCATAATTCCGAGAATCAGCGCCATCCAGGTTCTTTAGAGACGAGGTACAGCTATGTCCGGCCATTCGAAATGGGCAACCATCAAGCATAAGAAGGGCGCGCTTGACGCCAAGCGCGGCAAGATCTTCACCCGTCTCATCAAGGAAATCGCGATGGCGGCGAAGTCGGGGGGCGATCCCGACATGAACCCGCGGTTGCGTACGGCTATCGTGGCGGCTAAGGCCGAGAACATGCCGGCCGACAACATCAAACGCGCCATCCAGCGCGGCACCGGCGAACTGCCCGGCGCCAGCTATGAAGAATTTATCCTTGAGGGCTATGGGCCGGGCGGGGTGGCTTTGCTGGCGGAGATTTCTACCGATAACCGCAATCGTACGGTCAGCGAAATCCGGCACGTCTTTGGCAAGAACAATGGCAACATGGCCGAGGCCGGCGCGGTTTCGTGGATGTTCCACAAGAAGGGCGACATTATTATTCCGAAGTCGGCGGCTAAGGAAGACGATCTGATGAACATCATCCTCGAATCGGGCGGCGAAGATTTGAAGGACGATGGCGAGAACTGGGAAATCCTGACCGACACTTCCGCCTACGAGACCGTGTTGGAGGCGGTGAAGAAGGCCGGCATTACTCCCATCTCTTCGAGCGTGGGCATGATTCCACAGACCTACATCAAGCTGGAAGGGCAGCAGGCGGCGCAGATGATCCGCCTGATGGAAGCGCTCGAAGATTGCGACGACGTGCAGAACGTGCATTCCAACTTCGATATTGACCAGAAGCTGCTGGAAGAAGTTGCGGGCTGAGAAAAGATCGGGTGATCTGATCATCGGGTGATCGGGTCATCTGAAGTCCAAAACTACTTTGTCTTTGATTTTCGATCACCCGATGGCCCGATGCCTCTCCTCACTTTTCAACACCGCTGAGGAAAAGTTTGTGGAAAAGCGGGGGCTTATTCCTGTAACCTCCTGTTAATTAATCGTTTCAACATTCTGCACTGCATCGGGTGCTTGCTGCATTGACTTCCACGAGATTTTGCTTTCCGTGAAGACGCGTCTCGACAAGTTGCTTGTGGAGCGACGGCTCGCGCCGTCGCGGGAGCGGGCGCAGGCGCTCATCCTCGCTGGAAAAGTTCTGGTCAACGAGCAGAAGATCGAGAAGGCGGGCGCATTGATTGACTCCGGCTCGGCATCGGTCTTGCGCCTGCTGGGCGAGGATCTGCGCTACGTCAGCCGTGGCGGGCTTAAGCTGGAGAAGGCTCTTGAGCACTGGCGAATCGATCTCCAGGGCAAGGTTTGTCTCGACATCGGCGCTTCCACTGGAGGCTTCAGCGACTGCATACTGCAGCACGGCGCTGCCAGGGTGATTGCCGTGGATACCGGATACGGGCAGATGGATTTTGGCTTGCGTAACGATCCGCGCATTCGGCTTCTGGAGAAAACCAATGCCCGTTACCTCGAACCTGGAGACGTTGGCGAGGCGATTGACTTCATTGCCATGGATGTCTCCTTCATCTCCGCCACGCTGGTGCTGCCGGCGGTGCTTCGCGCCGCTTCGGGATGCGCCCAGATTGTGGTGCTGGTGAAGCCGCAGTTTGAAGCGGGCAGGGAACTGGTGGGTAAGGGAGGGATCGTGCGCGACGAATCGGCACAGCGAGCGGCCGTGGCCAGAGTGGAAGCGACGCTTTTGGGACTTGGATGCGCGCACGCCGAATGGATCGAGTCGCCCATTCTTGGTGGCGAGGGCAATCGCGAATTCCTGCTTCACGCAGAGTTTTCTCCGCCTGCTATCCGGTGATTCTGTACAATCGGAAGTCCGATGCCCGACGACGATTCCGAAGACATGCCTAAGTCCTCCCACATCCCAACCCGCCAGAAGACCGTAGCCATCGTTTCCAAGCCGGACCGTCCAGAGTTGTCGAAAATACTGCCGGAGCTCGAAAAGTGGTTGCGGGAGCGCAAGTACTCGGTGGTGACAGACCGGGAAAGCGCAGCCTATTTTTCGGCGACGAGCGTGATGGCGCGAAGCGAATTGGCGGAGCGGTCGCCGTATCTGGCTCTGGTGCTCGGCGGCGACGGTACGCTGCTTTCGGCGGCGCGCGCGGTGGCGACAGCCGGCACGTTGATTCTCGGCGTCAACCTGGGCACGCTTAGATTCCTTACCGAGAAGCCGTTGGCCGATCTCTACCCCGCGTTGGAGGCGGTGGCCAAGGGCGAATACGTGGTGGAAAGCCGTTCCATGCTGGTCTGTTCGCTGGTTCGGGGCGGAGGCGTAGTCGCAACTCACCAGGCACTGAATGATGTCGTCGTTAGCAAGAGTGCTATTGCACGGCTGAACTACTTCGAGCTGTTCGTGGACGCGGAGTTCGTTTCCAGCTACAAAGCCGATGCCTTGATTATCGCGACGCCGACCGGTTCTACCGCGTACTCTCTGGGCGCGGGCGGACCGATTCTCAAGCCGGATGTGGATGCCTTCGTCATTACGCCGGTTTCACCCCATGGATTGACACACCGTCCGGTGGTCGTGCGCGATACGGTCTCCATCGAAATCCACGTCAAAACCGGGCAGGAAGAAGCCTATTTGAGTATGGATGGACAGGTTGGCATGCCGGTGCGAGACGGCGATATCGTGCGCTGCGTTAAGGCCGAACATCCGGCGCGGCTGTTACGTTTTCAGAAAACATTTTTTGAAGTGCTCGCCACCAAGCTGAAGTGGGGAGACCGGTAGAGGCAGGTCTTAGGTCTTAGGTCTCAGGTCTCAGGTGTTAGGTGTTAGGAAGGCGGAAGTGAGGACGGTTCTTGGCGGTTGCAGCGTCTGAGGTGTTCGCAGATCATGCGGTTCGCGTCTTTATCTAAGCGGAATTTAATTCGGAGAACAAATGAAGCAATGTTTCCTGCAACTTGTCATAATCCTTGGTTGCACGCTCTGCGTCTTCGCGCAAACTAAGCCGGCGGCGGACCTTATCATCCAAAACGCGCATGTCTGGACGGTGGATGCGTCGCGTCCGGAGGCTGAAGCGGTTGCCGTCCTCCGCCACCGTATCGTTGCGGTTGGATCGAGCCAGCAGGTGGAGGCCTGGCGGGGGCCCCATACCCAGGTGGTCGATGCCGGCGGGAAGCGACTGCTGCCAGGATTCAACGACGCGCACGTGCACTTCACGGATGGTGGAATGCAACTCGACAGCGTGCAACTCAACGATGCCACCAGCGCGCAGGAATTTGCCCGCCGCATTCGAGAGCGCGCCGCAAAAAGTGCCAAGGGCGGGTGGCTGCTTGGCGGCGATTGGGACGAGACCAAGTGGAGCCCGGCCGTACTGCCAACCAAAGAACTGATTGACGCGGCAACGCCCGAAACGCCGGTGGCGGTGGGGCGCTATGACGGCCACATGGTTTTGGCAAACTCGCTGGCTTTGAAGCTGGCAGGGATCACCGCGCAGACACAGGATCCCGCGGGCGGAGTGATCGTCCGCGACCGGGAAGGGAATCCGACCGGCGCACTGAAGGATGCGGCACAGGATCTGTTGTTCAAAGTGGTTCCACCTCCCAGCCACGATCAGCGGCGGCACGCGATTGAGCGCGCGCTTGAGCACGCGGCCTCGCTCGGTGTGACCAGCGTGCAGCACATGAACCCCGACGCCGCCGATATTGCGATCTACTCCGAGCTGCTCGAAGAGGGCAAGCTGACCACGCGCATTTATGCGGCACCGCTGATCCCCCATGTGGATGACCAGGTGAAGGTCGGCATCCGGCGGGCGTTCGGCGGACCGTATCTGCGCATTGGAGCGGTGAAGGCGTTTGCGGATGGATCGCTGGGATCGGGCACAGCGTATTTCTTCGAGCCTTTCGCCGACCAGCCGGGCAATCGCGGCCTGCTCAACGAGGGGATGCAGCCCATTTCGTTGATGCGCGATCGCATGATGCGAGGGGACGCTGCTGGATTGCAGCTCTGTACCCACGCCATCGGAGATGCTGGCATCTCGACAATCCTCGACATTTATGCCGAGATTGAAAAGGCGCATGGCAGCCGCGATCGCCGCTGGCGCATCGAACACGCGCAGCACATGGCAGCCAAGGATTTCGACCGCTTTGCTCAACTGCACGTGATCGCGTCGGTGCAGCCATATCACGCGATTGACGACGGCCGCTGGGCGGAGAGCCGCATCGGACACGATCGCGCCAGCCGCACCTACGCCTTCCGCACATTCCTTGACCACGGCGTGCGCCTGGCATTGGGCACGGATTGGGATGTTGCGCCGCTCAATCCCATGCTCACGCTGTATGCGGCGACAACTCGCGCGACGCTTGACGGCAAGAATCCGAAGGGATGGTTTCCGGAGCAGAAGTTGACCATTCAAGAAGCGATCGAGGCGTACACCACGGGTTCGGCCTATGCCGAATTTCAGGAGAACGAGAAAGGCTCGATCACGGTGGGGAAACTGGCCGACATGGTATTGCTCAGCGACGACGTGCTGGGGATCGATCCGGTCAAGATTCGAGAGGTTAAGGTGCTCAAGACCTGGGTCGGCGGCAAACTGACCTACGATCGAGAGGCCACGAGCCGGTGAGTGTTGTGAGTGAAAATCATCCAGGGCTGGTCGAGCGCACCTTCGATAGCGGCGAAGTTCAACTGAACTATGCCGAGGGACCGGCGCATGGGCCGGCGTTGGTGCTCCTGCATGGACTCGGCCGGCGCTGGCAGGTATTTCTGCCGGTGATCCCCGCGCTGAGCCTGCGCTGGCACATTTTTGCGCCTGACCTTCGCGGTCATGGCAAATCCTCCCGCGTGGCTCGCGGGTATCACGGGCCGCAGTATGCTGAGGACTTTGCCTGCCTTCTGCGCGAGCGCGTTTCGGCTCCCGCCGTGCTTTTTGGACATTCGCTGGGCGGCATGCTGGGCATGTGGGTCGCTTCGCATCATCCGGAGCTGGTGCGGGCTCTGGTTCTTGGCGATAACATCATCGTTGCCCAGCGGCTTCGTAATCCGATGTACACGGCGTTGTTTTCGGGACTGCGGGATCTGGCGCGCGCTGGCGGCTCGGTTGAGCAGATTGCGGACGGCATCGGCAAGATTGTGCTGCGGGTACCGAGTGGTGGGTCGGCCACGATCCGCGAACTTCCCGGCAACGATGAGGCCTACCTGCTCTCCTGGGCGCGCTGCGTGCAGCAGACCGACCCGGACGCGTATGAAATGACGCTCGACGGATCCTCGCTCGAAGGCTGGGACGGGGAGACGGTATTGCGTGGAATCGCTTGTCCAACGCTGCTTTTGCAAGGCACCCCGGAATTAGGCGGTCTGATGTCGGACGCCGATGTGGCGCTGGCCACTCGTTTGTTGCCCCATCACGCGCACGTGAAGTTCCGCAACCTGGGGCACGCGCTGTTCATCCAGCAACCCGAGCCGGTGCTGCGGGCAGTGACGAATTTCCTGGAGTCGCTGTAGCCGCGCTATTGCCGTGCAACCGACAACGTCAGGAGTCCCTCAACTTTTCCCCAGTCGTCGCTGTCGCGATTGAATTCGATTTGCCTGCGCCGGTCGGAAAAGCGTGGATCCAGCAACAAGAGCTTGTGGACTGCAAGTTGCCTCTGTCCGCTGGAATAGACAGTTTCATCGAAGATCGCGCCGTAGAGCACGTAGAAGTGCGACTTCCACTTGATTAGCAGAGCGTGTTGGTCGATCAAGGCACTGATCATTAGATCGGGAGTAATCGAGCTTTGCGGGACATACTCAGCACTCACCGTTACAGAGCGGCCGTCGCTCAAGACATGTTTTCCCTGCAACTTGGCACTGAGTTCCTGCAATGACGGAGAAGCTGCCAGTACCGTATCTTCGAGGGCAGAATCTTTTCCGCAGCACACGGCTTTGTCGCGGAGGATCGTTTCGAGCGCCGCTGCGAGCACTGCCGATGGGTCAGTCGATTGCGCCGTTAGCACCGGCAGTTTGGCGACGCGGACGTCCTGATTGGGGTGAAAGACATAGGATGGCTCGTCCTGGGCGAAGGCTGATAGGGTAGCAATGCAACCCAGCACTGAACACACGAGAAGCTTCGCGCTCAAAGACGGGCGACTTCGCCAAAATGAACGCCGTTCTTTCATAATCGCCTCCGCAGCGAAACACAACTATATGTAACCAAAACGCGTCTTCAGGGGCTAGAGCCCACGCTGATTTGCAGAGGGCTTGCGCGGCCCTGAAGGGCCGCTCTTCCACGGCGATACGGACATTTGTGACTTTTCTCCAAGCTGTAAAGCCCTACCCAAAACCGATTTATGAAACCAGCTCTATTCAAAATTAGAAGGCTTCCAACCGTACCTGATCCTGCAGGCTTTCTCGTCGCCGGATCACTCTGGCCCTGGTACCCTCCACCAGCACTTCCGCCGCGCGGCCTCGCGTGTTGTAGTTCGATCCCAGCACCGCGCCGTAGGCGCCGACGTCCAGAATGGCCAGGAGGTCGCCCTCGCTGACCCGAGGAAGCTTTCTGTCGCGTGCGAAAAAGTCGCCGGTCTCGCAGATGGGCCCGACTACATCGGTACCCTCAGTCTGGCGCGATCCGCGGTTCACCGGAACAATCTCGTGATACGCGCTGTAGAGCGACGGACGCAGCAAGTCGTTCATGGCCGCATCGACAATCAGAAAGCGCTTGTGATTATTCGTCTTGCGATAGAGGACGCGCGTCAGCAACACACCGGCTGGCCCAACAATGGAGCGTCCCGGCTCGAGCAGTAAATGCAGTTGCAACTCCCGCAACGGGGCGAGGACAGCCTTCGCGTATGCGGCAATCTGTTTCTCAAGACTTCCTTGCACTCCCTGGTAGGAAATTCCCAGGCCGCCGCCGGCGTCGATGTAGCGGATCTCGTGGCCCTGTTCGCGCAGGCCGCGCACCAGATCGGCCACGCGCTCAATCGCTGCTTGAAAAGAACCGACATCGGTGATCTGCGATCCGATGTGGACACTCACTCCGGCGACTTTCAGATAAGGTTGCTTCGCGGCCAGCGCGTAGAGGGTCCGGGCCTCGGGGATGGGCACGCCGAATTTGTGCTGATGCAGCCCGGTCGAAATATACGGGTGCGTTTTCGCCGAGACATCGGGATTGACCCGCACGGCTACCGCTGCTCGTTTCTTCAATCGCGTCGCGGTCGAGGAAAGCAAATTCAATTCGGAAGCGCTTTCAACGTTGAAAAGCAATATCCCCAAGCGGAGGGCGAGTTCCATCTCCGCGGCGGTCTTGCCCACGCCGGAGAACACAACCTTCCTGGCAGCCTTCCGGCTTACGCGCAGAACTCGTTGCAGTTCTCCGCCAGAAACCACGTCGAAGCCAGCCTCTTCGCCGGCTACCAAGCGCAGAATCGCCAGCGTCGAATTGGCTTTCACCGAATAACACAGCGTGTGCGGAATGGACTGAAAGGCTTGCGCGAAGGCGCGCAAGCGCGCGCGAATCATCGCCGTGGAATAGACGTACAGTGGAGTTCCGTGGCGCACGGCTAGACTTTCAAGCGCCACCGCTTCGCAGTAGAGTTTCGTGGGGCGCGCTCCTGGAGCCGCGCCTTGATACTCAAAAGCGGGTGGGCGTAACGCCGATTCGCGTGCGCGCTTCACTTACGTTTGCCCGAACCGGATTTTACTTTGATGGCCACCACGGTTTGATCGTCGAACGTATCCACGCCCGCGGCGTGCTCGGTGACCGCTTTGAAGATCTCGTTTACCACGCAGTCCGCCGACTTGGTGGCGCAGCCGGCGACGATTACTTCCACACGCTCCGGCCCAAAAGATTGCCCATGCCGGTTGCGGGCGTCGAGAATGCCGTCGCTGTAGAACACGAAGAGATCTCCGGGCTTGGCCCGGAAAGTGAATTCGTCGTACTCAGCTTCGTCGAACAGGCCGAGCGGCAAGCCGGTGGCCTCGATGAACTCAATCTTGCCGTCGTGACAATAGATGGGCCTCGGCAAGCCCGAATTCGCTACCAGAAGGGTGCGCTTCTCATCGTCCCACACGGCGTAGATGATCGAAACAAACTGCGCCTCAATCCGGCGTTCCGCGAGCGATAAATTCACTGCCGAGAGCATCTCTGCCGGACCGGGCTCAATGGGCGCGTGGGAACGCAAAATGCCGCTAACGAGCGCGGCATAAATGGCAGCGGGCGCGCCTTTGCCGCTTACGTCGCCAATCGCGATTCCCAGGCGTGACAACGAATAGGGAACGAAGTCGTAGAGATCGCCGCCAATGGCACGGGCGGGAACAAATTTCGCCTCGACTTCAAGATTGTGCATCTTCGGACGCGAATGCGGCAGCAAGCGAAACTGCAACTCGCGCGCCAGCGCCAAATCGCGTTCCAGCCGCTGCTCCTGGCGAGCAATCTGCTCGTACAAGCGCGCGTTTTCGATGGCGATGGCGAGCTGCGCCGCCAGCGTGGTGAGAGTCCGCTTGTGATCTTCGGTGAAATAGCCGCGGCGGGTGTGCTCCAGATCGAGCACGCCAATTACCTTTTCCTGGTAGATGAGCGGAACCGCCAGTTCCGAGCGCGTCTCCGGATTCACCGGGATGTAGCGCTCACTCTTGGTGACGTCAGGCACCAGGATCGCTTCCTTGGCCTGCGCGGCGTACCCCACCACACCTCGACCCAGCGGGATGTCGTGCTTCAGATGGAGGCGTTCCTCGAAGCGCTGCGAGAACCTGTGCTGCAGCTTTTCGCCAGTCGCATCCACCAAGAGAATGCTGAACATCTGGTACTCGATCAGACGATTCAGCAACTCGGCGATGCGCTTGAGCAGTTCATCGAGGTTCAGAATCGACGTGAGTTCGCGCGCAATTTCGTTCAGCAGAAGCAGGGTGCGGGCCTGACGCGTCATGCGCGTGTGCAGACGCGCGTTCTCGATGCCCACGCCCATGCGTGACGCGATCAGGGTCAACAGACGCTTGTGCTCTTCCGTGAAGTAGCCCTTTTCGCGGGCCTCAAGATCGATCACTCCAATCACCCGGTTCTTGACGATCAGCGGGATGGCGAGTTCGGAGTGAACGTTGGGCAGGGCCTCAATGTAAAAATCTTCCCGGGTCGCATCGGCGACCAGTACGGCTTGCCGAGTCTGCGCCGCGCGTCCGGTCACCCCCTGGCCCACCTTCACGCGCAAGCGGTCGGCGACTTCCTGCGGATACCCTACATGGAAGCGGACGTACAATTCCTGGCGCTGCTCGTTGAGCAACAGGATCGCGAAAATTTCGTAGTCGATGACCTTGCGGACCAACTCCGCCACACGGCGCAGCGTGGTTTCGAGGTCGAGCGTGGTGTTGACCACGTCGGCCACTTCCAGCAGGAGGGGTTCCACCTCGGAAGCGCGTCCAGTTGGCGAGGCGGTCGGGTTCACAGGATTCATCATACCAGCCGGTTGCGGCGGCGCTTGCACAGGCTCATTTGTGATTTGTAATTGGTAATTTGAAAATCAAAAACACAGGCCCTCAAAATTACAAATTACAAATCACCAATTACAAATTTTCGAGGACGCAGATATCCGGTAGATTGCGGTATTTTTCCGCGTAGTCGAGGCCGTAGCCGACCACGTAGGCGTCGGGAATGGTGAAGCCGATGTATTGCGCCTGAATCGGCTGCTTGCGGCGCGAGGGCTTGTCGAGCAAGGCCGCAATGCGCAGCGACTTGGGTTGGTGCGCTTGCACCAGCTTCGAAATGTAGTTCAGGGTCAGTCCGGTATCGAGGATGTCTTCGACCAGAATCACGTTTCGGTCGGCCAGCGATTGATCCATGTCTTTGGTCAAACGCACCTCGCCGAGGGAATCCCAGGCGGCGTGGCCTGCGGGATCTTCGTTAGCGGTAGGACGGTTTCCGTAACTCGAAACCCCGATGAAGTCGAAGGTGGCGTCGAGCGGAACCTGACGGGCGAGATCGCTCAAGAAAATGGCCGCGCCTTTGAGAACGCCTACGAAGATAATCGATTGGCCGCGAAAATCGCGCGCAATCTCCGCGCCCATCTCGGCGACTCGTTTGGCAATAGTTTCGCGTGACAGCAATACTTTTAGGTCAGGCATCGAGCACCATCTTAATACACGAGGTTGCCTGCAAATTGGGAATGAATTGAACGCAGACAAGTTCGTGGAGGTCAGGCCGGAATGCCTTGCGACGGCTGCGGCCGCGGGGTGGACGGGCGGGGACGCTCGTCGCTCCACCAACGAAGCGTTTTTGCGGGCTGGGCATGCCCGTTGCGCGCTTCTTCGGGCGTCACTAGAATGCTATTTCGCAGTTACCTCGGAGGGCTTTGTGAATCTTCAAGGAATCCAACTTACATGGCTTGGCCACTCCACCTTCCGCATTCAGACGCCGGAAGGGAAGACCCTCTACGTGGACCCGTGGATTGCCGCCAACCCCGCGTGCCCGGAAAGCGAGAAGAACGTCAAGAAAGCCGACGTGCTGCTCTGCACCCACGGGCATGGCGATCACATTGGGGACGCGGTCGAAGTGGGCAAGAAGCTGAATCCGATCGCCGTTGGCATCTACGAACTCTGCTTATGGCTGCAGAAGAAGGGCGTCAAACAGATCGCGCCCATGAACAAGGGCGGCACGCAAACCGTCGCCGGGGTGAAGATCACAATGGTTCACGCGGTGCATTCCTGCGGCATTCAGGATGGCGACCAGATCATCTACGGCGGCGAGGCTTGCGGCTACGTGCTCGAGTTTTCGAATGGAGTCAAGCTCTACCACGCGGGCGATACCAACGTCTTCAGCGACATGGCCATTATTCGCGACCTGTACGCGCCGAAGATTGCCATGCTGCCGATCGGCGACCTTTTCACCATGTCGCCGCGCGAGGCTGCCTATGCTTGTAAATTACTGCAGCCGGAAATTGTTATCCCCATGCACTTCGGCACGTTTCCTCCGCTGACGGGAACGCCCAGGGAGTTGCAGAAACTGGCGCCGCACGTGGAAGTGCTGGAACTGAAACCGGGGAAGACGATTTCGTAAACTCGGTTGGTTAAAGACGAATTGTTAAATCTGCACTCCAAGGATTCTGCATGACGAATCAATCGCCGAAACCGGACTGGCGCATGGGCGGAATTACAGTTCCGGAAGTCGAAGACTACCTGTACGCGATGCTGCCGGCGCGCGACGAAGTTCTCACCGAGATGGAGGCTGACGCGAGCGAGAACGATGTGCCCATTGTCGGCCCCGCCGTCGCCCGCGTGCTCTATCAACTGGCCACGATCAGCGGTGCGAAGAAAGTATTTGAAATGGGCTCGGCCATCGGCTATTCCACTATCTGGTGGGCGCGGGCAGTGGGCGAAGGGGGGCTCGTCATCTATACCGATGGCGATCGCAAGCGCGCCGAAAAAGCGCGCCGCTACTTCGATCGTGCTGGAGTCAGCCAGCGCATCAAGATTCGGGTGGGCGACGCCCTGGAAATTCTTTCGGAAGAGAAGGAGCAATACGACATCATCTTCAACGACGTCGATAAGACCGACTACCCGCGCGTCCCTCGTTTGGCCCTGCCGCGCCTGAAAAGCGGCGGACTTTTTATCACCGACAACGTGCTCCGGAGCGGCAAACTGGGCAAGGCCAACCCCGACGCGCAAACCAAGGCTATCCTCGAATTCAACAAACTGATCTGCGAGTCGCCCCATTTGTTTACGACCATTTTACCCATCCGCGATGGAGTTTCGGTCTGCGTGAAGAAGTAGGGAATCGGGCGCGCCGCGATCATAGTTATAGCGATTGCGCCCGGTGCTAGAATTGTGGGTCTCTCTGACCGCGATGAATACCTCGACACCGGTTGAACAGATTCCCGAAACTCTGCCCCGCAGTCAGGCTCATGCGCGGCACGACTCTTCCAGCGATGTTCTGCTCGTCGGCGCTGGCCCCACTGGCCTGGCGTGCGCCATCGAGGCGCAGAAGGCCGGTTTTAAGGCGCTCATCGTCGACAAGGGATGCCTGGTCAATTCCATCTTTCACTATCCGAACAACATGGTGTTTTTCACCACGCCGGAATTGCTCGAGATTGGCGATATTCCGTTCACAACATCCCTGGCCAAGCCCACCCGTCTGGAGGCGCTGGAATATTACCGGCGGGTCGCCGAGCACTATCACTTGCACGTCCGGCAGTACGAGTGGGTGAAGACGATTACGGGCGAGGACGGCAAGTTTCGTGTGACCACCACTGACCGGCATAGCGCCATTCACGACTACCGTGCGCGCAAGATCGTGATCGCCACCGGCTACTACGATCTCGCCAACCAAATCGGTGTTCACGGCGAAGACATGGACAAAGTCTTCCACTACTATCGGGAGCCGCATCCTTATTACGACACCGACGTGGTGGTCGTCGGAGGCAAGAATTCAGCGGCGGAGGCGGCTTTGGATTTGTGGCGGCACGGGGCGCGGGTTACGCTCGTCCATCGCGGACCGCAGATGCATCACCACGTCAAATATTGGGTGCGGCCCGACATCGAGAACCGCATCAAGGCCGGCGAAATCAGGGCGCACTTCAACAGCACAGTGCAGGAAATTGGGACCGACTTCGTGGTGCTGCGCGGGCCGTCGGGCTCGTTGCGCCTGAGAAACGATTTTGTGTTCGCGCTGACGGGGTACCATCCGGACTACGATTTCCTGTGCAGCGTGGGCATCGAACTTTCCCCGCAACAGATGCGTCCGGTCTGCGATCCGGAAAATCTGGAGTCGAACGTTCCGGGAATCTATGTTGCGGGAGTGATCGTGGCGGGATCGAAGACCAACGAAATCTTCATTGAGAACGGCCGTTTTCACGGCAAGCTGATTGCCGCCCACCTCAGCGAGAAACTGGACGGGGGGAACCCGAATTATCCTCTGGACGCGACTTAGCGTACGCAGCGGTACACATCAATTTAGGGAGGAACCTATGAAGGCATTTCGCAATATCGCCGCCGTCGCAACTTTCGCCATCGTCCTTTGCGCCAGTTTGGCAGTCGCGCAGTCGGACGGGCGCAAGTCGTTCGACCTGCTGAAGGGAATGGAAGGGAACTGGGCAGGGAAGAATTCGCAGGGCCAGCCCATTCAAGTAACTTTTCGCATGACCGCGGGCGGCTCGGCGCTTATGAGCGAGATTCTCGGGAAAGGCCCGGAAAACATGATCACCATGTTTCACATGGATGGCGACCGCTTTTTGATGACGCACTACTGCGGATCGGGCAACCAGCCGCGCATGAAGGTGATTGCGTCGGACGCGAAATCGGTCAGCTTCGAATTCATAGACGGGACCAACATCGGTCCGGGCGATGGACATATGCAGCACGTGACCTTCACACTGCCTGACGCCGATCACCACGTTGAAGAATGGGTCTTCCTCGATCATGGGAAAGAGATGAAGGAAGTGTTCACGCTGGAGCGGGCGAAGTAAAAGCAATGGGAAATTGATGACTTACATGTTGTGCCGCAATCGCGTTGCGGACTTCTTGCGCTGGAAGGCCGTGTTCGCTTCTCACGCTGCAGCCCACCAGGAAGCTGGCCTTCGACTCGTTAGTATCTGGCGTGCCGTCGGAGAAGCTAACAACGTTTTCTTCCTGTTCGAGGTTGCCTCCATGGACAAGGCCCGGGAGTTCATAAGCAATCCCGAGGCGGGGAAAGCGGGAGAAGCTTCCGGCGTTGTCGATGGCGAGTACTATTTCGTCGAAGATGCTGGGGGCTACCGATAGGCGGGCAAGAATCCTAAGCTTCACGCGGTGGAATCCCACCCTAACGTCGAAAAGCACGACGTTAGGATGGGCCACCCAATAAAGCGGCTGTTCCTGAGCGAAAATAGACACTGCATCTATGCCCGGGCCCCATCGGTTGCGCGGATCGGTGATTTGCTTGGCAGTCGCTATTCTTCTGGGCCGCCTTTCTCTCGCGCAGACTGCCACAAAAACGCCAGACTCGGCCGCATCACAGAGCATGACGGTCACGGTCGTCGATGAGAACGATGTTGCGGTAACTTCCGCGCTCGTGTTTCTGCAAGCTTCTCCAGAGGCGGTCGCGCTGCCCTCGGTCACCGATTTTGCGGGTCACTGCGAGTTTTCCAACCTCTCCGCTGGCACTTACCAGCTCCGCGTCGAGAAGCAGGGGTTCTACTCAGTGACATTGACGTTGCCTGCCGTTCAGCCTGGCGCGGCGCCGAATATTGAGGTCACTCTCACCCACCAGCAAGAGGTGCGCGAGGTGGTCGATGTGGTCGAGTCTCCGCCGGCCATCGATCCCGCCCAGGTCTCGAATCAGGAGCAGCTCACCGGCGTCGACATTATCAATCTCCCTTACCCGACTACCCGAGACTACCGCTACACGCTGAACTTTATTCCCGGGGTGGTCAACGATGTTTTCGGACAGCCGCACATCGCCGGGTCGGAGACGTATCAAACCCTCACTTTGCTGGATGGCTTCAACGTGACCCAGCCCGCTACCGGCGAGCTGCTGATGCGGGTTAGTCCCGACTCGCTTCGTTCGGTGGACGTCGAACCTAGCCGCAACTCCGCCGAGTACGGCAAAGGCTCGGGCGGGGTGCTCAGTCTTAACACCGGGATTGGCGACGACCATTTCCGCTACTCAGGAACCAACTTTGTTCCTTCGGTGCAGAACAAGAGGGGACTGGCCTTCGACAAGGTTGATCCTCGCTTTGCCTTTTCCGGGCCCATTCGCAAAGGCAAGATATGGTTCTTCGACTCTCCCGACGGCGAGTATGACAACATCATCATCACCGAATTGCCCGACGGCGCTGACAGCGACCGACTCTGGCGCTTGGGCAACCTCGCCAAGGTGCAGACCAACCTCACGACGCGCGACATCCTTACCACCAGCTTCAACGTCAACCATCTGCACGACGACCACGCCGGTCTTTCGGCCATTAATCCCGTGGTCGCCACTCCATCCGATATCGAGAGCGCCTACCTGGCCAGCGTGAAGAATCAGCATTATTTCCGGGGCGGGGAACTGCTCGAAACCGGAGTGGCTTTTCTGCAATACAACCTGGGGCTCACACCTGCCGGGACCCTCCCGTACTTCACCTCTCCTGAAGCCACGGGCGGGAACTATTACCTTTTTGCCGACACGCGGGCCCGGCGCTGGCAGGGTCTGGTCAATCTCTATCTGCCGCCCAAGAAATGGCATGGCCAGCACGAAGTCAAAATGGGCATCGACGCCGACCGCCTCATCTACCACGCCGACTTTCAGCGCACGCCGATTTCGTTCCTTTTCAATCCTCCGGTGGGGACGTATTCCGGCGACTGTTCGGCGCCTAATCTCTGCTCCCGCTACTCCGTCTTTTCGGGCGGGGCTAATTCTTCCGCCGATAATCTGGAAACCAGCGGATACATCCAGGATCGCTGGTTAGCTACCAACCGCCTGTTGATCGAACCCGGCCTGCGCTTCGATTGGGACGAGGTCGTCCGGTCCCCGCTAGCTTCCCCGCGACTGGCGGGCACCTACGTGCTCGACAGCGAGGGCAACACCAAATTTTCCGCTGGAGTCGGGATCGTCTACGACGCCACCAACCTGTTGCTGTTGGCGCGACCGTCGGCGGGCCAAAGAACGGATTCTTTCTTCGACTCTACTGGCAACCCGACAGGCACAGTTGTCACCACATTCTCGGCGAACACGCACACGTTGCAGGAGCCGCGGTATCTCAATTGGAGCCTTGGTCTTGAGCAGAAGCTGCCCGGGTCGATCTACCTGAAAGCCGAATTCCTGCAGAGGAATGGCAGCCACGGGCTGGTTTACAACACAGCAAATGGATTGCCCGGCGGGGATTTCGTCCTGGAGAATACGCGCGACGACCGCTACCACTCCTACGAGGTGAGCCTGCGCCGCGCTTTCCGGCACCGCTACTCGGTCTTCGGTTCGTACACCCGTTCCAGTTCACGCTCCAATCAGGTGCTCGATTTCAACGTCGACAATCCTATCCTCAGCCCGCAAGCTGCTGGTCTTTACCCCTGGGATGCGCCAAACCGCTTTCTCTCCTGGGGCCTGTTGCCCTTTTTCAAGCTGCCCATCATCCATGAACTCGATATCGCCTACTCGCTCGAAGGGCGCAGCGGCTTCCCGTTCAGCGTCACCAACGAGCAGGGGCAGCTTGTGGGGTCACCCGGAACACTCCGCTTTCCAACTTACTTCGCGCTGAATCTGTTCGTGGAGAAGCGCTTCCGCGCTTTCGGCCGCGATTGGGCGGTCCGCGGCGGATTCGAGAACATCACCGACCACGCCAATCCCGCCGTGGTGAACGCGGACATCGATTCCACCCAGTTCCGCACCTTCAGCAGTTTCCAGGGTCGGGCCTTCACCACCCGCATTCGGTTGATAGGCAAGAAGTAGACCGTTACACAGTGGCGCAATTCAGGCTCCTCGACTTGCGGAAAAATCCCAAGGGTCACGCGGCGTGGAATCCCACCCTAACGTCGAAAAACACGACGTTAGGATGGGGCACCCGACGATTCTTGGCTGGTTTATACTGAACCGATGTCGGAGACCGGCGACAAGACGTTTTACCTGGAAACCTTTGGCTGCCAGATGAATGCGCACGACTCCGAAAAGGTGGTCGGGACGCTCTTGCAGCAGGGGTATCGGCAGGTTCCGACGGTGGAAGAGGCGGGGCTGGTGCTGTATAACACCTGCTCGATTCGCGACAAGGCGGAGCAGAAGGTCTTTAACCGGCTGGCGGATTATAAGAGGTTTCGGACGCAGGGGAAACAGTTTGGCGTATTGGGGTGCGTGGCGCAGCAGGAGGGCGAAAGGATTTTCGAGCGCGCGCCCTACGTATCGCTCGTCTGCGGGTCGGCTTCTTACCGCAATCTTCCGCAGATGCTGGTGCAGTTGGAGACAGGTCAGTCGCGGGTTACCGGGCTTGACGATCGGGCCACCGACAAATGCTTTGAGACCGAGTACACGGCGCGCACCAATCCGCATCGCGGGTACATCACTATCATCGAGGGCTGCGACAAGTTCTGCGCCTACTGCGTGGTGCCTTATACGCGGGGCAAAGAGCGCAGCCGGACTTCTTCGTCTGTTCTTGAAGAAGCTCGGCAACTGGTTGATCTCGGGTATACGGAGATTCAGCTGCTCGGGCAAAACGTTAACTCTTACCGCGATCCTGATGGAAAGAAAAGCTTTGCTGAGCTGCTGGCGGCGGTTGCTTCGGTTGCTGGAATTCGGCGGGTGCGCTTTACTACTTCGCATCCTCGCGATTTTGGACGCGATATTGTTGACGTCATCGAATCGGTGCCGGCGCTTTGCGATCATGTGCATCTGCCGGTGCAGAGTGGATCTACTCGCGTGCTGGATGCCATGCAGCGGCTCTATACTCGGGACCAGTACATGGAGCGCATTGGCTGGATTCAAGCCGCAAAGCGCGATATATCAATCACCAGCGATATGATTGTCGGATTTCCGGGCGAGACGGAACGGGAATTTGAAGAGACTTTGAGTTTGATGGACGAAGTTGGGTATGACAGCGTGTTTACGTTTAAATACTCTCCGCGGCCTAACACTCCGGCGTTGCGATTGGATGATGCCATTCCGGACGCGGAGAAGGCTCGGCGGCTCGCGGTATTGAACGACAGGCAAAAGCAGATTGGGGTGCGGCGGAATCAGCGACACGTTGGGCAGGTCGTCGAGGTCATGGTGGAAGGGAAGAATCCGGCACGGGGACAGTGGATCGGGCGGACTTCGCAGATTAAGGTGATGAACTTTACGGCGCCTGAAGGCGTGGAACTTACGACTGGGAGCTATGTTCAGGTTCTCGTGACCGGAAGTTTCCCGAACAGTTTGGTGGGAGAGATGGCCGGGGGATAGCCACGCTCAGCATCTAATCAGCATCTAAAGAGTGTGGGCGCGAACTCGACCGTCCCTCCGGGACTTGAGTCTTTTTGCGACGTTTCCCAGCGCTGAAGCGCTGGGCTAAGTTAGGTCGCCCCGCCGGGGCTGGATTTATCGAGCCTGAGTTTTTCGGCTTGCATGAGTGGCGAGTGGTAACTGGCAAGCGTTTCTAGAGGGTCCTATGGAAGTGGAAATGAAAATTCGCGGACTGATGATGGATCCGGTTTCGAATATGCCGATTGTGCTGCTTAAGGACGTGGGCAGCGACGTGGTGCTTCCCATCTGGGTGGGGGTGTACGAAGCCAATGCCATCGCGCTCGAAATCGAAAAGGTGAATACGCCGCGGCCGATGACCCATGACTTGATCAAGAACGTGCTCACCGGTCTGGACGCGCTGGTGCACAAAGTGGTGGTCACGGAATTGAAAGACGATACGTTTTACGCGGTGATCTGGTTGGAACGGGAAGGGCATGTGGTCAGCATCGATTCCCGTCCGTCTGACGCTTTGGCGCTGGCGCTGCGGGTGGATTGCCCCATCTTCGTTGAGGACGAGGTTCTGAAGAATTCGAAGCAAGCCGCCAATCCCGTTCCTGCCGTGAGCAGCGAAGAACTGCGCAAGTGGCTGGAAGACCTGGGCGATGACGACCTGGGCAAGTACAAGATGTAGGAAGGCAGCTGTCAGCTCTCAGCTGTCAGTTTCAATCGGGTGACGACGGAGACGTAGGCACGGGATGAAGTTGTTCTCAACTGTTCTAGCCGCGTTCCTCTTATTCGCCGGATTATCTGCGCGAATATCGTCTGCGCAAGTCAATTCTTCCGTGCCGGATGTTCCCTCCAAGATTCCGGCTTCAGGATCAAGCATTGCGCTGCGCGCCACCTCGACCATGAGCGTGGCCTCGGAGTTGGGTGGAGCGTTCATGGTTCCGTCGAAGTGTGACGCCGACGGGAATCTCTATATCCGCAAGTACGCGATGGACCGGCCGCTGCTGGGTCCGGTGGTCAAGATCGATGCAGAGGGCAAGCGCACGGCTCTATTTGACCCGGCCGCGTTTCCTCAGCTGGCGCTCGAACGCGCCGACGCCTTCTCGCCGGCTTCGGATGGCGGCATGTATCAGATCGCGCAGAACGGAATTTTGAAGCCGCGGATCTACGTGCTCCATTTTTCTTCCGATGGATCGCCGGCTTCGCCTACACTGCTTGACGCCGACTTCGAGGTGTTTACGTTCGCGGCGTTTGCCACGGGAAATTTTCTGGTCTCGGGCGTGCGGCGCGATTTGCAGAATAAGAACGATCGGGGGCACAACTTTACCGCGGTTTTTTCTGCGGATGGAATGGAACTGGAGCAACTGTCGTTTGAGAAACCGGAGGGGCCTGCAAAAGCGGGAGCGAAGGCGCCGGCAGGCGGGCCCCAGAAGCGGGCTGAGAAATCGGCGCCCATGCTCGATCTGGCGGATGCTGAAGTTGGAAGCGACGGCAACCTCTACGTCATGCATGGTTCTTCGCCAGCGCTGGTCTATGTGATTGCAGCGAGCGGAAAGATTATGCAAACGATTAAGGTCGCAGCTCCGGTTGCGGGCGGGGTGCCCAGCGGGTTTCATGTTTCGGGGAATCGCTTGGCGATTTCGTTCTCCAACGAAGAAGACCAGAGCCAGACCGTGGTCGTCGCGGATGCGCAGACTGGGCAAAAGATTGCCAGCTATGCCGACGCCACCGGCATGGGGACATCGTTTGCATGCTATTCGGCCAACGAAGGAGTGTTCACCTTCCTGAAACTCGGAGAGGCGAATGCGCTGGAAGTGATTCGCGCCGAAGCGCAATGACTTGGCGCAGCCCCTCAAGGGGCATCTGATTTCGATTGGCGTACGGTATCGCTAAAGCGATACCCTGATACGAAACCGGAGCTTCGCCGCTTTACCAATTCTCCCCATGCCTGATTCCGCCGAACAGCTCCAGCGTTTGTACCTTGCGGGATTTGAGCTGCAGACGTTTGAACGCTTTCCGAAGTGCATTGGGGTGATGCGCGACAACTGCGTTGCCTTGCTGGTGCCGGGCGTGGACGGTTTGCAAGTCCTAGGCACACCCGGCTGGCGCATGGGCGAAGTCATGGGCGTGCTTATTGAAAGGGAAGGCCGAAAAGTGTTTCAGGCGAAGAGCGAGGTGGTCGAGGCTACGCCGGAGCGGCTGGCGATCTTGCAGAAATTTCGCGACGACCTCGCACAGCTGCTCGCAGCCTAGGCCGGTGGGGCTATCTACCAGTCCTGAAAGGGGATACTGAACCGGGAAAAAGTTATCTTGACATTTTACTGTTATTTCTGTAATGTCTGTCATGAGAGAAATATGGCACAGTTGAGTACCGCCAAAAAGCAGTTCGTTCTGCACTGGGGAGAGATGGGAACGCGCTGGGGAATCAACCGAACTGTAGCGCAGATCCACGCCCTCCTGCACGTCTCCGCGACGCCTCTGACGGCGGAGGAAATTACAGGTACCCTCCGTGTTGCCCGCTCCAACGTGAGCACCAGTATTCGCGAACTGCAGGGATGGGGCCTGGTTCGACCGGTCCATGTCTTAGGCGATCGGCGGCAGCACTTTGAGTCCATTAAGGATGTATGGGAGATGTTCCGCATCATCATCGACCAGCGGAAGCGGCGCGAAATTGACCCAACTTTGGAGGTGCTGCGGCTATGCATTTCGGAACTGGACAAGGCAGATGCCAAGGACGATTACACGAAAGAGCGACTGCGCGAAATCTATGAGTTCTTCGCAGACGTGGAAGCGCTCTATGCGGACATCCGCCAGTTTCCCGTCGCGACTCTCCGCGGAATCGTAAGAGCCCGTGGCACCGTCCGCAAGATCCTCTCCTTGAAAGGGGGCCGTTGATGGAGGCGTTTTGCACTATAAGTTCAGTAGAGTCGCAAACGTCGGAGATAAGAACTAAAGGAGTAGTCCAATGACAACTTCCGTTTTGTTTCTGATGGGCCTCGGCCTCGCCATGATCGCAAGGTTTGCAATCGTCGCGTACTTGCGATCTCCCCTGCACAACATCCTGGTAGAGCTCTGCGGTACGCGGGAGCGTGCTGCATTCTGGGTCTCGTTCTCAAATGTGACCATCACTCTTGTGCCGTTGATTTTCGCGATGCAGTACACCCCCGACTTGAAAGCGGGAAGTTCCGCAGTGCTCGAACTGGCCGCACAACTTAAGTGGGCCCTGGCCGGATTGCTCTTCGCGGTACTCATTCTGGGCGGGGTGCTGAAGGGCTTCATACATCGGCAAGCCGGGCAGCTTGTGACAAAGCAACCAACTCCCGCGGCGGTCGTCTAGTTCGCTAGGCATTGGAGGGGGACCATATGGATTCCGAGCAAGCGGGCAGAAGTCCGGCTACCGTAACAACGAGTATTGTGACCGGAGCATTTGGGTTCAGTGGTCAGCAGATCGCGAAGCGACTGCTTCTCCGCGGAGAAAGCGTTCGAACGCTGACCAATCATCCGCAGCCGGGATCGCCGCTCTTTGGCCGGGTTGAAGTCTCGCCGCTTGACTTTAGCGACCCTGAACAACTGGCGGAGTCCATGAGGGGCGCGAGCGCCCTTTACAACACCTATTGGGTTCGGTTCTCGTATGGCAGCCTCAGTCACGAACGCGCGGTAGAGAACACCAAAATTCTCATCCATGCCGCCGAAGTGGCTGGAGTGAAGAGAATCGTTCACGTCAGCATTACAAATCCCTCGATAGATTCTTCACTGTCGTATTTCAGAGGCAAGTCGGGATTGGAGCAGGCGATTCAATCCTCGTCGTTGTCATATGCGATTCTGCGGCCGGCGGTGCTTTTCGGGGAGGGCGACATTCTCATCAACAATATTGCCTTCATGTTGAGGCGGTCCCCGCTGTTCGCCATCCCTGGAAGGGGTGAGTACCACGTTCAACCCATCTTTGTGGACGATCTGGCGGAGTTGGCGGTCGAGAGCGGACAGCGCTCGGACAGCTACGTCGTGGACGCGGTGGGGCCGGAGACTTATACCTACACAGAATTGGTGGGAATGATCAGGCGCACTATTGGAAGCAAGTCGTTAATGGTTCATTTGTCGCCAGGGCTTATTCAACTTGCTTCTGGAATTCTGGGTGCGATCCTCAAGGACGTCGTGCTGACGGAAGAAGAGATTCAAGGGCTGATGGCCGACCTCCTCGTCTCCCATCGACCCCCGACAGGGCGAACGAGCTTGGAGAGCTGGATCAAGTCACACTCCGCGACGATCGGGAGGAACTACGCATCTGAACTCACGCGCCACTATCCTGCCGGGATATCGAGGGTTGAAGCAGAGGCGAAGTAAGCTATCCTTACTACTTCACATAATACCTGTTATCGGACATGCCAGATATGCAAGTCGATTTACGTCCTTTCGACAACATATACGGCCCAAGGGGCAATCCGCACCTCGCTGACCCAGCCGTATGGTTCCTCTTCCCTCGCCAACGGCTCGTATTTTCCCACCACTCTTAGCTGAGCTTCTTCGAAAACCTCGCGGTAGGCCTCATTGGTCCACAGAATGTCCTCCACGGGGCGCCCGTCGGCGTGATCGGTCACAATGATGCGCACCGTGTCGCCTGACTTCGCCGCTTGGTTCTCGGGAAAGTCTTTCGTCGAAAACGAAGCCCACTCGTGGGTGTAAATCTCCGGCCTGGAGACGATCAGCACAAGCTTCCCCTCTGGGTCGAGGAGCCGGTACAGATCCCGGAGGATGCACACCTTGTGCTCGCGTCCCGCGATGTTGTCGAAAGTAAAGGCAGCAAGCACAAGATCATAGGTTCCGGCCTGCAACGCGCTTAGGTTGCCGCCGGGAGCGTTGTCGCGGGGAATCAACCGGTAGTCGCCGGACGGGTCCAATTCCCGTGCCTTGCGGATCATATCTTCGGCAATATCGACTCCTGTAACCTCGAAGCCAAGTTGGCGCAGGAAGCGCGTAGATCGTCCGGTGCCGCAACCGAAGTCGACGCTCTTGCGGCCGCTGACATGCTCCGCGAGGATGGCAGGGATGTCCCGATACGCAAGGTGGTAAGTGTTCTTGAACTCTAACGTGGCGTAGGCGTCGGCACGGGTGCGGTCTTCATAGCAGTTGGCGAAGGTCAAGGGCTCTCCTTCTGACAAGGACGAAACTGGTCCCGCTGCGGCCAAAGTATACTTCTCGTTGCGCTCTGCGTCTGTGACGTGCGCTCCACCGTATTACGCGGAAAACACGATCTTCGGGTGGAAGAGCGTCCCGGCAATTCGTGTGGCGATGGCAATCAGATCGCGTTGGCCGGCGAAGACCTTTACCTGGGGAGCTCGCGACATTTCTGGAAGATTCACGGCGCGGCCACTGCGGATCAGGGCGGCACTTTCTTCGTCGGCAGTGACGCTGGGTAACTGCGGCACCAGCTTTCTGGGATGGACCAACAACGACTCAACGCTTCCCTGCTGCATTGCAATTCCCAGCGCTTCGAGCGAGTGCGCTTCTTCGATGGTGAACTCGGCTACGGCGGTGCGACGCAGTGCCGCCAGATGTGCGCCACAGCCAAGCTTCTGGCCCATTTCGTGAGCCACGGATCTTATGTAGGTACCCGAGGCCACGCGGGCGCGGAAAGTGGCTTGATCGGCGGTGGTTTCCAGAATCTCGAATTCCTTGATTTCTACCTGTACCGGCTTCAGTTCGACCTCCTGCTTCTTGCGGGCTAGTTTGTAAGCGGGGACTCCGGCAATCTTTTTGGCGGAAAAGGGCGGCGGCATTTGCTCGATGACGCCCTGAAACTGGGCCGCCAGGGCGCGCACTTCATCGAGCTTTATATGGGCCTCTTGATGCGGCGTGGTGGGCTCGCCATCGGCGTCGTAGCTGTCGGTCGAGAAGCCGAAGCGGATTACGCCTTCGTAGGTCTTCTCAGAATGGACGTAGAACTGCGCCAGGCGCGTCAGGTTGCCCAGGACAATCGGGAGGACTCCGGTGGCCGAGGGGTCGAGGGTTCCGAGATGGCCGACCGCGCGCTGGCCGAGAATTCGGCGCACGCGATTGACCACGTCGTGCGACGTAAGGCCGGGCGGTTTATCGATGATTACGACACCGTTCATGGGAATTTGTAATCTGGTAATTTGTAATTGGTAATTTGAAGGCAAGATTGAGATTCAAATTACCAATCACAAATTACCAATTAAATGATTCCTCTTCGCGACGATCAGCCTACGTTCTCTACGCCCTTCGTCAATTATTTTCTGATCGTCTTGAACTTGCTGGTCTTCTTCTGGGAGCTTTCGATCAGCCACCGGGCGCTGAATTCAGTCATGGTAGAGTTTGGCGTGGTTCCTCACCACACGCTGGCCGTGCTCACCGGGCACTCCTACGATCCGGCGGCTACAGCGATCTTGCCGTTGTTTACTTCGATGTTCCTGCATGCTTCATTCTTACACGTGGCTGGCAACATGCTCTTCCTGTGGATCTTCGGCGACAACATCGAAGACTACATCGGACACTTCTCCTATCTGGTGTTCTACCTGATGAGCGGAGTGGCGGCCGGGGTCACGCACATCCTACTGAACCAGGGATCGCGCATCCCCAGTGTGGGCGCTAGCGGCGCGATTGCGGGAGTGATGGGCGCTTACTTTATTCTGTATCCGCGGGCGCGGGTCCTGATCTGGTTTCCTCCGATCTTTCTGTTTCATGTTCCGGCCTGGCTGATGCTGGGATACTGGTTCGTGGGAAATTTCCTGAGCGGCACTGTTACCGCGATTGCTGAAACCAGCCAGACTTCGGGCGGAGTCGCCTTCTGGGCGCATGTTGGCGGCTTTGTCGCAGGGGTGGTCATGATTAAAGTATTTCGGGAACGGCCGCATCGGTATCGGTATGGGACCTGGTAAGGAACCCACCTCTTAACCACAGGGCGCACAGGGAACACAGGGGAAAGCTCTGGTTTGATTGAATTCAGCGGCGCGGGTCTGGTGCGGGGCCCGGAGGGAGAATCTCCGGGTCTTTGGGATTGGGATTGGGATTGGAACTTGCCTCGGAACTGGCGCTCACCCTTTGACGAGTGACGAACCAAACGGCCGCAGTCCAGGTGGGAAAAAGGTCTGCGGCGGGGATTAATTTCGCTGCCGCCGTCGGCAGGAAAGCCCAATGCCATCCGAGCAGACGAATCATCACGAAGGCGACAATCAGATCGAGTACCGAGTCGGCGGGCGACATGCCTCCTTC
>Ga0074044_10000775_pt1 | contig 29892 bp, 17 predicted proteins | sample BogForMeECP23OM1_FD_94443 | JGI IMG/M metagenome (GOLD analysis project Ga0074044, IMG submission 94443) | Bog forest soil microbial communities from Calvert Island, British Columbia, Canada - Bog Forest MetaG ECP23OM1 | ecosystem: Environmental > Terrestrial > Soil > Wetlands ...
GGATGAATTTGATGTGGCCGCATCTTTTTTCGCGGCCTGTTTGTAGCCTTCGCTGCGGTAATCGGTGGTGTAAAAGCCGCTGCCCTTGAAAAGCAGGCCGCCACCCGTGCTGATTCTGCGTTTTACACGACCGCGGCCCCATTTCTTTTGGGCGCAGGATTCCTTCGGGCAAATCCGCAGCGGGCCGGCGGAGATGGATTGAACGGCTTCAAATTCGTGCCCGCATTTTTCGCAAATGTATTCGTAAGTCGGCATGGTGGTTCGTGAACGGCCCGCTCCGGCTGCAAATCAAATTGAAAATTTCAACTGCGCGCGTCACTGCGCCGGCAAATTTGTCGCCGTTGCGGGCGCGTTGGTCGGCAATGGAATGACGTGGATGGAGCCATCGGAGCTGACCTCGACGTTCAAATCGTAGTGCGGCGGTCGCGGGGGGGCGGACGCCGTGTGCTGCATCAGCAATTGCGCGCCTTTTTGCTGTGAACCGAGGTCGGAGCCTTCGCGCATCCATTGCAAGCGGCGGGTGACGAGCAAATCGTCCTTCAATTTTCTGACCTGGGCACGCACCGTTGACAGGTTGTTGAACTTGCTCTCCAACTCGGCTTTGGCGGCCGTTTGCCGCTGCAATTCCTTTTCGAGAAAGGCTTTGTTGGTTTCAGAACCGGCAAGTTTTTGTTGGGTGTCGGCGATTTGCGCGTTCAGGCTGGCAATGGCGTTGGTGAGCGCGGCCGCGCGCTGGTCAAGCACCTGCTTTCGCGTTTCCAAACTGGCAATACGGCTGTTGAGACTGGCGATTTGGTCCTGGGCGCTTTGGAGCGAGGCTTTGGTGCTGGCCAGCGTGCCGAAGGTTTCGGTGAATCGGTTGCTGAAAGTCAGCGCTTCCTGGCGGCTGCCGGCAAGGTCATTGGTCAGCATCAGATTGACCTGGCGGAGTTCGTCGAGGTTGGCGGTGGCGGCGACCAATTGATTGGAAAAGTCGAGAATCGCGTCGGCATCTTTTTTGAGCCGTTCGTCCGCCGTATTTTTCGTCGCAAACAAGGCAATTACCAGCCCGCCACAGGCCACGGCAAGAATGACAATTCCAAGTTTTGTCTTCATAACGCTTTCCAAAATGGCTTGCCGGAACAAACCGGGCAAGTGTCCCGCAACGCCGCGCTATTTTTCGGGCGTTGGGACCGGCGCGTTGGCGGCGGCTGCCGCCGCCGCTGCCGCCGCCGCTGCCGCCTTCAAATCCGCATCCAGAATTTGCACATCCGCGGCTTTCCTCAACTTTTCCAAATAAGCCGGGGCGAGTTTTTCGGTTTTTTGTTGTATCAGGAAATCCTTGACTCTGCTGGCGATGGTCACATCGCCCATCGGCACTTTGTCGGTCAACGCCAGCTTTTTGGCCGGAGTTTTGTCGAGCAACTTGATGATATGGTAGCCGTAAGCGGTCGCGATGACGTCGCTGACCTGATTGTTGGTCAGTGAAAACGCAGCGGCCTCAATCTCCGGTGGTATTCCTGGATTGCCGCGCGCGAGGGTGATTTCGTTGGTGTTGTTCTTCGAGGCGGGGTCTTCGGAGTATTGTTTGGCCAGCGCCGCAAAATCCGCGCCACCGCGGATGCGCTTGAGGAGGTCGTCAATCTGTTTGCGCTTGGCCTGTTGCTGGTCCGCCGGCAACGGCGCGTGCGTGACCGGGTCTATCGTCAACGACAAAATGTGGCAGACACGAACCATTTCCGGCTGCTCAAAGTCCGCCAGATGATTGGTGTCGTCGTAATATTGCTTCGCCTCGGCATCCGTAACGGTGACATTCAACTCCCGTATCTTTACAGCCTGCGCGGTGTTTTCCTGGGTGATCCTAGACCGCAGTTCGGCAACCGTCATGCCGATGGCTTTCATTTGCCGTTCGAGTACTTCCTGCGAACCGAAGCGTTCGAGCAGCAGGTTCATTTGCAAACCGGCCTTTTGGACACCGTTGGTTCTGTCCGCGTCCGTGGCTTTTTGCAACAAAAGCTGATCTTGGATGAGCCGGTCGAGCAACTGGCCTTCGATCAGGGTCAACTGCGCGGGCGAAATGGTCTGGCCGCGCGCGGCAGCGGTGGATTTAATCCCCAGCATCACCTCGTCCAATTCACTGCGTTTGATTTCAAAACCGTTGCCCCTGGCAATAACCGGGTCGCCAAACAACGCGGTCATCGCGGCTTGGGAGTTGCCGTTGGTCGCGGTGGACGCGGGCGCGTTGGTGGCGGCGTTGGCGGAAGCAGCATTAACGCGCGGCAGCGCGAACAAGGCCGCGGCGAACGCGGCAGGGAAAATTAATTTTATTTGTTTTTTCATTTTTGTCTTCTTTCGGTTTAACGGCTTTTACAATTTTACCACTTTCACATTGCTGATGTCAGGGTCTTTCTGAAGCTCTTCCAGCACTGCGGGCGGCGGCGCGCTGTCGAGATTCAACACCGTCAACGCCAGCCCGCCGGCGGTGTCGCGCGTCAGGCTCATGTTGGCGATGTTGACCTTGTGTTTGCCGAGCAGGGTGCCGAGATGGCCGACGATGCCGGGCCGGTCCTTGTTGTTCAACAGCAGCAACGTGCCGCTGATGGGAATTTCCACCGGCGTGCTGAACAGCCGCACGATGCGGGGATTGTTCGGCGAGCCGAAAAACGTCCCGCCCGCCGAGATCAGTTTCTTCCCATTGCTGAAAACCTGCACGTGCACCCATTCGTTGAACGTGACCGGCTCGTCGGATTTTTTCTCCTCGACGGTGATGCCGATGCTCGCGGCGGCGGCGCGGACGTTGACATTGTTCACGTCCTTGACCGCGCTGCTTTCCAAAAAGCCGCGCAAAATGGACCGCGTCACCGGATCGGTGTTTGGCAACTGCCGCGCGTGGCCGCCATAGGTGATGTAGATGCGGTCGGCGCCCGGCGGCGCGAGCTGCGCCAGCAATTTCCCCAGCGCCTCACCCAGCGGCAGGTAGGGCTTCACCTGCTCGTAGGTCTTCGCGTCCAGATACGGCAGATTCACCGCGTTGCGGACTTCGCCCGTGAGCAGATAACCCGCGATGACTTCGGCGACTTCGATGCCGCATTTTTCCTGCGCCTCCTCCGTGCTCGCGCCGAGGTGCGGCGTCAAAATCAGGTTCGCCTGCTTGCGATACGGATGGTCGGCGGGCAGCGGTTCGGCGGCATAAACGTCCAGCGCCGCTCCGGCGACCTTGTTCGATTCCAGCGCCGCAATCAAATCCGCCTCGACGATGATTTCGCCCCGCGCGCAATTCACAATGCGCACGCCGGGTTTCATCTTGGCGAACGCGGCGGCGTTGAGCATGTGCCTGGTTTCCGGCGTCACCGGCATGTGCACGGTGATGAAATCCGCCACGCGATAAACTTCATCCACGCTGTCGGCAAATTCCGCGCCGACGGCCTTGGCGCGGTCCTCGGTAAGATACGGGTCATAGGCGATGACGCGCATGCCGAACGCGATGGCGCGTTTGGCGACTTCGGTGCCGATGCGGCCCATGCCGAGCACGCCGAGGGTTTTGCCCATGAGTTCAGCGCCCTGGAAAAGTTTGCGGTCCCATTTGCCCGCGACCATCGAGGCGTGCGCCTGCGGCACCTTGCGGGCGAGGGAGAGCAGCATGGCAAAGCTCAATTCGGCGGTGGTCACGGTGTTGCCGCCGGGGGTGTTCATCACCACGGTGCCATGTTGCGTGGCGGCTTCGATGTCCACGTTGTCCACGCCCACGCCCGCACGACCGACGACGCGCAATTTCGGCGCAGCTTCGATGATTTTGCGCGTGACTTTGGTTTCAGAACGGACGACCAGCGCCACCGCGTCGGCGACGACGGGCAGCAGTTCGGCCTCCGCCAGCCGTTTGGGCAGCACGACGACTTGAAATTCAGGCCGCTGCTGCAACAGTGCGATGCCTTTCGGCGAAACCGGATCACAAACGACAATTTTCATAGCAAAATGGAGGACAAGTCTAGGCGATGCGCCGGGCAAGGTCAAACAGCGAATCTCAGCAAATTCAGCAGGGAGTACAACATGGCCCGGGCACGGCCCTCAATCTGTAGCGGCAGGCATCCCTGCCGCTTGGGCCACAAAACCGAACCCACGTCATGACCTCGCTTCCACATCAGATCACCCGGCTGGAAGCCGGGCGATACGGCAGCCAAGGATGGCTGCCGCGCTACGGTGGCAGCCGTCCGGGGCGTGTTGCCCAAAGGTTGGAGCGCAGGTTGTCTCAACCCGCAGCCGGTGGCAGGCGGTGGTGGCCGTGGGAATTCCTGTTAATTCGCGTCCCGGGTGGCTGCGGCCTGGGACAAGCCGCGCTCCGTTTTAAGGTCCGTTCTTTTGGGCCACACGCCCCGGATATTGCCATCGGAACGACGGATTCATCCGGCCTTGCTTGAAAGCGTCACTCCAATTTTTTCTTCGCTTCGGCCGGCACTTCGATTTTGGTCGAGTTGACGTCTTTGATTTCCACAGTGGTCGTGCGGTCAACGTCGCGGTCGTTGCCGTTGAAGCTCACGGTGCCCTGGACGTGATATTGATACTTCACCAGTTTGCCGTCCTTGACCCAGAATTTCACCGAGCCCTTGGGATTGGTGACGGTCGGGCCGTCGCCGCCGTTTCCGCGCCGCCGGAATGACAACAATTCCTTCGCCCCGACCTCGGTCAAGTCGCCGGAAATTGAATTGGTGTCCTTCTTCAATTCCTTCGCGGCATCGGCCAGGCTCGCGGCTTCGACCGCGGGAACCCGGTAGTTTTGCACCATGCGGGCGATGAACATCGTCGGATTGAATCCGCCGTCACCGTTGTCTTTCAACGCCTCGGCCAGCGTCTTCCAGCCGTCGTCCGTCTTGACCGCGCCGTTCGTGCCTTTGGTCACGGCCTCGGTCGTGTTGTCGCCGAAGTTGAAGGACAGCATCAGGTACCCGCCCTTCTCCGTTTTCCCATCCGTTGGGCCGGGCTTGAACGGTGAATCGGCGGGGACTTCCACCGTTGCCCGCCAGGCATAGTTGGTCTGGCTGCCGAGCGCGGCGGCGGCGTTCTTGACGTCGGCCTTGGGACTGACATCCGCCGCGAGGAGCGGGGCAGCCAGCAGAGCCACCAGGCCGGGTAAAATATGTCTTTTCATAATGATTTTGGTTTGATTTGGGGAACGGTCGAATGGTCGCATGGGCGGCAGTGTAAATTCAAATCAAATGTGCGCTTTAAAAAATCCTTATTTCTTTTGCCTTCTTTTGCTATCTTAAACAGCCAATGAGCAAGCTGCTGCTGATTGATGACGAAGAGGACGTGCGGTATTCGTTCCAACGAATCTTTAATTCGCCGGAAATCGAACTGGCCACGGCATCGTCCGGCGAGGAAGGGCTAAGGGTCATTCCCAAATTCAAGCCCGACCTCGTGCTCATGGACGTGCGCATGGGCGGCATGAACGGACTCGAAACGCTGCGCCGGATCCGCGCCGCCAATCCGAAGCTCCTCGTCATTTTAATGACCGCCTACGGCACGACGCAGACGGCCATTGAGGCGATGAAGCTCGGTGCCTACGATTACCTGCTCAAGCCGTTTGACGCATTGAAGCTCAAGGAAATCGTCGCCAACGCGCTCAAGGCTGCGCACGACATGAAGCAAGTCGTGTCATATCAGCCGTTGCTCGAATCCGAGGATTATGAACTGGGTTTTGTTGGGGGAGCCGAATCAATGCAGCAGGTTTTCAAGCTCATCGGCCAGGTGGCGGCATCGGATACGACCGCGCTCATCACCGGCGAAAGCGGCACCGGCAAGGAACTCGTCGCCCGCGCGATTTATCATCACAGCAACCGCAGCCAGCAGCCGTTTCTGGCGGTCAATTGCGCCGCGATTCCCGAACAGTTGCTCGAGAGCGAACTCTTCGGCCACGAACGCGGCTCGTTCACCGGCGCGACCATGCAACGCATCGGCAAATTCGAGCAATGCAGCAAAGGCACGATTTTTTTGGACGAAATCGGCGACATGACGCCCGCGACGCAGACGAAAATCCTCCGGGTGCTGCAATCCGGCACGTTCGAGCGCGTCGGCGGCAACCAGCCGATTCAGGTGGATGTGCGCGTCATCGCCGCGACAAACAAGCCGCTCGAAGCCGCCGTGGCCGCGAAACAATTCCGTGAGGACTTGTTTTACCGGCTCAACGTCGTGCGCATCCACATTCCGCCGCTGCGCGAACGGCGCGAGGACGTTCCGCTGCTGGTGAACTATTTTCTGGAAAAAATTGCGCGCGAACAGCAGCGGAAGCCGAAATCCGTTGCCGCCAATGTCATCAAGGTGCTGGGAAAATATCATTGGCCGGGCAACGTGCGCGAATTGGAGAACGCCATCCGCCGCGCGCACGTCATGGCCAAGAGCGACGCGATTTTGCAAAGCGATCTGCCGCCGGAAATTTCCGGTCAAGGCGGCAGCGGCGCCCCGCCGCCTCCGGCGGTTGCCGGCGAAGCAGCGGCCACGGACGCCGCCGCGCTCGCCCGTCAATTGTTCCAATGGGCCAGGCGCGACCCGAAATTGAAAGTCATTCCCGCCGTCGAGCGCGAACTGGTCATCCAGGCGCTCAAGGAAACGAGCAACAACCAGGTTCACGCCGCGAAGCTGCTGGGCATCACGCGCGCGACGCTGCGCAAGCGCATTGAAAAATTCGGCATCCAGCGCGAGTTGAATGTGAAGTGATTTGGCGGCAATGCGACCTGCCCGTGCCAGATTGCCCGAAGCGGAAACAGAAATGTGTCAAAGTTAGGAGGCCAGGTGACAGGAGACAGGCGTCGGGGAAGTGACTGAAAAGAGAGGCGTCAATGCAATCCCGGTAAAGTACTCCTGGCTTCATTAGAAACGCCTGCCGCGATAATAACGCTGGCGGAAGCCCGCCCGGTTAGCATCCGTGAATTGAAACGGTGATGTATTGGTCACGAGCGAAACCCAATTGAACAGGTTGGCAGATGCTTCGATAACATAGTTGTAATCCGGCACGCCTTTGAGTCCGAGCATGAATCCGCTGGTTGTGCATAGCCCGGTCATGGACGGCGGGGAGTTTGGACATTCTTTTCCACCCTGTTTGCATCACATGGCTGCCGCCCAATAAAATTACTTTGGGGGCGGGCGGTTGAATTGCCATCATCAAACCAGGGCCTGACTCACATGGGTTTTTGAGGGGCCTGGGGCACCTTGGCTGTTTGGATGACGGCATTAAATGCCGGTTTGGGCTTGCCATCGCGGTTGAATAGAAACGGATACGCGGTGCGACCTTTGACCGGCCAGTTGTTGAGCCAGGAGTCTCCGTCGGTCACGCCCCAAAACGTCACGCGGCTGACGGAGTCGTGGTGTTTGACAAATACCGCGAACAAATCGGCATAGCGTTTTGCCAGCGTCTGCTGCACGGCGTCCGGCAGGCCGTTGGTGTAGGGATTCAATTTCGCCTGCAACGCAAAGTTCATCGAAACTTCCGCGGCCTGAGACCGGGTTGCGGGCGGCAATACGTCCAGGTCCAGTTCCGTAATCATGACCTTCACGCCAAGTTTGGAAAACGATTCGATGGTTTCATCCACCAGCGCCGGACTTGGCCAGTCCATTTTATAATGGCCTTGCAAACCGACGCCGGCGATGTGAGCACCCTGGGCTTGAAGTTTTTTGAGCAACGCAATTGCGCCATTTCGCTTGGGCGCGTTTTCCAGCGAATAGTCGTTGTAATATAATTCGGCCTGCGGGTCGGCCTCGTGCGCGAATTGATACGCTTTGAGCAGATAATCCTCACCGATAATTTTCTTCCATGGCGAGTCACGGAGCGTGCCGTCCTCATTCAATGCCTCGTTCACCACGTCCCAGCCGCCGATTTTTCCCTTGTAGCGCCCGACCACAGTGGAAATGTGATTGCTCATCCGGGCCAGCAACGTGTCGCGGTCAACCGGGTTGCCCTTCTCGTCCTGAAAGACCCATTTCGGCGTCTGGCTGTGCCAGACTAGATTGTGGCCGATGACGAACATTCCGTTTTTTTGGCCGAACTCGACGTATTGATCCGCCGGCCCAAAATTGTACTGATCCGGCTTGGGATGGACGGCTTCCCATTTCAAAGCATTTTCCGGACTGATGGTGTCGAACTGAGCCTTGACGAGCGCAACGGCGTTGGTGTTCTGGCCGGTGAACTCCGCTTCGTTAAGCGCCGCGCCGATGAGAAAGTCATTTTTAAAGGCCGCTTTGAGGGTGGTTTGCGCGAAACCACTGGTGGCCAGAAAAATTCCCATGATTCCGACGGAAGCCATGATTTTCATAGATGTTTTCAAGCGGCGGCGAATTTTTTACGACGTTCCGCCAATTCGTCGGCGATCTGGATCGTCAGACGTTTGTTGAGTTGATAAATCATCAACAGGACAGTGCAAACGGCGAAGAGGATGGCGAGGTAAAGACTGGAGCTTCTGCGGATGCATTCCAGCGTCTGATCTGTTTGGGGCTGGTTGGCCTGATAGCCGGCCCAAGACATCAACCAGAGAAACATCGCGCCGCCAAGACTCAGGCCCGCTTTAAGTGCAAAACCAATGGTCGCGAAAATGATGCCGGTGGCGCGGCGGCCGTTTTTCCATTCCGAATAATCCGCCACGTCCGCAAACATCGCCCAAAGCAACGGGATGGTTGGCGCATAAACGAAAGACGTAAGCACGGTCATAAAGAGCATGCCGGTGATGTTCGTGGGTTTGAGCGCGTAGAACCCGACGTAAGCCAGTGTGGAGAGCGCGAAGCCGCCCACCATGACAGACTTTTTGCCAAATCTCCGAGCGAGGAATGGCGAACAGACAATGACAATGATCGTGACGATCTTTGAGACCATTTGCACGATACTATAGCCGACAAAGGACACGTTGGAATCGGCGAGGTGGGTCCGGTCGCCATGTACGATGTAGCCCATCCATTCGAGCAGGCCGCCGGGTGCGGGTGCGCCTGGTGCCAATGCCGGCGCCGTCAGATGAAGCTTTTGCAGCCAGTCGAAGAACGCGGCCTTGTCGGCGTAATAATTGTAATAACTGTATTGCGCACTACCCATGAGCGCGATGAGGCTGAAAAGCAGGAGCGTCGTGCAAAACATGATCTTCCACGGGCCATTCCTGAGCAAATCGGCAAAGTCTTGTTTCGGGGGAGTTTTCTGTTCGGGTTTGGGATGAATGCGCTCCTTGGAAACGGCAAAAGTGATGAGGAACAGGACGAGGCACAGGGCAGCCCAAAGGCCCATGGTCATTTGCCAGCCGAGTTGTCGGTCGTGAGTGGGGCCGCCGAATCTGAAAACCAACGGTAGCGTCACGCCGACGACCACGAATTGCGCGACCATGACCGCGATGAAGCGGTAGGAATTGAGCTTCGCGCGCTCAACCACATCGCCGGTCATGACGGCGCCAAGTGCCGAGTAAGGCATATTGTTGGCGGAATAGAGCGTCATCAGCAGGATGTTGGTTACAAACGCGTAAGCGATTTTCACTGGCTCCGCGAAATGAGGTGTCGTGTAGGCCAAAACCATGACGACAGCCCACGGGAACGAAGTCCAAAGCACCCAAGGACGGAACCTGCCCCAACGAGTGTTGGTGCGATCGGCCAGTACACCCATGAGCGGATCGAAGAAGGCGTCCCACAACCGAGCTACCAGGATGATGGTCCCAGCAGTGGCCCCGCTGATGCCGAACACGTCCGTGTAAAAGCTCGCCTGAAAGCAGACCATCGTCATGAAGACGAAGTTCGCCGCGGCATCGCCACCACTGTAGCCGGCTTTCTCAAAAAACGAGAGTTTTTGGTGAAAGTGTTGTTCTTTTTGCTCTGCCATAGTCTGGTCGTGGGTTGGGGTTTACTACGTCACCGTGAGAATCACCTTCTGCAGGTCGCTGTCGCGCGCGGAATTGCCGACCATGATTTCAAATTCGCCCGGTTCCACAACGTATTTCATGTGGAGGTCGTAAAACGCGAGCGACTCCGGCGTGATGTTGAGCGCGACGGTCTGGGTCTCGCCCGGCCGCAATGAAATTTTTTGGAAGCCCTTCAACTCCTTGACCGGGCGGGTCACTGAACTGACGCAATCGCGGACATACATTTGCACGACCTCGGCGCCGGCGCGCTTGCCGGTGTTCTTGACGTCCACCAGCAGACGCGTGGATTCGTTCCGGCGGATTTTATTCTTCGCCAGGCGCGGGTTTTTAAAGGCGAAGGTTGTATAACTCAGGCCAAAACCGAAGGGATAGAGCGGGGAAACGGCATCGAACAAATAGCCCCGGCGGGCGGACGGTTTGTAATTGTAAAATGCGGGCAAATGGCCCGCCGAGCGGGGGATGGTCATCGGCAGCTTGCCGCCGGGATTGAAATCGCCGAACAACACGTCCGCCACCGCGTGGCCGGTTTCCTGGCCAAGATACCAGCATTCGAAAATGACCGGCACGTTCTCGTTCAGGTACTGGATGGAAAGCGGGCTGCCGTTGAACAGGAACACGATGACCGGTTTGCCGGTCGCGAGCATGGCGGTAACCAGTTCCTGCTGCCGCCCGATCAAGTCGAGTTTGGTGCGGTCGCCCATGTGCTTGCGCGACCAGGCCTCGCGCGAGGTCTGTTCATTGCCGCCGATGGCCAGCACGATGATGTCCGCCTGCTGAGCGACCTTCACGGCCTCCTGGATCAGTTTGCTGTCCTCCTCCGGGTGGCTGGGCGTTACCAAATCCTGGTTCCAGGAGCCGCCGACGGTGATTTTGCAGCCCTCGGCAAAGGGCACTTGCACACGGTCGCCGACCTTCGAACGGATGCCTTCCAGCAGCGAGGTGTAAAACTTGGGGCGACAGCTGTTGCCGCCGAGCATTTCGCGGTCGGCATTCGGTCCGATGACGGCGATGGATTTGATTTTGCTGGGGTTGAGCGGCACCAGGTTGCCGGCGTTCTTCAGCAACGTGATGGTTTCGCGCGCCGCCTGCAGCGCCAGCTTGCGGTTCTTTTCGCTGCCAACCATCCGCTCCGCTTCATCGGGGTTCACGTAGGGATCGTCGAACAATCCCATCTTGAACTTCCAGAACAGCATCGGGGCCACGAGGTCGTCAAGTTCGGATTCCTTTAACACGCCCTGGCGGACCAGTTCAACCAGGTGCAGGTAGCAGTCCGGTTCGGGAAACTCAATGTTCACGCCCGCCCGCACCGCCAGCGCGCAGGATTCAGTCTTGTCCTTGGCCACAAAATGGCCGTGCGTGTCGGGACGATAGCCGAGCTCCCAGATGGCGTAGTAATCCGAAACCACAAAGCCTTGGAACCCCCATTCCTTGCGGAGCACGTCGCGCAGCAGCCATTCGCTGGCATGCGATGGGACACCGTCAATTTCGTTGTAGGACGCCATCACGCTGATGGCCCCGGCCTTTTGGATGGACTCTTTGAACGGATACAAGAACGTTTCGCGCAGCAGACGCAGGGAAACATTGGTCGGCGCGCAATTGATGCCGGATTCGGGCTGGCCGTACGCGGCAAAATGTTTCAGGGTGGCAATGATGCGTTTTTTGTCTTTGAAGGATGCGTCGCCCTGGAATCCCCGCACTGCGGCCATGCCGAGTTGCGTCACCAGAAACGGATCCTCGCCGAAGGTTTCCTCGACCCGGCCCCAACGCGGGTCCCGGGCCACGTCCACGACCGGGGTGAGTGCCTGATGCGTGCCGCGAACACGCGCCTCTTCGGCGGTCATGGCGTAGAGTGATTCAATGAGTTCGGGATTGAACGTTGCGCCCAGACCAATCGGCTGGGGAAAGCTGGTGCTCCCGATTCCGACCTGGCCATGCAGGCATTCCTCGTGAAACATTACGGGGATGCCCAGCCGGCTGTTTTGCAGGAAAAATTTCTGAATGGCGTTGGTCAGTTCGGCCATTTCGCGCGCATTTTTGCCTTTGCCGGCGTCGCTGGGGCGGCCGACCTGGCCGAGTCCGTGCCCTTTTTTGAAGGCGGCCCTGGCCTTCTTAAGGTCAAAATTGCCGTCGCCATCAACGAGCGTCTCGGCTTTTTGCTGCCAGACGCACATCATCTGTGCGGCTTTCTCCTCGAGCGTCATGCGCGACAGGAGATCCTTCACGCGTTTGGCGACAGGCAGGGCCGGGTTTTTGTAGGGCAGGATCGGGGAAACGACTCGCTTGACGGCAGGAGTTGGCGTCTTCATGCGTTCCAGTTCTTCCAAAAGGCTCGGGCCGACACAGCGTCGCTCATGACCGCGCACTTAATGCCCGTTGCAGCCCGTGCTGTCAATTGCGAAATGATGGAGAATACTCTTTCCACTGTCGCACACCGAATGTGCGCGAACCCGCAAAACCGCACGAAGTCTCCGTGTTGAGGCGGCCTGATCCCGCGGCCATGCAGTCAATTGCGAAGCTCGATTTCATCCGAAGTCACCTCGCAAACCATTTCTCTTCTTTGCCACAGTGCACACGCTCCACAATGGCGCCTGCAAAAGAACAATTACGTATCAATATTTGCCTTGTCCTCGTCCGCCGCCTTCCGTAGAAAGGGCGCACGCAAAGTGCCGTCGTGCGGCAAGGGGAGGGCGATATTGTGCGATACTCGAACCAGCCGTCTGCCCACCGACGGCGAGAGAGTCACGAGCGAGCCATGATGAATACACCAGACCAAACCGTTTCGGCAGACAGGGTCGAATGCGCAGGCCAGACTGCTTTGAAAGAAGTTTTCAAAGACGACTTTTATATTGGCGCCGCGCTCAGCCTGGACCAGATTTCCGGCAAGGAGCCGGATGCCATGTCCCTGGTGGAAAAACATTTCAACTCCATCACGCCGGAAAACATCCTGAAGTGGGAGGAAGTTCATCCGGAACCGGGCCGATACAATTTCGAAGCGCCGGACCGTTATGTGGCCTTTGGCGAAAAGCACAAAATGCACATCATTGGCCATACGCTGGTCTGGTTTCATCAGACGCCGGACTGGGTGTTTCAGGACGCATCGGGCAAACCCCTGAGTCGTGAGGCGTTGCTGCAACGAATGAAGGACCACATCTTCACTGTGATGGGCCGTTACCGGGGACGAATCCACGGTTGGGACGTCGTCAACGAAGCCATCATGGCGGATGGTTCTTTCAGGAAATCCAAATGGTTCGAGATCATCGGCGAAGACTACGTGGTCAAGGCCTTTGAATTTGCCCGCCAGGCCGACCCCAGCGCCGAGCTCAATTACAATGAGTACGATTATGAGTACCGCCCCAAGTGCGAAGGGGTCATCCGGCTCGTCAAGAACCTGCAGGCAAAAGGCGTCCGCGTGGATGGCGTTGGCATACAAGGTCACTGGTTTCTGGATTTTCCGCGAGTCGATGAGATTGAAGCCCAAGTCTTGGCCCTCGCCCAGTTACGGGTAAAGCTGATGATTACTGAGTTGGACACAGGTGTACTGCCTTTTTGTCATCTTGACACTCCGAAAGCGGACCTCTCTTTCTTCGATGCAGAAACGCAGAAGAAATACAATCCGTATCCGAACGGCCTGCCGGACGCTGTCCAGAAAGACCAGGCAAAGCGGTACGCTGATTTGTTTTCACTCTTCCGGAAGCACCGGGACAAGTTCAGCCGGGTCACGTTTTGGGGCGTGCATGACGGCCAATCCTGGCGCAGCTACCTGCCGATCACCGGCAGGACCGACTATCCCCTGCTGTTCGACCGTCGCTGCCAACCAAAGCCCGCCGTTAATGCCATCATAAAAGTGGCGCAGGGGAAAAGCTGAAAATTCAGCAACCTCACGCAAAGATCATTGATAAGGAATTGCCTTCTGCGCGCCGGCATGTTCCAAGCGCTGCGCGGGTGAATTGAGCCGATGGCGAAAACCAGTATGCAATAGCAAGCAGTTGGCTTGGCGTGGAGTGACTTTGAGAATGGGACCAAGAATATGTTTGTAATGTGCGCGGGACACGCCGCTATGAGGAATGCTTTTCCCGCAATCTCTTTGCGACATCCTCCAGCGTTCCCTTGAAAGGTCCGGGTGTTTCCATCTTTATCGAAACAAGCGCGGCGGCGAATTTCATGGATTCTCTGGGGTCATGATTCAACCGCCAGGACAGGTACGCCGCGAAGGTTGTATCGCCGCGGCCCGTCCTGCCCACGATGCTGTTGTTCGAGAACTTCTCGTAGTACGTCACTCCCTTCACACGGGCCAGCACGCCTTGGGAGTGCGTTATCATGGTCTCCGGGCAACCCCACGATTCGACTATGATGGCGGCTTTCTCCAGATCTTCGGTACCGGTCAAAATGCGGGCTTCCACGACGTCCAGCTTGAGCTTGTCCATCATGCCCGCTATATCTTTCTTATTCGCGACGTCGCTGAACTGTATTTCATGGGTCACCGGGGTGACATGGCGGACAAAACTCTGCATGTCGGCCGACAGGCTGTACCCTCGCGATTTGAGGCCCTTCATGAGCGCCATGTCGAATTCGGTGTCCGAAATCCCGGCCAGGTGGACGCACGTCGAGCTCAAAGTCGGAACGTCGTTAATGGAAATAAAACCGGCTGATTTGACGAGCGTCAGCTTGCGCTCATCGACGTTCTCGGACTCGTGTAAAACCCTTGAATACGTGGTCACATCGCTGGGAACCAGATACGTTTCCACGCCCACATCCTTCATCGGCTGCAGGATGTTTTCGTCCTTCCTGGCCATTTTCACGACGGCGGCGACTTTTTTGCCGACGCGGGCGGCGACCATGGCGCCGCACAACACGGCGCTTCCCGGAGCGATGTGGGGCTTTCCTCCGAAGGGAATGATCTCGTCATAGCACATGTGTCCCACAAACGTGATATCGTAATTCCTGGACATGTCGATTGATTCCTTAGTTAATTGTTACCTGGAGCGATTTATTCTTCTTGCACAGAGTGGCTTTTTGGCGGACCTGCCGGACCTCGAACCCATGTTTTCCACGCTTTGCTCCTGCCTATCTCCCGTTTCCCGGGCCGTTCAGCAGCTCGGAGAAGAACGGGATCAGGTCCTTCGACTTAATGGTCTTGGATTGGGTCTTGGCCTGCAGGTCCTTGACGTGGTTCATGACCAGATGCGTCCAGACCGCACCCGGCCGGGGATAGGCGGCGACGATGTAATGGGGTCCGGGGACGGATTCTCCTGCTTCCTTTTCCAGCTCGGCCCGGAGGTTGTCCGGGGTGATCATGGAGTTACCATAGTCGAAAACCACCCGGTCCATGTGCTTGTAGACGTCTTTGCTCTCTTTGGCCATGCCGTAGTAATCCAATAACTGGGCGAAGACGTAATTGGAAGTCGTATAGACGTCTTTCCCTTGGTCCGATTCCACCGGGTTACCGTTTTCTGTCTTGCACATGGCCCAGCCCATGTAGGCCCGGTTGTTCCTGTAAATCGTTTTTAAGATCTTCTTGGCGCGGTCCGCGGGGATGAAAGGCTCTTCGCCGATAGAGATCAGATACCACAGGGCATCGAGCTGATTGGTCCACACATCGGTGTTGGCGTTTCCGGTCTTGGGATCGTAACAGGTGATATAATACTGGAGTTTCCCGCCTTTCTTGTTCTTTCCGTCCCGCCATAGTTTCTCAAGACTAGCCCAACCCTTGTCGAACGCCTTCTGGATTTGTGCCTTGCCGACCCGGTCGTTCATCATTTCGGCCATTTTCAGCATGGCTTGGCAGCCGCCGAGGAATTGCGTGGCGTCGTAGGCGTCGGCGCCGAAGAGGACCAGGTTGTCGAAGGTGTTTTTCACCTCGTCGGGATAGCCCTCGGGCAGGCCGTCATCATCGAAATCAAGTTTAAGCAGAGACTCCAAGCCGAATTTGAGCGTCTCCCAACTCTTCTTCAGGAAATCGATATCGCCCGTGAACTTCACGTTGCGCAACACCCGCATCATCAGCTTGGGGAACAGGTCCACCCAGTAGTTGTTGTTGTACCAGGCGTAATCGCTCACATTGCGCAGAGGATGGCCCTTGGGCATCGCGCCCAGATCGTGGGCGACGCTGCCCTTGGTCTTGAAGGCATCGCGGATCTGGGTCAGCGACTTGCCTTCGTATTCCTCGGGATGTTCCTCGAAATGCTTTCGGGCTTCGACGAACGAAGCGTGGTAGTGGTAATAGCGCGGGGTGGGATCCTCAGCCTGAATCGAGTCGATGAAACCCTGGCAAAGATCTTTTTCCACGCGCGGGAAGAGCATCAAAAGCACCATCGAATACCAATCCACGTCCGACGGATCGATATAGGCGTAGTCGAAACATTCCAGGAACCGGGCGCGCTCATTTCCCTTTTCGTCCTCAACCCAGACGATGGCGTTGGACAGCGGGAAATGGAGTTCGTTCAGGATCAGCCGGGTCAGGCGCAGGGCTCCGGCCTTGTCACCTTTGTAGGAAGGGCGGGCTTGGATCGAATCGAAGATCCGTTTCTGGATCGCTACGGTCCGATCCCACCACCGCGGATAGCTGTCGAGGGCAAGCTTGGCCAGGTCGACCGTCCGCGCCTCCGGGTCCGCGAACCGCTTGACGTATTTGCGTTCGAATTTCTTCCCGTCAACATAGACCTGCTCCGGGAAGTCCAGAACCACGGCCACGGGGATTTTAATGGACGCTTTCGGCTCGACGGTGAGGGTCAGGCTGACGGCAGATCCGTAATCGCTGCGGAGCACCGGCTGCCGTTTTTCGAAGAAGCTCCCATCCACGTTGAGGAGAAGATCGCCCGTATAGCGGTTCAGGCAGAAATAGGGCTGGGTGTCCACCTCGACGCCAGGCAGCTCGGGAACGGCCAGCGCCATGCGGTTGGAGCTTTCCGTGCTTCCCATGATCACACCCCGGACGCCCGCGGACCGGAATTCTTCATGCTTCTGGCCGTGGACCGCCGCGGAGCAGACATAGACGCTGTCCTGGTCAGTCGGTTTGAGCTCCTTCTCCTGGAGATTGACCAGGGACGGCCTGGGCACCACGAGCGTGATCTCCTGAGTCTCATTCGCGGTGTTTTCCACCTCGAACTCTTCAACGCCGAGAGGCATCAAGGCCTGGTCTCCTCCAGAGAGCAACGGAGAAATCAGTCTCCTGATTACTTTCACCTTTCCCAGCTTGTATGCGATCTCCAGCGACGGCGTGGCGATGGTGAGGGAAACGTTCTTTTCGGCAACCGGAGGATGGTAGTAGTTCTTGAGGGCCGGGATGTCGTCGGGCAATTCGGCATCTCCCGGCTTCTTCTGGGTCAACATCGTGCATTTGTCGCCGATGCGCACGAAAGGCGCGGAGGCGAATTGGATCGCCTTTTGGTTCAGCATGATGAGCCGGCCCGCATCGTTCAGGCGGTTGTACAGACCGTAGGGCGAAATGCCGACCGAGCATGTGGGCGCCCCTTGCAGGGCCACCGTTTGCGGGAACTGCAGGGTCTTGGACATGCCTTGGAAGTGGACCGCCATTTTGTTTTGTTCGTAAATGGCGGCGATCTTGGCTCCCGCGATGGTATAAATATCGCGCACGTCGAACGCAGAGGATTTTGGTATTTTACTTTCGCTCATCGGTCGTTTGTGTTTCGCCTGCAGGGCAGGACCCCATATGCTTTAGCGTCCATGTTATTCCGAGCGCCAGCTCGGAATCTCAGATTTGTCGCTGGCGCTCGGAATGATGGATCATACTCGCTGTGGGGAAAGGCGCATTACTCTAGCACTTTCCTCCCCACACGTTGCCTTGTTTCCCCGCCGGCTTTTTCGCGGGCTTTTTCGGGGGAGCTGCGGGTTCCTGGACGGGGAGGTTCTTTTCAGCACTCAGGTCGATCGGCATCTTCGTCGACGGATAAGGCTTTACAGCCCCGAACAGAAGATCCGCGGCGACCCTGATCGAATCGGGGGAGCCTGAGAAGTTGCAGACCACCGCATCGGCTTGTTTGGTCGTGCCTTTGAGGTAGGGGAAGTTGGTCACGACGACCACAGCATGGCCCGCGTCTTTCAAAGCTTTCACCAGGTGCTGATTGTTGCCTCGCTTTTCAATGCGCGCGTAATAGTTTGTCATGACGACGAGATCCGCGTTCTTCGCCAGCTCCAGCGCTTCTTCCACCTCTTCTTCGCTGGAGTGGAAGGCCGTATCGTCCAGGATGAGGTTGATGGAATGCTTGGACATCTGCTCGCAGAACATGTGCGGGTGACTGTAGAGATCCTTTCCGAGGAACGAGTAGGGAATGCACTGTTCGATGACCAGGATCTTCTTGTCCTTGTTCAGCGGCAGCAGCTTCTTGTCGTCGCGCACCACCAGAAGGGCTTTGTGCGCCACTTCGCGGGAGAAGTCCGTGGTTTCCTTGCTCCTGACAATGGCCTTGGTCTTGTTCGGATCCATTTTGCCGGCTTTTTCGAACAGGCCCTGGTCGTATTTCATGCACAGGAGCCGCCGGCACGCGTCGGTGAGCCGCTCTTCGGAAAGCTCTCCGCGCTCAACGGCGCCCTTGATCCCGAAGAAGCACTGGGAGCGGGACTCGTCGTCCGCCTTGAGGAGGATGGTGTCCACGCCGGCCTTGATCGCCATGGCGCACGCTTGGGGAAGCGGCCATTTCTTCAGGATGGCGGCCATGCCGATGGCATCCGAAACGACCACGCCTTTGAAGCCCATTTCGCCCCTCAGAAGATCGGTGAGGATTTTGGAAGACAGGGTGGCGGGGAACTCTTTGTCGAAGGCCGGGTAGATCGTATGCGCCGTCATAAGGGCCTTGGCGCCCGCATTGATGCCCGCCTGGAAGGTGACCAGCTCGACCTCGCGCATCCGCTTCAGGTCCCCCCGGCAGACGTCCAGCACGTCGTGCGCGTCGGTCGCCGAATCGCCGCGGCCGGCGAAGTGCTTGACCGTGGCGACAATGCCCGCGTCCTGATAGCCGCGCACCGTAGCTTCTACGAACTTCGCGCAAACCTTTGGATCATCGCCGAAGGAGCGCACACCGATTTCGGGGTTCAACGGATTGATATTAACGTCGCAGACGGGGTGATAGAACTGGGTGATGCCGATGAGGGCCATCTGTTTGCCGAGCGTGTTCGCCACCTTATAGGCAAGATCGAGGTCTCCAATGGCGGTCATTCCCATGGGTGGCGGGAACTGTATGACGTGACCGGAGGTGTAATCGTTTTTGAAATCGCCTTCCATGTCGATGGTGACGTGCAGGGGTATTCCCGAGGGCCGTTTCATCGCGATTTCCTGCAGCTGGTTGAGCGCAGCAGTGAGCTCTTCCGGAGTCACGCTCACGCCGAAGCTACGATCGTCAAAGTAGGTATGCGCGATGTCGAAATAGTCCTTCGGTTTTTTAAAGTTGGGGTCCACCTGGGAACGTCCCCAATAAAGGTTCTTGCATGTTTCCAGCGCGTACGGTTCCAGGCAAAGGCCGCCGGCGTGCAGTTTGGTGATCTGTTCGATCCCCGAGGGCGTCAGGTATGCGCCTCGCCACGTGAAGGTGAGAACCTGGCCGCATTTTTCCGCCAGGGTCATTTTCGCCAACTTCGCTGAAACAAAACTGTCTCTTTCTTTCGACATTGTGTGTCTCCTCAGAATTATTATTGATTATATTTTATGCCTTTGGCCTGTTCGCACCGATCGCAGTGCGCCAAGTCCGACCCGGAGTTCGCGTAACGACAAGAGCATTGACGGCCCCCGCGCCTCGGAAGTCTCCGGTTCGATTATTACCTCGATTTTGGGTTTGGAATCCTGGAGCGTCAAGTTAAATGAACTAGTCAACCGACAGGCCGGATGTTGTTATCGCAAGCCAAAATCCTGTGCAGTATTTCAAACGCAAATTCGCGCGGGAATGGACGATGCTACGATTCAGATGGAGGATTCTCCAAAAAATGCGGCCCGCCGGGGAAGCTTCCCCCGGTCAAGGCGTTGTGCCTGGGCCTGATTTCGAGACTGGAATCAGCCTTGGCGGCGATGAGCCGGTGGTTGAAAGTTATCAGTGTGGTTTTGGTTCCCCGCCGTTGCGAAAGCTTTCGGGCGGACCGAGATAGCTGGGTTTCACGCCGCCGAGGTTTACGACGAGTTTCTGCAACACCACCCCGGGGTCCACCATCCAGAATTTCAGGGTGTGATAACCGGATTTCGCCAGCGTGTGCGTCGTGTGACCGTAGCGCGCGTTGTCTTCCACGGATTTCTCCCAGTCCCGGTTTCCATTCTGGGCGCTGTAGTTCGCGGGAACAAGCGTAACCACTTGCGGCGTCTCGTCGTCAAATGACACCGCATAGCGAAGCCCCCGGCCCGGAACGAAATTCAAGGTTGGGGCCAGGATGGCGGCAACCTCAACCTTCCCGGGGCTGAACAAATACATCTGGTATTCAAGACAGGGAGAATCCTTCCCCGGTGTGGCACCCGGCGCGTCCACAGGCGCCATCGCTCTCAGGCCGGACAATGTCCGCCCGTAATCGTCAATCTTGATCCACCGATTGGCGCCGGCGTCGGATTTCCGGGTGTAGTGTTCCGCTTCGATGGAAACAAAGCCATCACTCTCCACGAAGCCTTGCAGGGAATTGCGCGTTACCTCCGCCGGATTGAAGGCATTTACTTTTACGATGGCCTTATTACTGGTCCCGGCGAGGGTTACCGTGCCGCTGGTCATGCCCTTCGAGGCTTTGCTCCAATCCACGCTGATCCACAGGCGTTTGTCCTTTACGACGGTGCCTTTGGTTTCGTTGACCAGAATCCAGGACTGGCTGGCAGTGGCGGTGAATTCAAAAGGCGCCGTTCCCTTGTTGAACACGTCAATGAAATGACGCGGTTGGTTGAACACGTCAAACCCCGGCAGGACCGCATCGCCCGGTGCGCCGGGCCAGGCGGCGTCGGAACCTTCCACGGCCACGCCCATCGCTGCCGCTTCCGGCACTTCAATCTCGGTGAGCTTGATGGCGTCCAGGTTGTTTTGGGGTGGATCCCGCCAGGTGGTATAACCCAGGTGCGACTGGTCCATGAAATGGTTCCACTTGCCGTTGGCGAACGTCTGGTTGAAATAACTCATCAAATTCGTGTCCGTCTGGAAGAGTGCCCGGGTTTCCGCCGCCATGTCGTTGGCGCTGGCCCGGCCCTGCCGGGCGTACAAGGCGTTTTTTCCCGCAGCGAGGGACAATTCATTCACCAGCGCGCTGGCCTTGATGGGGAACAACACCAATTCGTAGAAAGCGTCCTGTTTGGCTTCGGGTAACTTGCCATATATTTCCTCCGCTTTGGCGGTGATGGCCTTGAAGTCCGCCACCACGTTTTCCGCTTCCTGATAATTGACCAGGCTATAGGTGTCCGGCGCAAGCAGTTCAGGTTTGCGGCGGCCGTTGTATTTGGTGTATTGAGCAACAATTTCGGCGATGTCCCTGGCATCCGCCGGCCCGAATTCCCGCTCCGCCCACAGCCGTGTGAATTCGTCAGTGTTGTCATTGGTCCATCGGTCCGGGTTCCAAGCCAGGTGCATGAAATATTCGAGCGGGAATTCGTAACCCTTGAAGTGGCCCACGTTCACAATCCAGATCCGGTCCGCGCCGTATTGTTTGGCGAGGGACATCTGGTCCCAGATTTTGGCGATCGGGCTGGTGTTGAGCCACTGGTAGCTGCGCGGACCGCCATGATAATCAAGATGATAATAGACTCCGGCGCCGCCGGCACGCTTGCGTTCCTCGGCGGTTGGCAGGCGGCGAACGTTGCCCCAGTTGTCCTCGGCCCACAGCAGGGTCACGTCGTCCGGCACCCTCATGCCCGCGTTGTAGAAATCCTGCACTTCCTTGTAGAGGCACCAGAGCTGCGGCACTTTGGTCACGTCGGGATTCATTTCTTCAGCGATGATTTTCCGCTGAACCTCCACGATTTTTCCCAGCAACGCCATGTTTGCCTCCGGTCCTCCGGGAGCCATTGGGGTGTCATTCGCTCCCCGCAAACCCATGGTGATGATGCTTTCGTAGTCCTTGTTCCGCCGGATGCCCTCGCGCCAGAAATTTTCCAGGACGTTCGGGTTTTTGGCGTAATTCCAGGTTCCCAGCGTTTTCAAATAGCGCCGGTCCCACTCCTTCTGTGCCCGGAGCATCGGCTCCTGATGGGAAGTGCCCATGACGACGCCATATTCGTCCGCGAGCCGGGGGTTTTCCGGATCGTCTTCGTTGAAGGCGTTGTTCCACATGGCCGGCCAGAGATAGTTGCCCTTCAGCCGCAAAATCAACTCGAACACCTTGGAGTAAAACTGATGGTTGTAATTGGCCACCCCCTGAGGTATGGGCGGATTTGTGCTGGGTGGGACCAGACCGAATTTGTTGGTAATCCAATTGCTCAGGTCCGGCGCTTCGTCATTCAGGAAGAGGCCGCGGTATTTGACCGCGGGTGGCCCTTGGATGTATTTGCCCGGCTTCACAAACAGCGCGTCTTGGTGTTCGACGGCGACGTCCGCCCACCAATACCACGGCGATACCCCCATCTGTTCGGACAAATCATAAATGCCGTAGATGGTACCCCGCTTGTCGCTGCCCACGATGACCAATCCGCTGGCGACGCCGGGCAAAGGTTCCGGCACGACCTGAATGAAAAACGATTCCCACCTGCCAGTGATGGGCGAGACATCAATTTTCCCTTCGCGGATCAGGCGGTCAATGAGCCGGCTTTTGCCGATGGTGCCGATGAGGATCGCGTTCGTTCCGGGCCGGTTCGGATCGTGAATCATTTCGGGAGTCAGGCTCGTAACGCGGGTAATGTCCGACTGCAGATCGTTTGCGGCGCGGACGACCCCGGCAAAATCGTTGGTATCCACATACAGATTTGCAACGGCATTTTTTTCCATGATGGGGAAACAACCTTCGCGGCATGCATTTTCAACATATCGAACCTGGCCGAGCGCAAAAGCGTGGCCGGCAAAAATGAAGAGACAAAAGGAAACCGGAAGAAATTTTTTATGCATTTGATTTTCGGGCGGCGCGGTTTAATGGTAGCGGTAGAGTTTCACGCGCTGAATGCTGAATTGGCCGGGCGGCAATCGCACGTGTCTTCCTTGATGGCTCTCGTCGCCATTCAAACGCCGTCCATCCACCCAATGACCGTTCACAAAAGTTCCTTCATCAATACTCGCAATGCCGGCAATCGGGTCGCCCGGCGAATTCGGAGCGAAGGTCACGATGAGGCCGCTGCCGGCAATCACATATTCGTCCGGCGCCGTGGAAATAATCAGGCCGCCGAAATGCGGCCACGAATTTGTTTGATGAAAGCCGTCTGAATACGGCCAGGTATAATCATGCGCCACGTTCAGCGTGAAATTGCCCAACTGAATTTTTTGAATCCGATTCGTTTCGTCCAACACAATTCCGGCCATCGTTCCGTTGCCTTGATGTTCCAAAATCAACGGCGCGATCTGCGACAGAACCTCATAACTTTTCGCAAGCGACAAATCGTTTGTGCAAGATTTGGGGAATTCATCTTCGATTCCAAATGGCGAAACGCCCATCGCATCGTGCTGTCCGATGGCGTAAAAAAAATTGGCCGGGTCCGGCCTCGTTTCGGGAACGAACAGCGGATTTCCCGAACGATGATATTTCCCGCACCATTCGGAGAAGTTCGGGAAATAAATGTCCGGCGACAGAAAATCAATCTGGGGCGCGCCCGCCCGCCAGATATCCATCAAATGCGGAAGCGGTCCCGCGCTGGGATACTGCCCGGGTTTGTAGTTCGGGCGTATGAGCGCCGCGTTCACATACATCGGCAGTGGATATTCGGCCTTGCCCGCCGCCGCTACCTGGCCGGCATAACGTGCAAAATGCCAGGCCATGAAAATCTCATCCGTTCCAACGCCCGGACCGAAAACCTCCTCCCAGGTGCCGGAAGTTTTGAAACCCGCGTCCTCCCACACTCTGCGAAATTCTGGAATCAAACTGTCTTTGTGGTCTTGAAGACAAGCCATCAATTCCTTTGGCACCGGTTTGGAAAAAATTTCATTCGCAACAACAGAATGGTCGCGCGCATCGGGAATCATGCCGATTTCATTCTCCACTTGAATCAGGATGACCGTGTGTTTATGCCCGTCCACCTTGCGAAGGTGCCGCATGAAAGCCGCGAACACACGCGCGTCAGCATCGCGATTCACATCGCTGAACGGCGAAAAAATTTCCAAGCCCTGGCCGTCCTTGTCCTCGGCGCGGGGGAACCGTTGAAGATTGGTTTTGACCCACGCCGGCGCGTAAGACGACATGCTGTTTTTCCAACTGCCGAACCAAAGAAAAACCAAATGTAAATTATTGTGGCGCGCTTCATCAATGAGACCATCAACCAGCTTGAAGTCGAACCTGCCTTTTTCGGGTTCAATCAATTCCCACGAAACAGGAGCCAGCACGGTATTGAGATGCATCGCAGCCAACTCCGGCCAGATCGGTTTCAGGTAGTCGAGACTGGAGGAACTTGAATTGTGCAACTCACCGCCGAGGATGAGAAACGGTTTGCCATCTACAATCAATTGCGCAGCCGTCCCCTGTTTTTCAAGGTGTGGAATGGACGAAGTTTCATCTGCCAAAACGGTTGTCACCATGAGGTGGTGGTGGTTGGCAAAAATCAAAAGGCCGGCCAGCAGGAGAACTTTACGCAACGTCATCGGCGGCAAAAGCTGCCGGCGTTTCAGTTCCAAAGCCCGTGCGAATTCGTTCATGAACAGAAAGTCCGTTACGGTTTGAGGAACCATATGCAAATTTAATCGCCGGTCACAACAATTTCGATGGCGTCGGGTTTCCGGGCGGCGATGGCGGTGGCGGGGTCCAGATGCGGAATTCACCGCTGCAATGAAGCAGGCCCATCAAATACAACAGCCCATCGTAATAACGATGCTGTCCCGATGGAACTTCCGCATCCCAGAGCGCTTCGACGAACTGTTTTGCGCGCGGATTGGTTGCCGCCAGGCTGGCGACAGCGTTCATCGCCAGCAAACCGGTTGAGTGTTCGCCGGCCAGTTGACCGCCCTCCAGCGTGAATTGATTGCCATAGGTGGAAAAACCTTTGGCCTCGAAAAATGCCTGGAGCCGGTCACTCAATTCTTTTTCACGCGCATCTTTCGCCCACCAGGACCAATCCACCGACCAATTCATCGCCGTTCGCCACGCATCGAATCGAAAATTAACCGCGCCCGGATTCCAGGGGTGGCCTCTCGGGGTGCCGTCGAAGTTCGCATAATCCGGGGCCAGAGCGGTGACCGGATGGGTGGTGCGCGGAAAGAAATCGCGGCTGGCCGCGGCGGCTTCCATCCAGAAAGGCCGGTCGGCCGCCGGTCCCCAGCGCGCCCACAGTTCGTAAAACGCAGGCAGATGATAGGACGGATCGGTGTGATCGGGGTTGGTGTTGCCCGGAGAGAAGCGGACCATTTTATGTTCGGGATTGAAAAGGGGTCCGGCCGTAACCGGGCTGGTGCGCGCCGGACGGGTGATCAGTTGGCCCGTGATCAACGCGCGATGCCTCAGGTTGGTCAACAATTGATCGGCCTCGGCCTGGTAATTGTAAATGCCGGTTCCGCTGCCCCAACGCGCGGCGGCAAAATAAAGCGACATGACGAAATACTCTTCACCATCCGGCGCAACCATTTCGTCGTTTACGGCGGCGTTGGTCTTCATGCACCACGAAAAAAAACCACGGGACGGATGCGCGGGTGAGTCGTGGTACATGTAAGTTTTTGTCCAATTCCAGATCGCGTCGAACTCGATCTTTTGGTTCAGTTGCACGGCGATCATCATGCCGTAGGACATGCCTTCGGTGCGCACGTCGTTGTGGGCGATATCCGTGACATAGGCGAGCGCGCCGTTGACATTGGTTCCAGCGGGAAAATAAACCGCCTGCGTTCCCGGGTCGCCGTGGAACAATTGCTGGAAGGCGGCGCTGATTTTATGGGTCACTTCCTCCTGCGGGTGCCCGGCTTCAACAAACAGATTGCGGTATTGGCCGGTGGCGAAGGCGCCGGAACCGTTGAGGTTGTTCCGGGTAAAACCGAAGTGCCGGTCGGCGAAGTTGAGGAATTGCTCCCAGTCGTAGTCATTCTGGCCGTGCGTGCCTTTTCGATTGTGGTAGCCGATGAAATCGCCGACGGGTGTTTCTACTGTCGGCCAATCCTCCACGCCGAGACCTGTTTCACCAAAAAGTTGATAAACCGGCCCGGCGGCCCTGGCGGCGAGGAATGAACCGCGCGGGTCGCCCCAATAATCCTGCTCGGCGGTGGCGATATAGACCGGCCGGGGTGCCATCAGAGCGATGAGCATGTGCCAGTCAACGGGCAGATCGTTCACCCGATCGGCATAATTTTTGAAATTGCCGGCGAACCAGTACGGCGCAAAGCCGGTGATGGATTTGATCGTCTCGCCAAATTGACGGCGGACGATGGTCTGGCCGGCGCAACCGGCCTCGCCCGAAAAGACAATGGCAAAACGTTCGTCCTGCGCGCCCGCCCACATGACAACCTTGCCGTATCGGGAAACCCCGTTGAGACAAACTTTTTTGGCGTCAATCGCCGGATCAGTCTCGAGATAATCCATCGCCCGGCTCATGGCCCAGGCCCACGCGCCAATCGCACCCCACTCATCCGGACCCGGCTCCGTTTGGCCCGGCGGCGCAAAGAACGCGCGAATGCTGTTGGTATACAGGTTGGCCCGGTCGGCTTGAACCTGGTCAATCCTGACACTGACCGTGCCATAGCCGCGTTTGTAAATTTCCGGGTTGGGCCGGCCGAAGCCGCCCGCGAGCATGAAGACCGGCACCGGTTTTCGGGCATTGAGCGGCAGGGTGATGTGCAAATCCATCTTTGGCCCGTCCTTTTTTCCGGCGAAATAAATCGTCACGGTTTTGCTGCTGGCCGTGCCGTCCATGGTATTCGTTGCTGGCGAGGTCACTTCCCAGGTCATTTCCCTGGGCCGTCCCACCATCGTGCGGCCATAAACGTTGGCCGCAAAAAGCCTCAAAATTTCCGGGCGACGTTCCTGCCTCCAGGTGTTGGGGTCGGCAACCTTTTCGCCATCGAGCATGATCAGCGGATCGGGCAGGGTGTATGGAGGGATCTTCGACTCGTCATACTGCGCCTTGGGATAATTCGGGGGAAGCTGCGGTGGTTCGGCGAAAAGAACGCAACCAGCGGATACAGCGAGCGTTGCGATGCCGGTTTTTACGGCGAGCGACTGTTTCATCAGCCGGTTCCTGGCAATTTGAAAGTTGGTCATGTCATTCACTCACTTTCTCTCCCGTTGCTTCCAAAGCGTTCACTAAACTGAATACTCATTTGCCGCGGAATGGACAATGTTATGATTTGCATGGACAATTCTCCTGAAAAATTGTTTTTTCTGACGCGATAATTCACCAATTGACTTATGCGATTCAAACACCACCGCATTTTTATTTTTGCCTGCATGGCGTTGCTGGCCGCGACCGGTGACCGATTGACGCTTGGGGCGGCTGAGACCAACAATGCGTCTTTACCATTCGTCAGCCCGATGTTTGGCGACAACATGGTTCTCCAACGCGGAAAAGCAAACCGGTTTTGGGGATGGGCAAAGCCCGGGCAGGCGATTCGGGTGGAAATTGCCGGTCAGACGGCAACGGCGGTGACGGGACCAGATGGCCGCTGGCAGACAGAGGTCAAGGTTCCGGCGCCGGGAGGCCCTTACACGGTTAAAATTACCGGGCCGGCGCAAAGCGTGGTGTTGCATGAAGTATTGGTGGGGGATGTCTGGCTGTGCGGCGGCCAGTCAAACATGGAGCTTGGCCTGAGCCGGACGCAAAATGGTGACGACGAAATCAAGTCGGCGAATCATCCGGAAATCCGGCTCTTCATAGTCAAGCAGCATGTTTCGTATTCTCCCACGGCGGTTCTGCAGGGCTCGTGGAAGATTTGCTCGCCGCAAACCGTCGCTGAAGGTGCAGGCTTTTCGGCGGTTGCCTACTTTTTCGGACGGGCCCTGCAGGACGAACTTCATGTGCCCATCGGTTTGATTCAAGATTGCTGGGGCGGCACCCCGGCTGAAAGCTGGATGAGCCCGGAAACACTTCATCAGCTGAAGGATTTTGACCCGCTGCTGATGGAAATCGAAAGGTTGCACGCCAAGGGCGGGCCGGAATACGGCAGCTTCCTCATGCATTGGCTGGACGAATATGACATGGGATCGCAGAGCAATACTTGGGCGGCGGCCGAACTGGATGATTCCGGTTGGAAGACGGTTCAGATTCCCGGCGGCTTTTCGGAGTTGGGCGTGGCGGACGTGCCAAGCCTCTGCTGGTTTCGTAAAGAGTTCACCCTGCCGGATCCGTTGCCCGCGGGCCAGGCGATCCTCTGCCTCGGTTCGATTGAAAAGATGGATACCGCCCACCTCAACGGCCAGTGGGTCGGGGCCAGTTCCTGGGTCGAAAATCCCCGGGTGTATGCGATCAAGCATGGGGTGTTGAAACCCGGCCGGAATGTTCTCGCCGTGCGGGTCTTCAAGCTGAAACCGCAGGGGGGATTTCTGGCCAAACCGGAGGGGCTGCGTCTGGTCCTGGGCGATCAATCCGTGATTCCGCTCGCTGGCGAATGGAAGGGCAGGTTGAGCGTGGATGCCCGCCCGCCGCATCCCCTGCCCTTGACGTTCGAGAATTATCCGACGATGCCGGCCATTCTTTACGAAGGCATGATTCAGCCGGTGGCTCCGCTGGCCATAACCGGCGCCATCTGGTACCAGGGCGAAGCAAACGCTGAGCGGGCTTATCAGTATCGAACGTTGCTCCCGGCGATGATCGGTGACTGGCGAAAGCTTTTTGGCCAGGGTGACTTTCCGTTTTATATCGTCAGCCTGCCCGCTTTCATGCCTCGCCGCGACCAGCCGGGAGACGACGCCTGGGCCGAACTGCGCGAAGCCCAGGCTTTGACGGCCCGGGATGTAAAAAATTCCGGCCTGGCCGTCACCGTTGACACCGGCGATCCCGACAACATTCATCCGAAGGATAAAAAAGTGGTCGGGGAGCGACTGGCCTTGTGTGCGCTGGCGCAGGAATACGGCAAAAAGATTTCCGATGCCGGGCCGACTTTTACTTCGGTTGAACATCTTCCGGGCGCGCTTAAACTTCATTTCAGCCATACCGATGGCGGGCTGGTTGTAAAAGGGGATAAACTGGAAGAATTCGCCGTTGCCGGAAGAAACCGCCAATGGCATTGGGCCGATGCCAAAGTGGAAGGGGATTCAGTGGTCGTGTCATCTCCAATGGTTTCGGATCCTCAGGCCGCCCGCTATGCCTGGCAAGCCGACCCGGCGGCGACTCTTTACAATGGAGCCGGATTGCCGGCGGTCCCATTCCGCACGGACAACTGGCCGGGGATTACCGGGAATCACAAGCCATGGTGAACGTGACAATCCTTCGCCTGTTTTCGGAATGATAGCTGGTCGTTTTTCTCCGGCTGCGTTCCCAATGCTTCCACCAAGCCGGATGTTTGCAGGCCGCGGAATGGACTCTATATTACGATTCACATGGAGGATTCTCGGCGGTGACATCTTGACTGTAATTGCGCAAAGACCCGGCTGGCGGAACAACCTCGATGCTGAACGCGAACCGCTGGCCTGTAAACATGATCGGCGGCATTGAGGCTTTGCAGTTTGCCTGCCCAAAGCGCCACCCCATCATCCATCCTCGTTGCTCTCGTCTGGAGTGGTGGGGATGGGTGGTGGGGGCTGGATGGGTGAAGATGGAATGCTTTGTCTTTACCTATGGGGACAGACGCGCGGCGCGCACGTGTGACAAATCACCGGATGGACGCTTTGCCGATTGGCTGCAATTCGCACCGGACGGAATCCGGTCAAAATAACTTCAACGATTTCTTACTATCTGCATGACGTTAGAGCACTTCCAGTTATTACGTAGCGCAGGCTTTCCAGCCTGCGGGTTCAGGCGACTTTCCAGTCGCCTCTTTCGTGCTGATCAATCACGGGACAAGAATGTCCCGCAAACCCGCAGACA
>Ga0074044_10000776_pt1 | contig 29862 bp, 25 predicted proteins | sample BogForMeECP23OM1_FD_94443 | JGI IMG/M metagenome (GOLD analysis project Ga0074044, IMG submission 94443) | Bog forest soil microbial communities from Calvert Island, British Columbia, Canada - Bog Forest MetaG ECP23OM1 | ecosystem: Environmental > Terrestrial > Soil > Wetlands ...
ATCCTCCAAACCCTCACCGCAAACCCAGCCGCCCTCATCCACGCCCTCGCCGCCTAACCGACGGCTTGGGAGTTACTGTTTTCAGCGGAACAGGGAACTTTTTTGCGCGTAACAGGGAAACAATTCGCCGGCATCAGGGAATAACAAGCGACCTTCGGCGCCTCCAGAGTCCAGTTGGAGGTATGCGTAATTCGCATACTATCGCCATGTCCTGAAACCAGCCGAACCCAGATAGCGACCGCGCCTTTTAATCATGCCCAAGGGTTTTCGTCGGAAGGCGGGTACGAATCGGGCAACCGCAAGTCGGACACAGATGAGCTATCCATTTCCCGCCGCCGAAAACCGGCCTATCCTCGTCGGTGAGGGCGGGAGATGGGCGTCAGGCTGGTCGTTGCGGCGACGGACGGCGATTGGTTCGACCATCTCCGCGCGGCGCCTCATCTGACCGAGGTCAACTTCTGGTCGCCGACGGATCGATCCTTCCGGGCGCTCGAACCGGGCGAGTTGTTCCTCTTCAGGCTTCGGGCTCCGAGGAACTTCATCGTCGGCGGCGTTTGTTCGCGCATGCGACGAACCTGCAGTGCGAACGCTTGCAGACGCCCTCGTCCTGAGGCGCCGCGAAGCGGCCTCGAAGGACGCTCCAGCTCACGTCGAACGGCGCCGTCTGCGCCTGTATGAGCATAACCCCGCGGTCATCCGCCCGCGCAAGCCGCGTCTCCAGGATGAGGATCGTTGAACCCTCCTGGCGTCCGCCATAACCTGAGGCCCTCATGGACGGAGCGTCGATCTACATTCTGCGGTGCGCCGACGGCAGCTACTACACCGGGATCACCCGGCGTTCCGTCGACGAGCGCGTCAGCGAACATGCGCAAGGGATCGACGCCGGTTGCCACACCTTTCGCCGACGCCCCGTGACGCTGGTCCATGCCGAACATTACGATCGCATCGCCGACGCCCTCGCGGCCGAACGACGCATCAAGGGTTGGTCTCGGGCGAAGAAGGAAGCGTATATGCGCGGCGATTTCGCAGCCCTCGTGGCCTTGGCGAAACGTGGGCCCGAAGCGGCGAGTTGAGCTGCGAAGCGCCGTCTGGAGTCGTCCTTCGAGGCCCCTTCGGGGCGCCTCAGGACGAGGGCGGTGGTCGCTCCCCTCATAGCGAATATTCCTCTGCTTTCGCCAGCGGCGCCGCCGCCTCGCGGACAAACCGCTGCCCGTCGAAAAGTTCTGTCCTCGTCCCGAGGCGCCGCGAAGCGGCCTCGAAGGACGCTCCAGTTCGCACCGAACAGCGCCGCCCGAGCCGACCCTTGTGCCGTTCTCGTCAGCGACGACTACCATCGCATGTGCGCGGCGACGCGCGAGCGAACCTTGCCCGCTCTGGAAGCCGCCCACATTCGCCCCTTCGCGGAGGGGGGCGAGCATGAAGCCTCGAACGGCCTGCTGCTTCGACGCGACATCCTTGAGCCTGTTCGCCGCCGGCTACGTCACGATCACGCCAAAACTCAACTTCGAGGTCAGCCGCCGCATCAAGGAAGAGTTCGAGAACGGGCGGCAGTATTACGAGCTGCATGGTCGCGCGATCGCTGCTCCTGACGATCCGCGGAGTGTTCCGGATCGCGCGGCACCGACGTGGCATAGCGAGAACCGGTATTGGGAAGGAGCGTCGTCGTCTCCTACTTCACAAATCGAAATGCTTTCTGATATTTGCAACCCATTCAAATTTCTCCCAAAGAAAGTCACCGAGGCCTTTTGAAAAAAGAAACCAGACTATTAGTAGAAACACGACGAATATTGGGAGTAGTTTTCCCCAATTGTTCCAGACTCAATTCCAAATTATAGTCCAGAATTTGTCCGTATAGTATTTATCATCAAATGATGGTATGTTTAGAAAACTAGGCGCAAAGTCAGCGTAGGATTTATTGCGAAGTTCCTTTAGGTATTTGTCTCGAGCGATGCTTTCATCTCCAGCGTGGAAATCGTTGACGTCAACGTGATCAAAGAATATTACCCTAAAGAATTTATCACCTATTTGCAAGCTTCGAGGTCTGTCGGAAAAGTTTATCAATGCTGTACTTATCGACCCCTGGAAGAGCGGATCAATTATACCGACATTCAACGCCAGTATTCCGTCTTTTGTAAATTTCGTTTTGAGCGTCGCGAGGCCTGTGATATTCGCAGGCATGTTGAAGTGTTCCGTTGACAAAACCAAAACCATCTCGCGGGGTTCTAAGAAGCATGCGCGATCCTCCAAAATTTGCTTCTTCTTGGTATCAACATCCTTCCCTATCGGAATGATACTCCCAATGGTCAAATCAAAGGTGCTATGTTTCAGGTTTTCGCGCGATCCGCCAACTATCAGTTGCAAATCGAGGATGCTCTGTCCGACAATCATGGCGAGGCCTTTCGTGGAGTTCATATGCCCTTGTCGACGCATCCGATGAATAGCTGGGATCGGCGATTCTTCGAGCTTTGTGCGCTCCTGGGCTCTTGGAGCGAGGATAGGAGCAGGGGCGTTGGGTGTGTAATCGCGAGCCCTGCGAACGACATTCGCGCAACTGGCTTCAACGGCCTGCCCAGGGGCGTAAATGGTAACGTCAGCGAACGGCATAGGCGAGAGGACCGAGAAAAGTATCACTGGTTCGAGCACGCAGAGCGCAACGCAATCTATAACGCAGCGCGAGCAGGGACATCAATCGCAGGATGTAGGTTGTACGTGAGTTTGTTTCCGTGTGCGGACTGCGCGAGAGGTATCATTCAGTCTGGTATCACATCCGTACATAAGTATAGCCCACCGGAGCGGGATTTGAATTATTTAAGAAGCTTTGAGGTCGCTATCGAAATGTTGTCTGAAGCTGGCGTTCAATTGCAGATCTATAAAGCCTTAGGTCCTGAAAAATAGAATAAACGTGCTGTGTCAGGTCTTTCGTAAGCGATAGCGGTGCGTTACGCGTCACTCGGCAGCGGCGTCTCTTCTCGGCAGGGGTTTTCCCGGCGATAACCAACTACGCGACGGCTGGCCAGTCGACGGGCACGAGCGGCTAGGGGCAGCGCGTATGTGCCGCTCAAAATCGCCGCTGTTGTGCTCCTTGGTCCACTATGGGCAAGCGGGGACTTGATGCTGCTAGGACGCGATCGAGTGGAGAGGGAGTTTCTGTATGTGGAAGTTAGCAGACCTGACTCGAATTGCGGCTATCACCGCTGCCTGTATCGTCGGCTACGTAGGCATCGTTGGCGCGCAAACTCCAACTCCCCCTTCCCCCTCCTTGGCGACCTCTGGTCCGGGGCGGCCCGCGCCGACGTCTGAGTCGTTGGAGGTCCAGAGGCTCGGCACCGGCCCGGTGTTTGTTGTCAGCCCGTTGCCGAGCGCTCCAACTGCCCACGAGTATGGATTGGCCCAAGTTATCACCGCGGCTTTCTGGCCGGCGACGATACTCGGGCTCGCCTTTCTTCTAGCGTTTAATGCTCGAATTGGGCGACTCCTCGGCCTCTCGCCAAAGATCATAAAAAAGATTAGCGCCGGCGGCGTGGAGATGGAGATCAGCGCCGACGCAGTCGATGCAGTAAAAAACCAGTTACGAGGCTCGTTCGGGGAACTTATCACAAGTGCAGATCAAGAGTATAAGCGAATGGCTCAGCTGTTTAACTTATACCAACATCTTGAGAAAGTGACGACAATTGCCCTACCTCGGGCGCTGGAGGAGAACGGCGTCAACACGCGGATGGATGATGGCGACGTCCGCGCAACAATCCACGTCAAGGACATCGTGTTTGTAGAACATCTATATCAAATTGTTGACTACTATCCAGTACGGCGGGATGCTGCGGGAAGACGATTTTCGCAACGTTTTGGAATTATAGGCCGTTCTATGCGGCTGGAACAATCCCTAGGTGAAGGTGAAGCGATGGCGCTGGATGCTAATCCGGAGCGAAGTCTAATCACGGACTGGGGAATGACAAAGCAGGAAGCACGAGCCATAACCCGAGCTCGACCTGCTTACCTTGCTGTTATTTTACGAGGAATTTTCGACGACGATTTCCCTATTGGGGTCTTGTTTGTCGACTCAACGCACCGTAACAAATTCGGCGATAACAACATAGCTTCCAATGTAGCAATAACTCTGGAAAAAGCCGGGCAATTACTGGCGCTTCGTAAAGCTCTTACTCAAGCGATGGCCCCTCTTCGACTGGCGGCACCGAATGCGGATATCGGGCTTGGTAGATAGTCGATGCGAGGACCAGATGATACCCTACACCCGAGTAGCAGATGAGTACTATGATCCGATCCGTCACCCTACGTGCGCCAATTTTGAGGAACTCAGCAAAAAATTCCTTGAGCCGGTGATCCGGGCGATGGCGGGTGAGACTATCCGAGTGTTAGATGTCGGCGCAGGCCGCTCTCTGGCAGCCGCAGTTATAGCCAACTTCCGATCTCGATTAGATCATTGTGTGCTGTTAGATATATCCCCGGCGATGTTAGGCCACTCAAGCGAATGGCAAAAGCTCGGCGCAACCCTTGTTATGCCAGATGCTCGGAATACAGGCCTTCCCTCAAACAGTTTTCAAGTACTCGTCTCGTCACTAGGGGATCCGTACAATAACGCCCAGTTTTGGGCAGAAGCACACCGCCTGCTGTGCGAGGGAGGGACATGCCTCTTCACAACACCTACGCCAGAATGGGCGGATTGGTTTAGACCTGCGGCTGAGCGATCCGAAGCCCAGTTCGATCTGGTCAATGGACAAACGATCCATGTGCCTTCCCATGTGCCGAGTTTGGAGCGGCAGGTCAGAATGATTCAGCAGGCGGGATTTCGGATTTCTGAGATCCAGTCCTTTTTTGCAAGTGACGTTTCTGGACCCCTATCGGCAAAGCTGAAACCTCCGGGCGACGGACGCGCCCGGATTCCAATTCTCAGGGGTTTCAAGGCCACACGACTCGCGGAATGACTAAGCCGAGGCCTTCTTCGCGGGCTATCAAAACAAAAAATACCTCTGCGCCATAGGGAGCGTCTCCGCCGGCTCGCAGACCAGCAGCTCGCCGTCCGCCGTCACCACATAGGTCTCCGGATCAATCTCAATCCGCGGCGTCGCGCCGTTGTGGACCATGCTGTTCTTGCGCAAGCCCCCACGCGTGTTCTCGACCGCGACGAGGCGCTTCTGCACTTTGAGCTTCCGCGCCAGCCCGCCCGAAGCGGCGGCGGCGGAGACGAAGGTCAGCGACGTTCCGAGCCGCGCCCCGCCAAAAGCGCCGAACATCGGGCGGTAGTGGATCGGCTGCGGGGTCGGGATGGAAGCGTTGGGGTCGCCCATGGCGGCGGCGGCGATCGCGCCGCCCTTGATCACGCAATCGGGTTTCACGCCGAAGAAGGCGGGCGTCCAGAGCACGAGGTCGGCGAGCTTGCCCTTTTCCACTGAGCCGATGTGCTTCGACACGCCATGCGCGATGGCGGGGTTGATGCTGTATTTCGCCACATAGCGCTTGGCCCTGAAATTATCGTTGCGGGCCGTATCGGCCGGCAAGGCGCCCCGCTGGCGCTTCATCTTGTCGGCCGTCTGCCAGGTGCGGATGATCACCTCGCCGACGCGCCCCATGGCCTGCGAATCGCTCGACATCATCGAGAGCGCGCCGAGGTCGTGCAAAATGTCTTCCGCGGCGATCGTCTCCTTGCGGATGCGGCTCTCGGCGAAGGCGATGTCCTCGGGAATGTTCTCGTCGAGGTGATGGCAGACCATCAGCATGTCGAGATGCTCGTCGAGCGTGTTCTTCGTATAGGGCCGCGTCGGGTTGGTCGACGACGGCAAGACGTTGGCGAGGCCCGCCACCTTCATGATGTCGGGCGCGTGTCCGCCGCCCGCGCCCTCGGTGTGGAAGGCGTGGATGGTGCGGTTCTTGAACGCCTTGATCGTGTCCTCGACGAAGCCCGATTCGTTCAGCGTGTCGGTGTGGATCATCACCTGCACGTCAAAATCGTCGGCGACCGAAAGGCAGCAGTCGATCGCAGCCGGGGTGGTTCCCCAGTCCTCGTGCAGTTTCAGCGCGCATGCCCCCGCTCTCACCTGCTCGACCAGCGCCGCGGGCTTCGACGCGTTGCCCTTGCCGGCGAAGCCGAGGTTCATCGGAAAGGCGTCGGCCGCCTCGATCATCTTTGCGATGTGCCAGGGGCCGGGGGTGCAGGTGGTGGCGAACGTGCCGGTCGCCGGGCCCGTGCCGCCGCCGAGCATCGACGTCACGCCCGACATAAGCGCCTCCTCGATCTGCTGCGGGCAGATGAAATGGATGTGGGTGTCGAAGCCGCCGGCGGTCAGGATTTTTCCTTCCCCCGCGATGACTTCCGTGCCCGGCCCGACGACGATGGTCACGCCCGGCTGGATGTCCGGGTTGCCTGCCTTGCCGATCGCATGGATGAGCCCGTCCTTGACGCCGACGTCGGCCTTCACGATCCCCCAGTGGTCGAGGATGACGGCGTTGGTGATGACGGTGTCGACCGCGCCCCTCGCGCGCGTGGTCTGCGATTGCCCCATGCCGTCGCGGATCACCTTGCCGCCGCCGAACTTCACCTCCTCGCCGTAGGTGGTGAAATCCTTCTCGACCTCGATGACGAGCTCTGTGTCGGCGAGGCGGACGCGGTCGCCCGTCGTCGGCCCGAACATTTCGGCGTAGGCGGCGCGGGGGAGGGAGGTGGGGGAGTTGGACTTGGGCATGGGCTTGCTCACGGCACGGGGGAGAAGGAGGGGGAATCTAGCGCGGCGGCGTCGAACGTGGCGGTCGAAGCGCAACCCAGCTCGGCGTTGACCTCGGCGAGAAAATAGTCGGGAAAGTCAGCCTTGCCGGAGCGGTAAGCAGCAAGCGCCCGTTCCGCGGCGCCGCGAAAGGGAATTTCAAGGTCGTCCATCGAAAGCACACCCTCGATCAGACGTGTGAGTTCGGGCCGCCTTGTCTTGAAGTTTTTTGCGAGCGCCCACGCAAATTCGGCAAGAACAATCGGGCTAACGACACAGGGCTCGTCTGCTGTCGCGGCATCGACGAAACTGCGCGCGCGCTCGCATTGCGCAGGATCGTCCTCCACGAACAGGCGCAGCAAGACATTTGTGTCGAGGCCGATCATCCCCCGCCCTTGTGACGGCTTCTTCGATCGCGGTCTGCCATGGCGAGCGTAATGGCTTTGTCGATCGCCTTATCGAGATCGACGCCTACTTCCCCGGCGCGAATCGCATTGGCGCGGGCGAAGTCGACGATCCGACGCCGCTTCCGCGCTTCCAGGCGGATGGACCCATCTGGGGTTTGCACAAACCGGAGCCGGTCGCCTGGCGCCACGCCAAGCGCCTGTCGAAGGGCGTTCGGCACCGTGATCTGGCCCTTGCTCGTTACTGTCGCCTCGCCGAAATCATGATCGGCGGCGACTCGTTTGGCGGTCATGGAAGCGCTCCTTGGCTCTCCTTACTCCTTAGTAAGTAAGGAGCGGACCGTTGTAAGGCAAGACAAGGATGTTGGTGTCGAGCCCGATCATCATGTCCCGCGAGACCGCCGATCCTTCTCGGTTACTGCCTCCGTGATGGCGTTCTCGATGTCCTCTTGCGAGAGCGGCCTTCCGAGCGAAGGAAGCTTGAATTCGTCACGACGCTCGAAAAAGCTTCTCTTGCGGATCGGCCGAACCCGCGCTTCGTCTCGCCCGATGACGTCGAATAACAGCTCGTCGCCCGGCTTGAGGTTCCATATTGCTGTATGGCTAGGGGAACGGGGATAGGTCCGTCGCGGGTGATCCGGACTCTGGATTCTGCGCCGGATGGCGCTGTTTTGGCCATGAGGGTTCCTTTCGCCCGCTAGTTTACGGCATCCGGTTTCGACTCACACCTTCCCCATCACCTCCTGGCGGAAGCCAAAAACCTCGCGCTTGCCCGCGAGCGCGACGAGGCGCACCGTGCGGCTTTGGCCGGGCTCGAATCGAATCGCCGTGCCGGCGGGGATGTCGAGCCGAAAACCCTTCGCACGTCCGCGGTCGAATTTCAGCGCCGGGTTGGTCTCGAAGAAATGATAGTGCGAGCCGACCTGGATCGGCCGGTCGCCGGAATTGGACACCTCGAGCGTCACGGTCTCGCGGCCTTCGTTCATGGCGATCTCGCCGGGCTCGGCCAAAACCTCGCCGGGGATGCGCTGATCGTCGGCGCCGCGGATCGGATGATGGACGGAGACGAGCTTGGTCCCGTCGGGAAAGGTCGCCTCGACTTGGATTTCGTAAATCATCGAGGCGACGCCGTCCATCACCTGTTCGGCGGTCAGCACATGCGCGCCCGCCTCCATCAGTTCCGCCACCGAGCGGCCGTCGCGCGCCCCTTCGACGACGGAATCGGTGATGAGCGCGACTGCCTCCGGATGGTTGAGCCTGACGCCGCGCTCGAGCCGCCGCCGCGCCACCATCGCCGCCATGGCGATGATGAGCTTGTCTTTTTCTCGGGGGGTCAGGTTCATGGGCTTGCCTCGCTGTCCGGACGGTTCTGCAAGAATTGGGCGTCCTTCGGATTCCTCTGGACGCGGCCATGGGGGCTCATGAAATTCCAATGAATCGCGGAGCGCAAAGTCTCCTCATTGCGCCTCGCGGCGAGTTCCCTGCTCTCGCGGAAAAATTCCCTGCTATTTCCCTGCTCCAGCGCAAAAAATTCCCTGCTCGGCCGCGCAGGGAATTTTCTCGCAAGTCGCTGTATTGGTTTGCCTTTCTCAGGTTGAAACCGGGCAAAAAAAGCGGAATTCCCTGCTTTTTCCCTGAAAGCAGGGAATTCGGTCGGCCGCGGCCGCCGCGAAGACTCGATCCATGGAAGCGCCACCCGCCCTCAGTTCGCCTCTCGCCCTCGCCCTCAAGGAGCGTCCGATGGGCGGGAGATGCTCGGGGAAAAAGCAAATTCCGCGCCCCTATTGCCAGAGGCGCGGCGGTTTGCCCCCGCCGAGCGCCACAATGGCCGCGATCAACGCTTGGCGCAATTGGCTGGGCGACGACGAGACGAGGCGCGCGGCGACGAGCCCGTCGAAGGCGCTCGCGCCCGCTTCGACCCCTCTGCCTTCCGCCTCGAGCGCCGCCCGCAAATCGGGCAGCCGCGCCTCGACATTGGGCGCCGCGGCGATGATCGTCGCGACCGCCCGCGCGCCCGCGCCGACCGCGATGCGGTCGAGCGCCGCGGCGGCATGGTCGAGCCGGGTCTCGTCGGCGAAGACGAGTTCTCCGTCGCGCCGGATGCGCCAGGAATCCGTGAGCCGCGCGTCGATCGCGGTCTCGCCCATCGCGAGGCGGCCGAAGACGAGGCTCTCGACCAGGAGAAGCTCGGCGTCGCCGCCCATGTCGACCGAAAGCTTTCGTTCGAGGCGGGCGCCGTCGAACAGGAGCGTCTCCTGCGGCAGCCAGAGGAGCCGCGCTCGTTGGGCGAGCGACAGACGCGTCTCCAGGCGGGCGGGCGGCCCGTCGCTGCGGTAGATTTTTTCCGCCGCCGGCGTCGTCGCCGCCACTTCCGCGCCTTCGTTCAGCGCGAGTTCGACGCGCAAGGCGTCGCCGCCGGCGACGCCACCAGCGGTGTTGACGATCACCGCCTCGCAGGGGTTTGTCGAGCGGGGAAAGCGCCAGCGCAGGCCGCCCGTCGCGAACAGGCGCTCGGGCTCCGTGCGCCGGGCCGTCCTCCGAAAAGAAGCGCGGGCTTCGGCCTCAGCCCGCTGGCGCGCGCGCGGATCGCATTTGGCGTCGTTCATGACGCGCATTTCCGCTGGAGATTGACCTCGCCGCGCGGGCAAGGGGGATCGAGCACAGGCGCGTAAGGATCGGCGACGCGGTAGAGCTCGTAAGCCTGGATCGGCTGTCCTGCGCGCCTGCGCTCGAGCGCGCCCAAGGGTTCGACGCTGCGGAAGCGCATCTTGAGGGTGAGGTCGAAGCGCCGGCCCGTCTCGGCGAGCGCAAGGCCGGGGCCGGCGAACAGGCTCTCGGGCGGCGGCTCGAAAATCCAGCGGATCCGCTGATCGGGCTGGACGACGGCGACCGATGGATCGCCGTAGAACCTCATCAGCGAGGTCAGGGCATAGCCCTGCGTCAGGACGTAGGGCGCGCCCACGGCCTTGGCGCGCGCGTCGAGCTCGCGGGCGAGATCGCGAAAGCCCTCGAGGCGGGCGGTCGGGTCGGCCGCGCCCAGAGGCAGGGCGCCGGTCTCAGCCTGGGCGAAGCCAAGAATCATGGCGGCGACGCCGAGTGGCGCGGCCCACAGCGCCCCTCTGGCGATCGCGCCTTTCACGCCCGCCACGCCTTCGCGGCTCGCGCCCGCGACCCAGTCGGCTGCAAGAACGGCTGAGGCGGGAAAGAGCGGCGCGAGCCAGTTGCCCTGCACGCGGTCGTGCAGCGCGTGCAGGAGGAAGTAGATCGTAGCCGGCGCGATCGTCGCGACCAGAACGCGCCGCGCTTCGTCGGCCGAGCCGGGCGCGACGGACCGCCGCCATGGGACGGCCGCGACCGCCGCAGCGAAGGCAGCGAACACGAGCGGGTTCATGAGCCCGATCTGCGCCGCGACGAATTCGAGCACGTAGGACGGCTCAAAGCCGTGCGGCGGCCCGCGGCCAAGCTGCTTGATGAAGGTGGCCCAGCCGTGTCCGGCATTCCAGACGACGAACGGCGCAAAGATCGCCGCCGCGATCGCGAGCGCTGCCGCGGAGGCCGGCGAGCCGAGCCAGCGCCGCAGCGAGGGCGTGGTCAGGAAGGCGAGGGCGACGCCCGCGGCGAAAAACGCGGCGGTGAATTTCGACTGCAGCATGAGCCCGAGCGCGACGCCGATCGCGACAAGCCATCGCGCCTTGCCGCTCCGCCACAGCTCGACGAGCGCCGCTAGGCCGAGCGTCCAGAACACGACGAGCGAAGCGTCGGGCGACGCGAACACGGCGCCCGCCATCACCAAAGGCATCGCGATCCACAACAGCACGGCGAGCGCCGCCGTCTCGGCCGAGCGGAAGAGGCGCCAGGCGATGAGGGCGATGAGCGCCGGGAGGGCGCCGACGAGGAGGAGCGACAGCGCGCGGACGCCGAGCTCGGAGCCGCCGAACAGGGCGGTCGAGGCGCGGATGACGAGGGCGACCATCGGCGGGTGGTCGAGATAGCCGAAGGCGAGCGAACGCGACCAGAGGGCGTAATACGCTTCGTCGAAGGTGAGCTCGAGGCACCGGGCGGCCACGGCCTGCAGGGCCAGGAGCGCGATCGATCCTCCGATGGCGAGAGCCGTCAGGAGGCCGGCGCGGGAGCGCGCGTGGGGCCGCTGTTCGGCGACGATGGAAGCGTCCCTCACTTCGTCGCCTTCGTCGCTCTCCGATCCATCGTCCGCCCCTCGCACGAGGGCGAGCGGGGGTCAACAATCGCCGGCATGAGCGAGGGAACCTTGGGTCGATTGTGCAATTCATGCGAAGGTGTGGCGCCGTTCCTACACTCGCTGTGACGGCGGCGTCGTATAACGTTCGAAAGAGGGGCCGGCCGGAGCAGGCGCCGGTCTGCGGGTATGACAATCGAGGTTGGCAAATTACGCTCGAGAAACGTCGCCCGCGACGACGCGGCCGACGCGTCACGCTTTTTCTCGCGCATGGGCTACGCCGTCCTCGCCGTCGGCGCTCCGGTCGGCGTCGTGGTCCACCCGCTCGCGCTCTTCGTTGTCTTTCCCATCGGCGTCGCGATGATCCTGATGGCCGCGGCGCTCGAAGCCAAGCCGGGCTTTCTCGATCGGATCTTGCGGTCCTTCCGGGTCCCGGCCTTTCTCGCCCTGATCGCCGGCCTCGCTTGGGCGACGCTGTCTGTGCTGTGGACGCCCTATCCCGTTTCGGCGCTGCAGCAAGTGCTGAAGGTCGGGCTGCTCACTGCGGCGACTCTGCTCACGCTCGCCGCGCCGCGCGACAACGCGCGCGCCACCGACCTTTATCTCTTCCCGATCGGCGTCGTCCTGCTCATGGTCACGATGGCGGCCAAGGGTCTCTCCAACATCCTGATCGGCGCGATAGACGACGGAGGCCTCCAGGCGGGCGGGGTGGCTCTCGCCGTTCTGCTCTTCCCGGCGCTCGGCGGGCTGACGGCGCGCGGACGCAATGGCTACGCGCGGCTCTTGCTGATCCTTTCACTCGCGTTCGCCTATATCGACCATTACAGACCGTTGACCGTCGCCCTGTTTGCCGGCTATCTGGCGCTGTCGTTCTCGATTTCAGACATGAACCGCACCGCGCGCGAGCTTGCCTGGTGCGCCGCGGCGCTCATCCTTTTGTCTCCGCTCATCCCGGCCTTCGCCCCGACGGTCGCCGCCTGGATCTTCCACACGAAGCTCGCCGTCCTGCCGCCGCCTTACGCGTCGCTGTCGGAGGCGGCGGACATTTTCACCCACGACAAGCTGAGGCTCATCACCGGTCACGGGTTTGAAACCGTGAGCCGCGGAGTTCGCGCGGCAATCCTGCCGGCGCAGACGCCGAAGGCGCTGGCGTTCACGGTCTGGTACGAGCTCGGGATCGTCGGTGCGGTTCTGGCGGCGGTCGGCGTGTGGTTCGCCTTCCGCAATCTCGATCACGCGCCGCCGCGGCTTGCTCCGTTCATGGCCGCATGCTTCAGCGCGATCGTCGCGCTTTGGTTCCTCAACGTCGATTTCGTCGATATGACCACGATGACCCTGATCGCAGTCGCGTTCATATCGATCGATGTGGCGGCGCGCAGCCAGTACCGCACGACGCGTCCTTCGGCCGCGACGCTCGCCAACCTGTGAGCGCGAGCGCAAGACCGTTCAGCGCGAAGAGCTGAGGGCCTTTTGACCGTCGGGGACGCGTTAGCGCTTACCCGAAAAGCTGATGCTCGGGCGGACTGTACGTGGACGCTTGTACTCGACCACGACCGCGCGGGTGCGGCCCGTCACCAGACTCGCCCGTCCGCGCGTCTTCGCCGCCTGCTTCTGCGCCAGCGCCTGCACTTCCTCGACCGGCACGCCCATGAGGGACGCCGCGATCTGGGCGCGCTGCGCCGGATCGTCGGCCAGGCTCTCGGCTGCGATCAGCGCTTCTTCGATGGTCGGGTTTTCGCGACGGACGCGACGAACCCCCCACTTTGTCTTCCAGGTGGCTGCCACCGGAGATCTCCGACTCTGTTCCTAAGTGAACATAGCATATTTGCTGCACTGCAGCAAACCAATTCAAGCCGCTTGACCAAATCCACCCCTATACCTTTTGGTAGGTCAGGCGCGCCCTTGCGAATCGTCGCCAAGCGCGAGTCGGGCCGCTTCCGCGCCCGACCGCACCGCGTTTTCGATGGAATCGGGATGCAAACGGCCGACATGGCCGCCGGCCAGGAAAAGATTCGGCCAAAGGGTCCGGCAGAGCGGGCGGCGCACGGTCTCCTCGGGCGTCGCCAGCGGGCTGGCGCGTCGCGACGGAACGATGCGCCATGCCGGCAGCGCGTCGGAAAGCGCAGTCAGAGCCGCGACGCCGAGCCAGCATTCGGCAGCGACCCGTTCGCGCGGGGCGTCAAGCCGGGCCGCCGCGTCCTTGATCGTGACCGACAGGCGATCGTGATAGGCGAAGAGCCAGTCGAACGGCCCGTTGAGCGCGGCGACGACCGCCGGCACGCGCGGCGGCGGAGGCGCGGCGAAGTGCACGGTCATCGCCGCGGAGTCGCCGGTCGGGGCCGAGATGCCTGGGACGAGAGCGGCCGTCACCGACCAGGGTGTCGCCAGGATCAATGCGTCGCGCGGACCGAGATCGACCCGGTCATGTTCGAACTCGAGGGACGTCACGCGTTCCGGCCCGAAGTTGAGCGCTACGAGGCGCCGCTCGAACCGGAGCGCCGCTCCGAGGCGCTGCAGATTCCGCGCAATTGGCTCCACGAAGGCGCGCCCAAAGCTGTTCACAGGCGTGAGAACGCGCAATCCGGAGCCCCCGGCAAGAAGGATCCTACGCAGCACCGCGCCCGCGAGCTGCGCCGAGGCAATTTCCGGCGGGGCATTGAGCGCAGCCAAGGTCAGCGGGCGCCATAACCGCGTTTTCCCGGGTTCTCCGGGCGCGACGCTGGCGACGGTCGCGCCGGGAGGAGCGGAGATCAGCCGTCGAGCCGCCCAAAAATCCGAAAGCCTCAAGCCGACGCCTCGCCATTTTCCGCCGAGCAGCCACCACGGCGCCCGGCCCGCATTGGGACGCAGCCGCCACCGCTCACCCGTCGCAAAATCGGCGAAGGCGACCCCGGGTTCCGCCTCTTCCCGCCATTCGCCGCGCGCGCCGATCGCTTCGATGAGCGACAGGGAGGCCCTCCACGAGGAAATCAGCGGGAAGTTGCCGGTGTCGAAGTCGAGGCCGAGCGCTTCGTCATGAAAAGTTCGCCGGCGACCGCCGGCATAAGGCGCGCATTCGTGCACGACCACGTCCGTCCGTCCGTCGGCCGCCAACGCCCGCGCCGCGGCTAGACCCGCCGCGCCCGCCCCGACGATGTGGACAACCGCACGCTTCATGGCCGTCTGGACTCCCCGACCCGCGCAGGGCGCGGCGCCGAATCACGGACAGAAAGTAGAACGCCACGCGGTCGAGCGAAAGGCGTCAACCTTTCTCTGGGCTGTTCTGCTTCGCGGCCGACCGGACTCGCCATAGCGCCCAAAATGTCGGATTTAGACTAAAGGCAAGGCGCCAAGCCGAAGGAAAACAGCCAGTCATGCCAGCAGCGATTCCATTCGCCGCCGGGACGTTCTCGCAGGGGCCGGGCGCAACCGATGCGCCGCATTGGTACGTTGGCGTCGACGGCGGCGCGACCCGCTGTCGCGCCCGGATCCGCGACGCCGGCGGCGCGGTTCTGGCGCAGGCGGAGGGCGACGCCGCCAACATCCATGTCGACTTCGCTTCCGCCGTCTCGGTCATGCGCTCCGTCGTCGGGGAAGCCTTGCGCAAGGCCGGCATTGGGGTCGGCGACAGCGGCCGCGTCGCAGTCGGGCTTGGGCTTGCCGGGCTCAACGACGCGGCCGACGCCGCTGAGGTCGCCGAGGCGTTTGCGGGCTATGCGCTGGCCCGCGCGGCCAACGACGCGACGACCGCTTGCATCGGCGCGCATGCCGGCGCCGACGGCGGCCTCGTTATCGCCGGCACCGGCTCGGCGGCGATCGCGCGCGTCGCCGGGGCGGAGACCATCGTCGGGGGGCGCGGCTTCGCGCTCGGCGACGCCGGCTCGGCGGCGCACATCGGACTCGGCGCGCTGCGCGCCGCGACGCTGGCGTTCGACGGTCTCGGGCCCCGGACGGGGCTGACCGACGAAATCTTGGGCGTGTTCGATCGCGACGTGGTCAGGATGGTCCGGTGGGCGCGCGCGGCCAAGCCTGGGGACTACGGGTCCTTCGCGCCGCGTGTGTTCCGCTGCGCTGCAAGGGCCGATCCCGTCGCGCTCGCCATCGCCGCATCCGCCGCGACCGCGATCGGCGCGCTGACCGGCAGAGTCGTCGCGCTCGGCGCGCAGAAGGTCGCGCTCGTCGGCGGCGTCGGGGAGGCGCTCCGCCCATATCTCGCTCACGACACCGCTGCTCTGCTCAAACCTCCGCTATACGACGCGACGGATGGCGCGATTCTGATGGCGGGCGGCGCCGTCGCAACCGGGAGGGAAGCCGCGCAATGAAAGTGTTCTATGGCGCCCGGCTGTTCGACGGCGAGCGGTTTCTCGACGATCACGCCCTCGTCGTCGACGGCGGCTCGATTCGGGCGCTCGTCGACCTCAGTGACCGTCCGCACGGCGGCGAAGAGATCGATCTTGGCGGCGGCGTCCTCGCTCCCGGCTTCATCGACTGGCAGATCAACGGCGGCGGCGGCGTGCTGTTCAACGCCGAGCCGACGGTCGACGCAATCGCCAGGATCGCTGATGCGCACCGGCGCGAAGGCGTGACCGGCTTTCTGCCGACCGTCGTTACGGATGCGCCGGACGTGCTGGCGGCGGCGCTGACTGCGGCGCGCAAGGCGCATGCGCGCGTGCCCGGCGCACTCGGCGTGCATGTCGAGGGCCCGTTCATCGATCCGCGCCGCAAGGGCGCGCATCTCGCCGAATTCATCCGCCCCATGCGCGAGAAGGACGCCGAGGCGCTGATCGCCATGCGCGCCGGCGCCATGGTCGTGACGCTCGCCCCGGCTTCGGTTCCGCTCGAGCTCGTCGCGCGGATGGCGGAGGCGGGCATCGTCGTCAGCCTCGGCCATTCCGACGCGACCGCCGAGGAGGCCAAGTCGGTGTTCGACGCTGGGGCGCGGGCGGTGACGCATCTCTTCAACGCGATGAGCCAGCTCAATTCGCGCGCCCCGGGCGTCGTCGGCGCCGTTCTCGCCGACCCGCGCGTCATCTGCGGCCTCATCGCCGACGGCGAACACGCCCATGAAGCGGCCTATCGCGCCGCCATCGCCGCCAAGGGGCCGGGTGGAATCGCGCTCGTCTCCGACGCCATGCCGCCCTCCGCCGGTGGCCCGGGCGCATTCGAACTGCAGGGACGGCGGATCAGGCGCGCCGGCGGCAAGCTGGTCGACGAGAACGGCACGCTCGCCGGGGCGGCGATCACCATGCGCGACGCCGTGCGCTATGTCGCGACGATCCTGGGGCTGCCGCTGTCGGCGGCGCTGACGATGGCGACGCTGACGCCGGCGCGGCTCCTGGGCCTCGACGACCGGATCGGCCGCCTCGCGGCGGGCTTCAGCGCCGACCTCGTGCATCTGACCGACGCGTTCGACGTGGCGGGAGTCTGGATGGGCGGCCGCGGGCTCGAGGAGGCCCCTGCGCCGAGCTGACCTTCCAAGAGCATGACGCGATCGGGTGGCGAGACGCGAAACAACCTGAAGCGAGCAAATCTTGACGATCCCCAGCGCGCTGGGCGGCCCTCGCCTATTCGCCAAATGAATGGAATTCTGCCTGTTACTCGCTGCCAACAGGGAGAATCGCCCGGCCCGCGCTTCCGATTTTCCCAGAAGACCGCTTTATGCAGGGGGTTGAGGAGAAACTCTCATGCGGCGGAAGAGGAAAGAACAGGGAGGATATTCTCCCTGTTAAGCCCTGGAACAGGGAGAGCGACAGGGAAGAGACGCGAACCGCAACCGGCTTCGCGGTCCAGCGCGGAAGCGGGATCCGTTAAGAATAACTAAACTGTCGCGAAGGCGATCGGGCGCGGCACATCAATGACGGGGTTAATCGGCCCGTAATCATCCCGCTCCAATGCACCCGCTCCTTCATCGCCGTCTTCGCCGCGACAGCGCCCGATTTCATCGCGCCGCTGAAGCCGGAGGACGAGGCGAAATAGAGCGGCACGCGGCATCACTCAGACACGGCTGCGCCGGCAACGAAACGGCGGCGGCTTCACAATGGAAGCTCGTCGAGTAGCGCCTTGGCCTCTTTCAGGTCGAGCGTGTCGAAGCCCTCGGTGAACCAGCCGTAGACGGGCGCGAGGAGGTCACGGGCCTCGGCGCGCCGGCCCTGATCGCGCCAGAGGCGCGCGAGGCTTGTCGCGGCGCGAAGCTCCCAGGAGCGAGCCTGTTGTGCCCGGGCGATTTCCAGCGAGCGTTGGAAATAGGCTTGCGCTTTGGCAATATTTCGCTCGGGCGATAACAACGCGATTTCTCCGGCCATGCGATGGATTTCGGCGTCCCACAACGTTTCCTTGGTTGTTTGCGCCGCCGCCATCGCTTCGCCAATGCAGCGCGAGGCGTCATCGAATTGGCCGAGCTCCGCATAGGCTTTCGCCAAAAATGACAAATGCAACGGCGAAAAAAATGTCGCTCCCGTGGACCGCCATGCGGTGATCCCGGAGGTGATCAGGTGAACTGCTTCCGAGGCTTTGCCGGTCAAGGCCAATACGCAACCTTGCCGCGCCATTCCCGCCGCCTTCCAGAACGCGGCCCCTTTTTCGTTCGCCAACGCTACGAGTTCATCCAATTGCGCGTTTGCTGCTGCGGCATTTCCGCGCAGGATATGGGTCAGGGATGCAAGGCCCAGCGCATACATCAAAGTATCGGCTTGGCCGATCTCGCGCGCATCGCTGAGCGCTTTGCCCGCGTCTACGAGCGCGGCTCCGGGATGCCCAAGGCACCACAGTGCGTACGACCGATTGCACAAGATTGACACCGCAAAGTCCTGACCAAATCGCGTCGCGAGCGGGCGGTGCTCCATAGGATCGTAGAGCGCGACCGCGCGATCGAGATGCGCCCGTCCTTCCGCGATGTTTCCCGTGTGAAGCAAGGAAATACCCATGAGCCGATGGGCCTGCAGGAGCGGGCCTGTCGCCTCTTGCTTCTCGGCGAGCGCCAGGAACTGCGCTGCAACCTCGCGCATAGCATCGCCGTTGAACGCTGCGAAGTTGGCGACCCAAAAGCCGTAGAGGACCGAGAACAATAGGAGCGGGTCTTCGGGAGACTCTCCAAGCGCCTCAGCTTGTTCGATCAAGAGACGCGCCCGCTCCGCAGCCGCCCTGGTTTCCGGTGCGGCATAGCCTTTGACATGGATGAGTGGGGTCATGAGCGCGACTTGTAGTTTGATCTCTTCGCGACGCAACGCTGGCGTAGCGGGCAAGGCCGCAATCAGGCCAAGGGCGCGCGTGAACTGTTCCACGGCCTCAAGAAGCGCAGAGCGCGCCAGCGACTGCTGTCCGGCCTTGCCCCATAGGATCGCGGCCTTCTCGATCAGGCCAGCCTCAGTGTAGTGACGCGCCAGGAGCTCCGGCCGGTTCTCGGCGATGTCCGCGAACTGGCTCTCGAGGGTTTCGGCGATACGGGCGTGCAGCGCGTGACGGGGCTCGCGCAGCAAGGTGCCATAGGCCGAGTCCTGAACGAGAGCGTGCTTGAAGAGATAGGTCGCGTGCGGCGGCGCGCCCTGCCGAAACAGCAGCCCCGACTGAAGGAGCAGGTCGAGGGCCGCGCCCAATTCCGGCTCGGGCAGGCGCGCCACGGGCGCGAGCAGCGCATGCGAGAACTCCCGCCCGATCGCCGCCCCGATCTGCGCTATCGCTTTGGCCGGACCCAGCCGGTCGAGCCGCGCCATCAGCGAGGCGTGCAGGCTGGCGGGGACGGCGAGCGCCGGCGAAGGAACCGCCGCGATCGTTTGCGCCGCCGCGCCCTCGCCCTCGGCCTCCAACACCGCCTTGGTCATCTCCTCAACGAACAGGGGGATGCCGTCGGCGCGCTCGACGATGTCTTTGTCGGATATGCTCTGGCAGCGACTTGTTGCCGGCGACCTGCTCGATCAGGGCCATCACTTCGCGGGGAGCGAGCCGGTTGATCGTCAGCGCCGTCACATGCGGCCGCCCGACCCACGGCGCGGCGAACTCCGGCCGGAAGGTCACGAACAGCAGAACCCTGAGCGCGTCGATCTTGTCCACCAGCCGGCCGAACACTTCCAGGCTCGAAGGATCGGCCCAATGCGCGTCCTCGAAGATCATCAGGACCGGAGAGTGGCGCGAGATCACCTCGGTCTGGCGGATCAACGCTTCCATCGTCTTCTGCCGGCGCTCCGGTGGCGCAAGTTCAAGGGTGGGATAACGGCCGTCGTTCGGCAGAGACAGCATCTCGGCCAGTAGTGCGGCGTCCTCGGAAGACGTTGAAGATTTGGCGAGCAACGCGTCGAGCTTGTCGAGCTTGGTCTTCGCGTCGTCTTCGCGCGCGAGCCCGGCGGCCCGCGCCATGTGGCCGACGATCGGATAGAGCGCGCTGTCCGTGTGCTGCGGCGAGAAGAAGTAACGCAGCCGCGCATGCGGCTCGCCGGCCAGCCGTTCGAGGAACGCCGCCGCCAGGCGCGACTTGCCGATGCCGGCCTCGCCCGAGAGCAGAACGACCTGGCCCTCGCCCGCCTTCGCCTTCGCCCAGCGCCGAAGCAAGGGCGGTCAGGCGGCCCGCGTGCAGCGCCTCGAACCGGCTTTCCTGAGAACTGGCCCGCAACGCCGCGTAGGCGCGTGTCGGCCCGGCGACGCCCTTGAGGTCCCGTGGGCCGAGGTCCTTGAGTTCGAACAGGTTGCCCAGCAGCTTCCGCGTGCTCTCCGCGATGACGACGCTGTCGGGCTCGGCGATGCCCTGAAGCCGCGCGGCAAGGTTCGGCGTGTCGCCCACCACCCCGCGCTCCTGCGCCTCTCCTGAGCCCAAAAGATCGCCGACGACCACGATGCCGGTCGCAATCCCGACCCGGACATGCAGCGGCGCGCCGGCTGACGTCTCCAACTTCGGCGCGGCCTCGACGATCGCGAGCCCCGCTCTGACCGCGCGCTCCGCGTCGTGTTCGTGCGCCTGCGGATAGCCGAAGTACGCCAGCACGCCGTCGCCCATGTATTTCGCGACGAAGCCCCCGTTGCTCGTGATTAGGCTCGCGCAGCACTTGTGATAGGCCCCGATGATGCCGCGCATGTCCTCGGGATCGAGCCGCGCTGACATAGCCGTCGACCCGACGAGATCGCAGAACACCACGGTCAGCTGGCGGCGCTCGGCGGCGTCGCGAGGCTGCGGCTCGGGCTTGGCGACCGGTTGATCCGCGCTTGGCGCGGTGGCGGCAAGTTCGCGGATCGCGCGGAGAATCTTCAAGCGGTGGCCGAGCGAGACGCCGAGGTCTTTGAGGTGTTGATCCGTCAGCTCGGGCAGAATGTCAGCGTCGATTTCGCTCTCGCGAAACGCGGCCTCGTATTGCCCCAAGCCGAGGCCTCGCAGCCAACTTCCCACGTCCATGGTCGCGCTTCCTGACGGCCTTGGACCTGTTATTTCAACAAATCGCAGCGCGCGCTAGCGGCTCCGCTCCTTCATCGCCATCCGCGCCGCGTCGGCGCCCGATTTCATGGCGCCGGTGAAGCCGCCCGATTCGGCGAACGACGACGCGAGATAGACGCCGGGAAGCGGCGTCCTGGGCGAGCGCGGAACGCCCGCCCAGATCCCGCGTTCGAACGGCAACGGGGCGAAGCCATAGACCGCGCCGCCGGGCGTGTTCATGAAATTGTGCATCGACCGCGCGTTGAGGAACATCCGCTCCACGACGGCCGCGCTGAAGCCGGGATAGTCGCGGTCGAGCGCCGCCTGGAAGGCGTCGAGCCATCGCTCGCGCCGGTCCTTTTCGTCCTGCGGCGAAAGCGCCGCCCAGTTGTCGAACCGGTCGAGCCCCACGACCGTGACCAGGGTCGGCCCGCCGTCCGATAGTCCGCTGTCGATGGCGCCGTAATTGGCGATCCCAAAGGACGGCAATCGGTCGCCCGGGTCGGCGGCGAACATGCGGGCGCTCTCCGCGGTCTGGTTGAGCGACGTCATCCAGTCGGGCACGAAGGCGACGCCGTAGCGATCGAGGCCGAATTTGGCGGGCGGAACGCCGAGGCCGAAATGCGCCGAGTAAAGCGAAGTAGAAAGCGGGCGGCCAATATAGGCGTGCTCGATCGCTTCGCGTTCGCCGGGCTGCAACATGTGCGCGAGCACATGGGGGGCGCAATTGGCGAGCGCCTGCTTCGCGCCGATCCGTTGTTCGTCTTCCTTGGTCTTCGCGTCGACGTGGCGAACGAAGGCTGGATGGCCGGAGCCGTCGAAGTCGATTCCGCTTGCGCTGCGGCCGAGCAGCACCGTTCCCCCCGCCCTGGCGATGACCTTGGCGAGCTTCATCGCCAGCACCCGCGAGCCGCCCTTGATGAAGCGCCCGCCCGATTTAAGGAACCCGCCCTGCGCCATGGCGAAGAACGGCCAAGCCAGATGGCGCGGGTCGTCGGCGTAGTAGCCGACGTTGCCGGCGATCGCGAATTTCGCCGCCTCGTCGTCGCCGAGAAAGCGTTGAAGGATGTCGGCGGTCGAGGCGCGCCAGTCGCGCACGAGCGGCCGCAGCTCCATCCCCGCCCGCATGAGCTTGCGCAGAGACCGCTCCTCGCCCGCCTTCATGAGCTGAGACACGCCCGTATGAATTTGCTCCATCTCCCCGAGGAGCCCGGCGAAGCCGTCACGGCTCCTGGGGAACCTCTCGCTCAAGGCCCGATGGGCGGCGTCAAAACCGACCGGCAGGTCGAATGTCTCGCCGACGGGACCGCCCTTGACGGAGAAGAACGGCGAGACCGGAACCCACTCCATCTCGTCGAGGATGCCGAGTTCGGTCAGGATGGCATGTTTGGGATCGCTCGGGTCGTGCGGATCGGCCGTCTGGTGCAGCGCCGGCTCGATGGTGAGCGCGCCCTTCCTGAAGGCGGAGGCCGCCCCTCCGACGCTGTGGTTGCGCTCGATCACGCAGACCTTGTGGCCTGCCTTGGCGAGCAGCGCGGCTGCCGTAAGGCCGCCGAGGCCGGAGCCGATGACGACGGCGTCATAGGCGTTTTCGCTCATTGCGCACCTCTTCCCGCTCGCGAGCGGCGGGATCGCCTTCGCGCAGGACTATGCGCACTCTATCGAAACTAGGATGACGGAGGTTGATCGACGTCAAACGGCGCCCGCAGGAGTGCGCCTCGCCTCGCCAGCGCGGATGCGACGGCGGCTCGACGTCGCCCCGCCAAGGCCGCCGAGCCGGAGGACTGGAAGCCTCAACCACCCGTGGGCAACATCCATTGGACGCGTTCGCGGCTCATTGACCGGCGCAATTGTGGCGAATATGCTTACCGCTAGGATTTCGCCGGAGTGCGTGACAGCGACGCCCAAAAGAATCGGTGACGCGACCCTTTTTCGGAGGCGCGAAATGAAGCTGCTCGTTCTGATGGTCTGAAAAGCCGATGCGCAGCTCCTGAAACAGCCGTCAACCCGCGTCCGCGCCGTCCTGGTCGAGGCTCAGTCGAGCGTCTCGCGATAGACGAGGCTGGCGAAGGCGATGATCGCGACGGTGAAGACGGCCATCGGCCAGAGCTCCGGCGCTATCTCGGTCCAGCCGTCGCCTTTGAGCAGCATTCCGCGCACGATCCGCATGGCGTGCGTCGTCGGGAAGATATTGCCGATGACCTGCGCCCAGACCGGCATGCCGCGAAACGGAAACATGAAGCCCGAAAGCAAGAAGGAGGGCATCAGCGTGAACTGGGCGAGCTGCACCGCCTGCATCTGGTTGGCCGCCACGGTCGAAAAAGTAACGCCGAGCGCGAGATTGCTGGCGATAAAGATGCCGATCGCGCCGAGCAGCAGCGGCACCGAGCCGCGGATCGGCAGGGCGAAGAAGATCGACGCGGCGACCAGGATCAGCACGACCTGAATGTAGCCGATGACCACATAGGGCGCGATCTTGGCGATCATCACCTCGATCGGCCTCACCGGCATCGCGAGCAGGTTCTCCATCGTGCCGCGCTCGCGCTCCTTGGTGATCGCCAGCGTGGTGACGAACAGGGTCGAGAACATCAGCACGATGCAGACGAGGCCGGGCACGACGTTGAGCACGGTCAGCTGCTCGGGGTTGTAACGGGCGTGGACGACGAACTGGAACGCCGGCGTCTGCGGCTGCATCTGCCGGGTCGGCGGCAGGTCGCGGTTGAGATCGTTCGCCGCCTGGCCGAGCGCCGCGACCGCGTTGCCGATCGCGGTCGGATCGGTCGCGTCGGCGTCGATCAGCACGCCGGGCGACTCGCCGCGGTCGACCGCGCGGTCGAAATCCGGCGGCATCTCGACGACGAACGTCAGGTCGCCGCTCGCCAGCCCCTCGTCGGCCTCCGCCTCGGACCGGATGATGCGGAGATTGTAGTAGCCGGAATTGTTGAGCGCGGCGGCGATGGTCCGGGTGTATTTCGAGTCCTCGACCGAGAGCAGCCCGGCCGGCAGGTGCTTCGGGTCGGAATTGATCGCATAGCCGAAGAGGAATAGCTGCATGATCGGGATCATGATGATGATCCTGAGCGTCATCGCATCGCGCAGGATCTGGATCGATTCCTTGCGCAGGAGCGCGATCAGGCGGGCGAAGGAAAAGGCGTTCATGGGCCGCCCTCCTGAACGCTCAGCATATGGATGAAGACGTCGTCGAGCCGCGGTTCGACTTCCACCCAGACGAGGCCCGCCCCCTTCGCTTCAATCGCCCGCTTCAACGCCTCGCGATCGAGGCTCGCGACCCGGAGCGACCGGCCGAACACCGCCGCCGCCTCGACGCCCGGCGTATGGCGGAGCGCGACCGCGGCGCGGTCGACGTCCTCGCCCGTCCCCTCGAAGGCGACGAGGCCGGAATGGGCGACGACGGCGGCCGCGCCGCCTTGCACGACAATGCGCCCTTGCGCCAGATAGACGATGCGCTTGCAGCGTTCGGCCTCGTCCATGTAGTGGGTCGAGACCAGCGTCGTCAGCCCCTCGACCGCCATGTCGTGGATGAGGTCCCAGAATTCGCGCCGCGCCTTGGCGTCGACGCCGGCGGTCGGCTCGTCGAGCAGCAGGAGCCTCGGCTGGTGCAGCACGCAGGCGGTGAGCGCGAGCCGCTGTTTCCAGCCGCCCGAGAGTTGTCCCGCCAGCTGGTCGCGGCGGTTCATGAGCCCCATGCGCTCCATGATCTCCTGGACCGCCGTCCGGCGGCTCGGCATCTCGTAGACGCGGGCGACGAAGTCGAGGTTCTCGAACACCGTCAGGTCCTCGTACAGGCTGAAGCGCTGCGTCATGTAGCCGACCTGACGGCGGATTTCGTGCGGCTGAGCGATGATGTCGTAGCCGAGGCACTGGCCCGCGCCGCCGTCGGGCTTGAGGAGCCCACAGAGCATGCGGATGGTCGTCGTCTTGCCGCTGCCGTTCGCCCCGAGAAATCCGCAGATCTCGCCCTCGGCGACCTGCAGGTTGAGGCCCTCGACCACCTTGAGGTCGCCGAAGCTCTTGCGCAGTCCGGTGACGTCGATGGCGTAATCGCTCATGGCGTTTCGATGAGAGGGTTCACCGTCACCGGCTGGCCCGGATTGAGAAGCGGCGCCTCAGCCGGCGGCGGTCGGGCTTCGGCGAGGAAGACGAACTTGCTTCTCGTCCGCTCGGAATAGATGAACGGCGGCGTGTACTCGGCCTGCGGCGAAATGAAGGAAATAACGCCCCCGAGATCGCCGCGGCAATTGTCGCAGGAAAACGCGACCTTGTCGCCCACATGCACCCGCGCGAGCTCGGGCTCGGGGATGAAGAAGCGGACGAAGATGTTCTGCGGCGGCAGGAGGGAGACGACCGGCGCGCCGGCCGCCAGCGTCTCCCCGGGAAAGGCGATCACGTCGGCGACGAGGCCGGCGTCGGGCGCGCCTGCCGACCGCTGATCGAGACGCCACTGAGCCTGCTTCAGCGCCGCGTCCAACGAATCGACGAGCGACTTCTGCGCTTCGATCTCGGCCGGGCGGCCCATCGGCGCCTGTGCGGTCGCGAGCGCCGCGGTGGCCGCCGCGACCTTGGCCTCGGCCGAGCGCAGCGCCGTCTCCTCCTGGTCGACGGTCTGCTGGGTCGCCGAGCCGGACTTCAGGAGCGCGGAGCTCCGCCGCAGATCCTCCTGCGCCCGGTCGCGCGCCGCCTCCGCGTCATGCAGGTTGGCCTTGGCCTGCTCGATTTCGCTCGGTTTCGCGGGAGAGAGGAGATTGGCGAGCTGGTCGCGGGCCTGCTGCAGGAGCCGGCGCGCCTGATCGACCGCCGCCCGGTCGTCCGCCGCATCCTGCTCGAACAGCGGCTGGCCCTTCGCGACCCGGTCGCCGCGCGCGACATGCACCGCGGTCAAAAGGCCGGGCTCAGTCGGCCCCACCTTGACGAAATCGGCTTCCGCATATCCCTGCCAGGCGATCGGCGCCGGAGCGCGGGGACGGAACAGCGTCCAGGCGGCCGCGAGCACGATCGCCGCGAGCGCCGCCAGGACCAGGATTCGACGAAACAAGGCGGTGCTCAACTACTGCTGGCCGCTAGGGCGAGCCGTCTACGGAAACACAAACGCGAAAAGACGCCGGCTACGCTTTGTTGGATCGCGTCAGCTATGCTAGCAAATGGCCGGGGCAGTTGCCTGCCCCGGCTCCTTTACGCGGGTATTATCAGCCTCGGAACTGACACGGCCGGTAGCGCGGCCGCCCAGATAACGCCGAGGCGCGGATATTCGTGGATGGGGTTCCTCCAACGCTCTCCCGGGGAATTCACCCTCCGGGTGTGCCTCACGCGAGGAAAGGCGCCGCTACTGCGGCGTCGGGCGAGAGATGAACCTCGCCGGTTGAGTGACCACGGGGGCATTGCCTCCGTGGTCTCTTTTGGTCCGCAAGCGGAGCTAGCGAACCAAAACACATGAACGATGCGGCAGCTCGTCATTGACTGTCACACCCTCAGCGGCATCAGAACGTAGATCGCGCTCGCGCCATCGCGGTCCTGGATCAGCGTCGGGGAGCCGGGATCGGCGAGCTTGATGAGGGCGGTGTCGCTCGAAAGCTGGCCGAGAATGTCGAGGAGGTAGCGGGCGTTGAAGCCGATGTCGATCGGGTCGGAGTCGTAGTCGACCTCGATCTCCTCGCTCGCCGAGCCCGAGTCGGGATTGTTGACCGAGAGCGTCATTTTTGCGTCGGCGATCGACAGCTTGATCGCCCGGCCGCGCTCGGACGACAGGGTCGAGACGCGATCCACCGCCTTCTCGAACGGCTCCTTGTCGACGACGAGGCGCTTGTCGTTGCCGGTCGGGATGACGCGCTGGTAGTCGGGAAACGTGCCGTCGATCAGCTTGGTGGTGAGAACCACGTCGCCGAACTGGAAGCGCGCCTTGGCGGTCGAGATCTCGACCCGCACCTCCTGGCTCGGCTCGTCGAGCAGCTTCAGGATCTCGCTGACCGCCTTGCGCGGGGCGATGACGCCCGGCATGCCGACCGACCCCTGCGGCGCCGGCGTCTCGACCCGGGCGAGGCGGTGGCCGTCGGTCGCGACCGCGCGCAGCATCGCTTTCCCGTCGACGTCGACCGTATGCAGGAAAATGCCGTTCAGATAGTAGCGCGTCTCCTCGGTCGAGATGGCGAACTGGCTGTTGTCGATGAGCTTCTTCAGCTCCGTCCCCGGCAGCGAGAAGCGGTGCGAGAACTCGCCGAGCGTGAGATCGGGGAAGTCGGAGGCAGGCAGGGCCTGCAGATAGAAGCGCGACCGGCCGGAGCGCAGCAGGAGCTGTCCCGTGTCGCCGACGATTTCGAGGCTGACCTGCGCGCCTTCCGGGAGTTTGCGCACGATGTCGTAGATGACATGCGCCGCGACCGTGGTCGCGCCGGCCTGGATGACGTCGGCGGGGACCTGCTCCGTCGCCTCGAGGTCGAGGTCGGTGCTCTTCAGCACCACCATGCCGTCGGCGGCCTCGATCAGCACGTTGGACAGAATGGGGATCGTGTTGCGCTTCTCGACGATGCGATGCACGTGTCCCAGAGCCTTGAGCAGGACTGAACGCTCGATGGTGACTTTCATCGCAGGAATTCCGAATCTCGCATGACGCCCTTGGCGCCCCGTTGCGGGGCCGCGGACTTTGCCAAGGCGAGCAAACGAGCGCAAGGCCGCGCGGCCGAATCGGACGCCTTGTCCCCGGACGGCGGCAATACCAGCAAATTTGGCGAAAGTTTTACCGGCCCTTAAATCGCCGGCCTTAAGCTCTCCCCCTGCGTAAGGCGCGTTTGGCCCGAATCCTGGCCCATGCGTGCGAGCGGGACGGACATGTTCGGCCAAGGCGGCAGCAAAAACCGGGCGCGGATCGAGCCGCGCTTCGACGGGCGCGGCGTCGACGACGACCTGCGCGCCGACCCCGCCGACCGTCCCGCGTCGCGCCGCGGGCGGGCCAAGCCGGCGGCGCGCGGCAAGAAGAGCCGGCGCGGGCCGCGCCGGTCGATGATCGGCATGCTCCTCTACTGGCCGATCGTGTTCGGCCTCTGGGGCCTCGTCGCGCTCGCCGGGCTCTTCGCCTACAATGCGAGCCAGCTTCCGCCGATCGATCAGCTGGCGGTGCCGAAGCGCCCGCCGAACATCGCCATCCTCGCTGACGACGGCTCGCTCCTCGCCAACCGCGGCGACACCGGCGGCCCGGCGGTCAGGCTGATCGACCTGCCGCCCTATCTGCCGAAGGCCTTCGTCGCGATCGAGGATCGCCGCTTCTACTCGCATTTCGGCATCGATCCGGTCGGCATTTCGCGCGCGGTCCTGCGCGACGTGACCGGCAGGGGCGCGGTCGAGGGCGGCTCGACGCTGACCCAGCAGCTCGCCAAGAACCTCTTCCTCACCCAGGAACGGACGATTTCGCGCAAGATCCAGGAGACGATTCTCGCCGTGTGGCTCGAGCGCAAATATTCGAAGGACCAGATTCTCGAGCTCTACCTCAACCGCGTCTATTTCGGCTCGGGCGCCTACGGGGTCGAGGCCGCGGCGCAGAAATATTTCGGCAAGAGCGCCCGATTCGTCACCCTGTCGGAGGCGGCGCTGCTTGCGGGGCTGATGAAGTCGCCGACCAAGCTCGCGCCCAACCACAATCTCGCCGGCGCCAACGAGCGCGCGGCGCAGGTCATCATCGCCATGGCCGAGCAGGGCCAAATCACCGAGGCGATGGCCAAGATGGCGCTCGCCAGTCCGGCGCAGGTGAGGCGCGACAAGACGGCGGGCTCGATCAACTACGCCGCCGACTACGTGATGGACGCGCTCGACGACACGGTCGGGGCGATCGACGAGGACATTGTGGTGACGACCACGATCGACCCGAAGATGCAAGCCGAGGCGGAGCGGGCGCTGACCGACGAGCTCAACGCCAAGGGAGCCAAGTTCGGGGTCGGCGAGGGGGCGCTGGTCGCGATCGACCCGAACGGGGCGGTCAAGGCGATGATCGGCGGGCGCAGCTACGCCGAGAGCCAGTTTAACCGGGCGGTCGCCGCCAAGCGCCAGCCGGGCTCGTCGTTCAAGCCGTTCGTCTATCTGGCCGCGCTGGAGAAGGGCCTGACGCCGGATACGGTGCGCGAGGACGCTCCGATCTCGGTCAAGGGCTGGAACCCGGAAAACTACAGCCGCGAATATTTCGGCCCGGTCACGCTGACCAAGGCGCTCTCCCTGTCGCTGAACACGGTCGCGGTGCGGCTCGGCCTCGAGGTCGGGCCGAAGACGGTCGCGGCTGTCGCGCACCGGCTCGGCATCACGTCGGAACTGGAGCCGAACGCCACCATCTCGCTCGGCACGTCGGCGGTGACGCCGCTCGAGATGGCCTCCGCCTACGCGGCATTCGCCAACGGCGGGATCGGCGTGCAGCCGCATGTGATCGCGAAGGTGCGCACGGCCAACGGCAAGCTTCTCTACGCCCGCCGCAACGCGAGTTTCGGCCGCGTCATCGATCCGCAATACGTCTCGATGATGAACGACATGATGCAGGAGACGCTGCTCACCGGCACTGCGCGCAAGGCCGAGCTGCCCGGCTGGCAGGCGGCCGGCAAGACCGGCACCAGCCAGGATTTCCGCGACGCGTGGTTCATTGGCTACACGAGCTATCTCGTCGCCGCGGTATGGCTCGGCAACGACGACGACAGCCCGACCAAGAAGGTCTCGGGCGGCAATCTGCCTGTCGAGGTCTGGAGCCGGTTCATGAAGTCCGCGCACGAGGGCGTCCCGGTCGCGGCCCTGCCGCTCGCCAACTGGCGGACCGCAGCGCCGCCCAATCCGCTCGCCGCGTTCCTGCCCCCGCTCGACTTCAGCGGCGGCGCGCCGGCGGCGGCGCCGGGTGGCCGCGGCGGCGGACGATCGCCGGTCGCGGCCAGGGCGCCGGCCGCCACGGCGCCGCCGCCTCCGCCCGCCGGCCGAACGGCGCGGGCCCCGGTTGTCGACTCGCCGGTCCCGCCTGCGCCGATCCCCAACGCCGCCCCCCGGCCGGGCCAGCGAACCAACAGCTTCCTCGACAAGATTTTCGGCGCGCTTTAGACCGTCATTGCGAGGAGCGAAGCGACGAAGCAATCCACATCGTAGGGCAGCGGCGGTGGCCTGGATTGCTTCGCTTCGCTCGCAATGACGGTGGTGGTTTTCCAT
>Ga0074044_10000777_pt1 | contig 29837 bp, 19 predicted proteins | sample BogForMeECP23OM1_FD_94443 | JGI IMG/M metagenome (GOLD analysis project Ga0074044, IMG submission 94443) | Bog forest soil microbial communities from Calvert Island, British Columbia, Canada - Bog Forest MetaG ECP23OM1 | ecosystem: Environmental > Terrestrial > Soil > Wetlands ...
ACCCGGGTGATAATCGCATCCTATAATGATCATCGTTCGGCTCCTTTCTCCCGGGCCTTGGTTGGTTGGTACCACCAAAGTCTACCCGGGCGTGGGAGCCGACATTGTTATGGAATCAATTGCGCTCACAATCAGGAACGAATACGCGACGCCACCATCGCCGGTCATCTAACGTCTCTCAAACACCGCCGCAACTTTGTCTTCATACACGACCCGCCAATCCCACGGAAGCTCGCGGAGCAGGTTGGCTAGCGTCGAGTCTGCGGGCAAGAGGGCCGTGCGAATCTGCCAATCTTTTAGCACGCTCTGCCATCCCGGCTCTCCCTGAGTCAGGATCAGGTACTGGCGAATCCGGTCTGAGCCGTAGAGATCATGACGATCATCGACCACGACCTTGCGCTCGGGATACATGCGGTAGATGAGGTAGCCTCCCCAGGAATCGGTCGAGAAAACTGGCTCCGTCGTCGGCTGCTTATCCTTATTTTTGGAATCTTGGAATTCTTGCTGCAGGAAGGTCACTGCCGCGGCTGGCACCTTCTTCGGATCAAATTGCGCATGAATCAGCTGTCGCGAGCCCAGCCATCCCCCCTCAAGACAGATCGCGAATGCCAAGGCCACCGAGACCACCGGCCACAGGTGCCCGCGAAGCTCCATTTCCTGCGCGCCCATGCGATCGGAGAAGTTTGAAATTCGGGCCGCGCCGTTGCGCACCCAGTGCCAGTCACCCGGCTTATCCGCCAGTGCAGCGAAGTTCTCCCACAAGATCGGCCCCGCTACCAGCACCAGCAGCATCGAAGAAACCGGAAGATTGCGCGACGAATAAAATCCCGCATACGCCGCCAGCAGCACGACCAGCAACTGGCTGAGCCGCAGCTTGCCCCGATTGTCCGAAGTACGATTATCTGAAGTACGATTGCCCGAAAGACGATTGCCCGCAAAGGCAATCACGACCAGCACCAGGATGACCGCAAACGAGCGCTGCGACCAGCCGTGAAAATCAGGCGAGCGGAACTCGTCGATATGGTTCATCAGGTAACGATCGCCCAGATAGCGATAGATGTGCGCGTGCAGCCGCCAGCCAAACGGATTCACGAGCGTCGCCACCGCCGAGGCCGCGAAGGCCGAAGCCATGGCGCGAGCCCGATGCGAGGCACGAATCGCGGCCAATGCATCTTGCGCGCGAACCCTGTCGACGAATGCCGCGAAGGTGTAGATTCCGAGCAGCACTATCCCGAAGATCCAACCGCCATGCACGTTTACCCAAAGCAACATCGAGGCGGGAAAAAACCAGAAGATCCATCGCGGCAGGCTTCCCTGATCGCATCGTTCCCATTGTTCCAGCACAACAAACCAAAGCAGCGAAAAAAGCCAGCTCACAATGTGCGGACGCGCATAGAGATGAATTGTCGAAGCGGCCTCCGCCAGCAGCATAAGCACGATCGCCAGCAGCAGACCGGTCCCGCCCCGCAGCAGTTGCGAAAGCAGCAGCACGAAGATCGCGGCCACCAACAAGGCGCACAGCCAAACCACTCCGTTCAGTCCGCAAGCCTGGTGGAGAATCCCGAGCAGGATGTCGTACAGCCACTCCCAGGCAAACCAGGGCTGACCTTGCATGGTGGAAGAAAACGGATCGGTGCGGGGAAGCGAGTGCGTCGCCAGCATCTGCTCGCCGTTTCGGATGTGCCACCCGATATCCGCATCCGCCAACGGCCGATTCGATAAGGGCCCCGCCAGCAGAGACCAGAAAAGAAAAATGAAAATGATGTCGCCGACGGAAGGCAGGAGAAAACGCAGGGCGGACGAAGTTGGCTGCGCCGGAGTCATCAAAGTGTGAAGAAGCAGTGTATGCGGAAGCCGGGCGATGAAGCCAGCGGAATGCTGCGAGGCCGAACTGCGCGTGATGCGCTTCTCCCGTGCCGATATAATCAACTTGTCGTGAAACGTGCCGCTGTTTTCGTCTTTCTGGTTTCGCTGCTCTTCCGCTCGTCGCTTCGTGCTCAGGACGCCCCCTCCTCCGGCCGAACCGCGGTCGGCCAGACTGTGGTCGGCCGCACTCTGGTCGTGATTCCCTTCGAGAATGTTTCTCCCACGCCGGGCCTGGAATGGCTCGGCGAATCTTTTCCTGAAACCTTCCATGAGCAACTCAATTCTCCGGTCTTGTACGTAGCCAGCCGTGATGAACGCCTGCGGGCCTACGATCGCCAGGGCGTTCCGGCCGGCGTTCATGCTTCGCGAGCCACCATCTACCGCCTCGCCGAGCAGATGGATGTCGATTACGCCGTGCTCGGCTCCTACAGTTATGACGGCGCGCGCCTGACGGCCATCGCCCAGTTGCTCGACATGCGGGCTCAGAAGCTCTTGCCTGCCGCCACAGAGTCCGCGCCCCTGGCCGATCTTGGCCGCCTGCAATCCGCGCTGGCTTGGGATCTGCTTCGTCTCATCCGCACCGACTTTTCCGTGCCCAAGGACAAGTACATCACCAGCGTTGCTCCCGTGCGCCTGGACGCCCTGGAAAATTACATACGCGGTATGCTCGCCACTACCGCCGAAGAAAAAGTGCAGCACTATCGCGAAGCCGTCCGGCTTAATCCGGATTATGCTCACGCTTGGCTGGAGCTCGGCAAGACCTACTATTCCCAGCACTCATACGAACTGGCGGTCGCTGCCCTGGGCCAGGTCCAGCCTTCTTCCGCAGTCGCTCGCGAGGCCAATTTCTATCTCGGTCTCGCCGCCTACGCTCATGGAGACTTCGCGAAATCCGAAAGCGCGTTCCAGTTTGTTGCCGCGCGCCTGCCTCTGGCCGAGGTATACAACGACCTCGGAGTGGTCGCCGCCCGCCGCGGCCAGAAAAAGGCCGTCGACTATTTCGAGAGCGCGATTCGGAACGATCCCAGCGACCCTGACTATCACTTCAATCTGGGAGTGGCTCTCACCCAAGCCGGCGATCGCGCCGACGCGGCCCGCGAACTGCACACGGCGCTCGATCGTCGCCCGAACGACGCCGAAGCCAAAATGTTGCTCGACTCCCTGACGCCTCCTCCCGGAAGTATCGTGCCGAGCAGCGCGACTTCGAAGGCGCCACTCGAGCGCATCAAGCGCAACTACGAGGAAGACGCCTTCCGCCAGATGACCATGCAAATGGGGAGTTGGGCCGAGCAGCAATTTGCCCGCTCCGATCCCCGCGCCCACGCGCGTTTTCACCTCGAACTCGGCAAGGAACTCCTGGCCCACGGATTCACCACCGAAGCCGAAGCCGAATTCCGCCACGCTGCGGCGGTCGATCCGTCGAGCACCGCGCCGCTCACCGCCCTCGCCGAAGATTACGACGCTCGCGGCGATGCGTTCGAGGCCCGCGCCCAAGCCGAGGCCGCGCTCCGCATTCGCGAGTCGGCGGAGGCCTACCTGATTCTTGCGCGGCTCGATTTGAGAGAAAATAGAATGGAAGCAGCTGCCCAGAACATCAATCGGGCGCTGCAACTGGAGCCCGGCAATCCCGCGGGCCAGGACCTGAAGCGCACCTTAGCAGCCAAGCTCGCGGAGAAAGCGCAGCCGCTGTCACAGCCATGAAATCAGCTCTCAGCTCTCAGTTCTCAGTTCTCAGGCAACCCTGGATTCGCCATGCGGCCTGCAGCTTCGCACTACTCTTCCTGTTCGCCGCCGTCTGCTCCGCCGACGTCTTGCGGGTCGCAGTGAATGACGCCATCCAGCCCGTCACCGCCGAGTACATTGGCCGCGCCCTCGCAGCGGCGGCTGCCAACCACGATCAAGCCGTGTTAATCGAGATGAACACTCCTGGCGGACTGGTCGATTCGACGCGCGAAATCATCGAAAAAATTGTGGCCTCGCCGGTGCCCGTCATCATCTACGTGACGCCCAGCGGCAGCCGCGCTGCCTCCGCCGGATTCTTCATCCTCGAATCGGCGGACGTTGCCGCCATGGCTCCGGGAACCAATACTGGCGCGGCGCATCCCGTCATCCTCGGCGGCGACAAGATGGACGACATAATGAAAATGAAAATGGAGAACGACGCCGCGGCCCTTATGCGCTCCGTCGTTGCCAAGCGCGGCCGCAACGTCGAACTGGCGGAGAGCGCCGTGCGCGAGTCGAAGTCCTTTACCGACCAGGAAGCACTCGACAAGAAACTGATCGAGTACATCGCTCCGAGCGAGCAGGACCTGTTCCGCCAATTGAACGGGAAGAGCTTCAAGCGATTTAACGGCGCAACCGTCACGCTCAGCCTGGACAACCAGCCGGTGCGCGACTACCGCATGACGCTCAAGGAGCGCATCCTCTCCTACCTCATGGACCCGAACGTCGCATTCATCCTGCTGGCCATCGGTGCGCTCGCGCTGTATGCCGAATTCAACCATCCTGGCGCGGTCATTCCCGGAACCGTGGGCGTGGTCTTCATCCTTCTGGCGGCGTTCGCGTTGAACCTGATGCCGGTGCGCTTCGCGGCGATTGCCATGATCATCGGAGCCTTTGCGCTCTTCGCCGCGGAAGCCAAGTTCGCCAGCCACGGCGTGCTCACCACCGGAGGGATTGTCCTGTTGACGATGGGCGGCCTGTTCCTGGTCGACGCGCCCATCCCCGAAATGCGCGTCCGCCTGGTGACCGCGCTCGCCGTCAGCATCCCGCTCGGACTTATTACGGCCTTCCTGATGAGCATCGCCGTGCGCGCCCGCCGCAACAAGATTGTCACCGGCAAACAAGGATTGATCGGTGAAATCGGCATTGCTGAAACCATGCTGGCGCCGTCCGGAAAGGTGTTCGTGCACGGTGAGGTTTGGGACGCCGTCTCCACCGTCCCCATTCCCGCCGGAGAACGCATCGTCGTGCGCCAGGTCGATGGACTTACGCTGCGGGTCGATCCCGTGGTGGCGACAAAGCCGGTGATGGCGTAGAAAACTACCCCCCACCCCCCTATTTTTTTGATCTATTAGAGTCATAGGGTTAGCCGCAAAATATTCAGGAGTAAGGACTTATATGGAAAATATTCAATAATAAGGACTTAGTCTGCATTTTCGCGTTCCCAGGGCTTCGGCGGCGGGCTGACGCCCGCTGATTCCGCCTCAACTTTGTTGTCAAAGAGCGACGACTGGTGGGGCTGGGGCGGCTTCGAAGGCCTTCTTGGTTGACGAGCACAGCTCGGCCCTGCCACACAGGTCGATCTCCATTGTCGCCGACGGGCGGTTGGATGTCTGTGATGAGTTGCACAGCGCGTTTGTGATGAAAAAGGTCAAACGGCCCCGCCCAAGCGAAGCTTGGACGGGCCAGCCGCCAGGTAATAATGTACGTACATAAACATACGTATAGTGGGGGCTGGACGTGATCTGCAGTCACAATTATCGCGCTCGGGGTGGTTGTAAGTCAGTGATAATGCTCAGGGTCGGATGTGGTTAAATAGGCACACGCGGGTACTTATTACACTGTAATTCTTACAAAACTCACCATGGTGCGATCGGACCTCCGCCCACCCTTCGCGAAAAGCACGCGAAGGATGGGGCACCCACTGTTGGGTTGTGCTGGCGGCAGGCTGGGCCACCCGCCTTGGCGTAAACTACCGACCGTGCGTTATTGGTTCATACTTCTAATCGTCGTATGCTTCTCAGTGGCTGCAATTGGGCAGTCTGGGTCCACACAAGAGGCACCCACCCAGCAAAAAAAAGACGAAGCTAAAAGCGTTCCACCGTCGTCGATAGCGCCGCCACCCCCCCACAACAGCATGGGCAAACCGATGGGTCTTGCAAGATACCAGCGTGGACCGATCCGTTCTGGTCGAATTGGGCTTTGGTTATTGTTGGAATTGTTACGGCCTGGATTGCTCTGGGAACCTTGAAAGACATTAAGCAGCAAACTTCCACTGCTACGATTTCCGCCGATGCTGCAAAAAAAAGTGCTGAGATGGCCGAGGCTTCCCTCAAGTTGGGGGAACGGGCAGATGTTTTGCTCGATGCCGCCTCGCTCGTTTACGGCCAAGATTTGAGTGGAAAAGATGCCAGAGTCGTTGTGCAGTTCAAGAATTTCGGACGCACGAAAGCTGTTAACGTTAGATTGAAGTTGAATCTTGTGACTGAAGGCATCCCAGAAACGGATCACACGAACATACCGACGATTTCCATGGGTGCCGGAGAAGTAAAAGAGATCTCTTCCCAAAAAATTCGTTCAATTCATGACGGAAGTTATGGCACGGAAAATATTCGCGGCTGAGACGTCCCTGAGTTTTGAAGGGGAAGCCTGCTATCAAGATATTTTTGGTACCCCCCACCGCTCGTATTACACAGGAACGTGGAACGTGGGCACTAATAGATTCCATATCAAAAAACAAGAGAGCGATTGACACCTGCACAAAAACCAGACCGGCTGCACATTTAGTCATGGCCGGCCCCGCCTTTCTGTGCGAGGCCGGGGTGTCGGGTGCCCCGTGGAGTCCCGCCCCTTGCAAAGAGCGCTGGGAGCGGGCCACCCGACATCCACAAATCAGAGTCAGAGGCAGCGGACAGGAGTGTCCGCTCTACACGGGTCTTGGGGAGAACGACTTGACACTTCGCTAGGAGTTTCGGGGGTGTAGGGGTCCTTCGACTACGTAGCTGCTTCGCTTCGCGAAGCGGCTACTCCGCTCAGGATGACACTATTGCTTGCTGTCCCGTGGAGTCCCGCCGCTTGCAAAGAACGCTCGGAGCGGGCCACCCGACATCCACAAATCAGAGTCAGAGGCAGCGGACAGGAGTGTCCGCTCTACACGGGTCTTGGGGAGAACGCCTGGACACTTCGCTGGGAGTTTCGGGGGTGTAGGGGTCCCTTCGGCTTCGCTCAGGGCAGGCTCTTCGACTACGTAGCTGCTTCGCTTCGCGAAGCGGCTACTCCGCTCAGGATGACATTTTATGTTGGGCGCGCCCCGCAATCAGATTGCGATGAAGCCGAAGCGGATGAGGGCGAGAGACGAGAGCGCCACAATCGCCCACAGCAGGATTCCCTGTAGCAGGGGACGCACGCCTACTTCTTTCAGTGTTGATCTTGAAATCCCTGTGCCGATCAGATAAAGCGTCACCGTCAAACCGGTCCTTCCCAGGGTGCTGAGTTTGGGATAGAGCGGGCGGAATAAGGGGAGGTACGTGCAGGCTACGGCGGCCAATAAGAAAAACAGGATGAACCAGGGCCACTTGATCCGGGTCTTGCTCTTTTTGAAGATGGCCACCGCGAATGCCAGAGGAACGATCCAGAGGGCTCTGGCGAGCTTGATCGTCGTTCCGATGGTTAACGCCTGGGCACCGTATTTTGCGGTTGCGCCTACCACCGAACTGGTGTCGTGGATGGCGAGGGCGGACCACAATCCGAATTGAGATTGGGTGAGGTGAAGAGCGTACCCGGCGAGCGGGAAGAGAAACAGGGCAACCGAATTGAGCACGAAGACGGTCCCGAGCGAGACGGCCATCTCCTCTTCTCCGGCATTGAGGACGGGGCCGACGGCGGCAATCGCGCTCCCTCCGCAGATGGCGGTGCCGGTGCTGATCAGGAGCGACGGGATGTGTTGCACCTTGAACAGGCGTCCGATGCCGAGACCGAGGAGCAGGGCAAAACTTATGCTGAGCGCGGTGTAGAGGAATCCGGTGCGGCCCGCCCGCACGACCTCGTGCAGGTTCATGCCAAAGCCTAGCCCGACGATGGATGCCTTCAAGAGGAAGGCGGAGAGTTTCTGGGCGTCGATGTGATAAGGGTGCGGGAATGAGAGGCCGTAGATGAGCCCGGCCAGCAGCGCCAAGGGAGTCGAAATGAGGCCACTGGCAGCTATGACCAGGCCGATGAAAAAAATGTTCTTGGTGTTCAAAGAGTTTATTGTCGCCGCAGCGATGCCTGCCTGTCCAATCGTGCGCAAATTGAAGGGGCGCCCGCATCTTCCTCAACAACTGCGCAGACATGCCGTCACCGCCGATACCCGCTCGCTTGCGCTACAATCCGCTCATACTCTGAATTGCGAGTTGCGTGGAGGCATTTATGGATCTCGGCTTTCCGGTGATCACCGTTGCCATCGTCATCGTCATCATTTACCTGCTGAGTTCCATCAAGATCCTGGCCGAATATGAGCGCGGCGTCATCTTCCGGCTTGGACGCCTGTTAGGTACGGCCAAGGGGCCGGGCGTAATTCTGGTCTTCGCCCCGATCGACCGCATGGTGCGGATCTCGCTGCGGCAGGAAGCGCTTGAAGTTCCTCCGCAGGACATCATCACCCGCGACAACGTCACGTTGAAAGTGAACGCCGTCATTTTCCTGCGCGTGATCGACCCTAACAAGGCGGTGGTGGAAGTCTCGAATTACGTCTACCAGACTTCGCAGTTTGCGCAGACTACTTTGCGCTCGGTGCTGGGCGAACAGGAGCTCGACGAATTGCTGGCGCACCGCGACAAGATTAACCTGCGGCTGCAGAGCATCCTCGATACGCATACCGCGCCCTGGGGCGTGAAGGTCGCCAACGTGGAAGTCAAGCAGGTGGATATGCCCGAGTCCATGTTGCGGGCGATGGCCAAGCAGGCGGAGGCGGAGCGCGAAAAGCGCTCGAAGATCATCCACGCCGAAGGCGAATTCTCGGCCGCGCAGCGCCTGGTGGATGCGGCGCACCTGTTGTCTTCCGAACCGATCAGCATCCAGTTGCGGTATTTGCAGACGCTGACCGAAATCGGCGTCGAGAAAAATACTACCGTCGTGTTCCCCGTGCCGATCGATTTCTATTCCGGTTTGCAGAACTTGCTGGCAAGCCCGAAAACACCCGCCGCGCCGGCTAAAGGCTAGAGGTCAACACTTCCCATGTCCACGGCGCAGCAGGATACGGAGATCACGCTAGGCACCGGCCGCATGCTGTCCGTTTTTTTCGCGTTTGTCCTGGTCTGTGCCTGCTTCTTTGCCATCGGCTTTTCGCTCGGCAGAAGAACCGCCAGCGCAGGCGTGGGCAGCTTGCCGAGCGTTCTCACGGGAGCTCCGGCGACCGTGGTTCGGCCCTCGACCGCAAAAAACGACGCTCCCCGGCAGACGCCGCAGACTGGCGATTTTAGCTTTTACAAGGCGGTAGGCGAGAAGAATGCCAACGCCGCGCTCACGCCTCCGGATGCGACGGCGCAACCGGCTGCCTCAACTGCGGCGGCCTCAACTGCGGCGGCGGCGCCAACGGTCGCTACCGATGCCGCAAGCGCTGCGCCCGCGCCCGGCAGTTATTACGTGCAGGTCGCCGCGGTTACCCGGCAGGAAGACGCCGACGCGCTGGTCGAGGCTCTGAAGAAGAAACAGTATCCCGCCTTCAGCGCTAACAATGCTTCCGTCGACAAGTACTATCGCGTTCAGGTCGGACCCTACGCCGACTTCAAGGACGCCGAGGCGATGCGCGCCCGCCTCGTCAGCGATGGCTACAATCCGATTGTGAAAAAATAGAAAGGAATTTGTAATTGGTAATTTGTAATTTGCAATTTGAAAACCTGGGCATGGGATCGGTTTTAAATTACCAATTACAAATTACCAATTACCAATCTTCGCATGCCCTCCGCCGCTCCCACTCTTGATCGCTTCCTGCACGCCATTGCCGACCCCACCCGCCGCCGGATTCTGCGCGCGCTCAAAGAAAAGGGCGGATGCTCGCTCGACAAGGAAACCGGGCTATGCGCGGCCGATATCGAGGAACGCGTGAAGCTGGCGCAGCCTACCGTTTCGCATCACATGCGCATCCTGGAAAAGGCGGGTCTGGTGGAGGCCAAGCGGGAGGGTCACTGGCGCTGGTACCGGCGCAACGAGAAATTGATTGCAGAAATGACGCGGGGCTTGAAGGGACAACTCTAGAGAAGCAGCTCTCAGGTCTCAGGTCTCAGGAAATGCACACAGCTGAGAGCTGACAGCTATCTGCGGCTAGGTTCCCGCGCCCGCCACGAAGGCTTTTTCTTCGTTGTTTTCTTTCGTCTCTGTCGCGGATTTCCCTTCCCTCTGGCTTAGCCCGCGCACCTGTGAGATCAGGTCCGCCACTTCAAATGGCTTCGCCAGTGACGGCACGCCTTGTTCCTGAAGGAAACTTCGAGTCTGCGAGTCGGGCACAGTGGAAAACGTCAGCAGCAGGCCTTTCTCCAGACCGGGGCAGTTCTTTGCGATCCACTCGTACATTTCCTGGGCGCTGCATCCGCCCGGCATGCGACCATTCATCACGATGACGTCAAAGGAGCCATTGCGGAGTTGGTTCTGCGTGTCCTCCACGCTCATGGATGTAGCGACTTCGGTTCCTGCGCCGACCAATACGTCTCGTTCAAATTCCAGCACCGCTTCTTCGTCTTCAACCAGGAGCACGCGACCCGCCAGCGGCGACTCTCGCCGCGCGGACGCCAGCGTTTCCGGCGACGCCGGTTTCTCGCTCGCCCGCAGACGGACTTCAATCGTCGCCCCAATGATCGCTCCGCCCTCTTCCCGGTTGCGCGCCGCGATTTCCCCGCCATGCTCCTTGACGATTCCGTAGCAGATGCTCAACCCAAGGCCGGTTCCCTTGCCCACCGACTTGGTGGTGTAGAAGGGGTCGAAAATCCGGTTCGGGTCTTTGATTCCCGGACCGCTGTCGTCGAACTCCACGCACACCATGGCGTCTTTCTTGAACACGCGCACTTTCAAGGCGCCGCCGGGGTTGCCGTCGCCGCAGCTTTCTACTATGGCATCGAGCGCGTTGTTGATAATGTTCAGGAAGACCTGCTCCAACTGATGCGGATCGGCCACCACCGACGGCAGATCGTCGGGAATTTCGCGTTCCAGCGAGACGTTATTGACTTTCAAATCGTATTCGCGCAGCGTGAGCGACTCTTCCAGAACCTTGCGCAAGTCCACTTCCTGCTTCTGCGGCTTGCGCTGGCGCGCAAAAGAAAGCAGATTCTGAACCACCCGGTGCGTACGCTGGGCCTGCTTGAACAGCTTACGCACATAGTCGTCGGAAGGTTGCGCGAGACCCGCACCTTCCAGCAGTTGGGCGTAACCCAGGATCGCGGTCAGCGGATTGTTCAACTCGTGCGCCACACCGGAAATCAGCTGGCCGACGGCCGACATCTTTTCGCTTTGCAGTAATTGCTCCTGCGTGCGCCGCAAGTCTTCGTACGCCCGGCAAGTCTCCTCGTAGAGCTGCACCTTTTCGATCGTAGTCGCCAGTTGGCGGCTGATGGCGACCAGCAGATTCTCATCGTTACTCGAATAGTGCCGGTCTTCCTTGCTGGCAATACCCATGATGCCGATAGGTTTGTCCTTACTCCAGAGCACAACCCAAATCCAGTAGGGCAGACGGTCTGCGCACGCAAACTCCACCACCGCCGGCGGCAGGTGGGGCAGAAAATCCAGCGTCACCACTTCCGCCCGCGAGCGCATCACCAGATCGCCCAGGCCTTCCGGAAAGATGACTTCGGCCATGCGCAAGCGCGCCTCGCTGCGCGGGCCCCAGCCCGCGCGCCGCCGGTAGGTGCCATCCGGGTCCACTGCCAGATAAACCGAACCCGTCTCCGCCCCAAACAGCGAGATCACCTGGCGCAGCGTCAGGTTCAAGATTTCGTCCAGATCGAACGACTGGGTCGCGATGACGGCCATGGCGTTGAGCGCGTTTAATTCGCGATTGCGCCGCCGCATTTCGTCTTCCGAGCGTTTCCTCTCCGTGATGTCGAGAACGAAACCCTGATAGCGATCAATGTTTCCGTTTGCATCGCGCGTCGCAAAACAACTCTGCGCCACCGTCAGCAGCGTGCCATCCTTGCGCCGCACCGTAATTTCAAAGTTGCGGACGTAGTTGTGCGCCTCGATTTCCTTGAGAAAAGCCTCTCGCTCCTCCGCCACCGACTGCAGCACGCTCCCCATGTCGAGCGCCATCAGCTCGTCCCGGCTGCCGTAACCGAGCATAGTGACAAAGGCATCGTTGCAGTCGAGCAAATCGCCGTCGGGCGTCGCCACGAACACGCCCTCCTGCGCCTGGTCAAACAGCATGCGGTACTTTTCCTCCGCCACCTGGCGCGCGGTCGTATCGTGCACCACATGGATGGTGCCCTTCTGTTGGCCTCCCTGTTCCGCATACGATGAGGTCGAAATCACCGACTGCCCGCCGAAACACGGATCCACGCCTTCCGTCAGTCCCGAGCCGCGTTCGCAATACGGGCATCCGCTCCAGGCATGCTCTTGCGGAAGGACCTCTTCGCAGAGATTGCCCAATACACCGGCGGGCGCCTTTTCCAGCCGCTGCAGCAAGGCCTGATTGGTCTTGAGGATGCGGAAGTCTGCGTCGTGCGCCAGAATCAAATCCTGGATGGAATCGAAGGTATTCATCCACTGCCGCTGCGAGCGCAACACCTGCTCCAGCAACCGCAGATTTTCCACCGCAATCCCCAGCTTCTGGGCCGCCGTTTCCAGAAACTCCAACTCGTCCCGGGTGTGGCGCCGACTGCCTGAGCAGCCGAGCGACAGCATCCCGATCACAGACTTCTTGCCCAGCACCGGCAGGAGTACGACGTGATGAATGCCGTACTTCCTCAGTTGTTCCCGTTCCGGCTCCGAGGTCTCCGAGAGTTTCATCACCGCCGCCCGGTTTTCCCGGAGCACGCGGGCCTCGGTTTCATCCGTCCCGGATTGCTCCATTTCGGATTGCCCCGAGCCTGTTTGCCCCGTCGCTGTTTGCCCCAGGGCTCGCAGAAATTCCGGCGACAGGCCGATGTGCTGCGTTGGCACCAGATGGTCGCCTTCCATCAACTGGAACCACGCTGCTTTCGCCCCCACTACGGCTTTCAGTTTGTCCAGCGCAGTCTGCATCATCGGGGCGTGATTCTGGCTGCGCGCAATCGTGACCGTCAATTCGTTCAGCACCGCCAGCCGGCGCGTGCGCAGCCGCGAGTCATCCAGCACCACGAGCAGGAGGCTCGAACCGAACAGCACTTCCGCCAGCAGGTAACCTTCACTCGGAATACGACTGGTAAGTAAAGGCCAGTTCAGATTCAACGTCAGCAGCCCGGCGCCGAACAGGAAAGGCCCCAGCCCAATACGCCCGAAGCGGCGGCGCAGTAGTTCCACGACGGCCCCGGCCGCAACCAGCCGGCACGCCACGTCCAGCCCGAAAATTTTCGAATCCACAAAATACAGCGAATCCGGAAAATACAGCGGCCTCATCGCCGCAAAAACCATCAGCACCCACGAAAATGCCGCCAACACCGTCAATGCTCGCCGCGCCTGCGCCAACATCAGCGCCGCCGCCGCAAACAATCCTATCGCCAGCACAAAATCGGCATGCGCGAACGCCGCGATCACGCTCGACGCGGCATGCAACTCACTGGCGCCCGTTACCCAAAGAAACGCTCCATAGGCGACCCAGCCCGCTGCCCACACCAGCAGACATCGTTCGCGAAAAACCCGGAAGAAAAGCAGACTGACCACCACCATGATCAGGGCGGATTCTTCCCGCGCCGTCCACCCGGGGATGGTCAACACACCCACCGAATTCGCAAATAGCCAGGCAGGACCCATAGATAAACGCACAAACACCTAGTTTTTAAATATCACGCTCGCCCTTGATCGGTGCCGGATTTCCGTCTCCACTTGGTTACTTTCGGAATGTGAGGTCGTGGCCTAAAATGAGCGATACACTTACTCAGCACCATGCCTAAAGACCGCATTCTAGTGGTGGACGACGAGGAAACGATCCGCGAGATGGTTTGCTCCATGCTCAGCCTAGCCCAATTTCAGACTCGCGCGGCCGCCAATGGCGTGGAAGCGCTCGCGGTTCTGGAATCGGGTGAGGAGTTCGATCTCGTCCTCTCCGACCTGATGATGGCCGAAATGGATGGGATTGTCCTTTTGGAACGTGTCAAGGAACGTTATCCTGACATGCCGATCGTGATGCTCACTGCGGTCCTCGACATTGAGGTCGCTCTGCAGGCCCTGCGCAACGGGGCGTACGACTACCTGCCCAAACCCTTTGAGCGAGAGCAACTGCTGAACACGGTGCGCCGTGCCCTTGAGAATCGCCGCCTCAAGCGCGAAAACGATGCCTATCGCACCCGGCTGGAGGAACTCGTTGCGGCGCGCACCCTGCAATGGAAAACGGCGCTTTCCGACCTGGAAAGGTCTTATGACATCACGCTCGAAGCCTTGGGCGATGCGCTCGACCTCAAGGACGCCGAGACCTACGGCCATACCAGACGCGTCACCGCATTTGCCATCGCGATTGCGCGCAGAATGGGCCTGTCGAAAGAAGAAATCAGCGTAATCGCACGCGGAGCCTTCCTGCACGACATTGGCAAAATGGCCATTCGCGACGACATTCTGCGCAAGCCCGACAAGCTCACCGACGAGGAGATGGCCGTCATGCGGGAGCACTGCTACCTCGGCTACAAGATCATTTCCCGAATCCCGTTTCTGAAGGAGGCTGCCGAAATCGTATACGCCCACCAGGAGCACTACGACGGGACGGGGTATCCCCGTGGCCTGAAGGGCGATGAGATCCCGCTAGGCGCCCGAATCTTCGCGATTGCCGATACGCTGGATGCCATGAGATCCGACCGTCCTTACCGTGATGCCCAAAGCATTCAGGCCGTCCGCAAGGAAATCGAAAGCTGGTCCGGTCGCCAGTTCGATCCCCAGATCGCCAAGGTTTTCCTCGAAATGCCCGACAATATCTGGGAAGACCTGCGGAACAACATCAATGACCAGAACCCTTCTTTCCCGAAGGTTTAACCGAAGACACCGCTGGCTGAGCGCGCAGCGGTGAGCGTCCGACTCTGACCAGTGTTTTCCGGCGCCCCGGGCATCGTTTTACCCTGATCGCCTCATCTAACTGGACAGTGAAGTCAATCCAAACGGCCCTCACCACGGTTGTGTTCTGCCGTTCTGGGGTGTATTAACCGGTGGCCCGCCAGAACGTGCCTGATTCACATCTGGCGGGCAGACCGGGTTTTATATTGGTACGCCAGGAAATTTGCGGGGTCATGGTGAACAAACTGTCATCGTGGGTGGGAATGCTCTTTTTGGCTGCTGCAATGTCGCCTCTGGCCCAGGCAGTCGATCCGGCCGCCGCGCCCATGGCTCCGCCGAACGCTGTCCCGGTAGGCACGACCTTCCTCGTCCGGCTGGAGGACAAACTCGACACCGCCGAACTGCATGCGGGCCAACATTTCAAAGTCAAGCTGGACGAAGATCTCATTTCCCCCAACGGCAACATGATTCCCCGTGGCAAGAAGATCAAGGGTCATATCAGTTCGGTGGAGCACGGCCTGCGCGCACGCCTGCTGCTCAGCTTCGACGAAATCGAAACCAAACACGGATGGATCGCGCTGATCGCGACCGTCATCGGAGTGCCCAGCGAGCACGGCGTCAAAGCGCCCGACTCCGAGGGTGAAATCGAACGCAAGGGACCGAGTGCGAAGCAAGACGCGGCTGCCGGCGCAGCTGCAGGGGGCGTCGGAGGAGCAGGCGCTGGAGCGGTGGGCAGCCTGATTGCCAATCGCGACCTTCGGCTCCAAAAAGGAACTACCCTCGAGGTGCGCCTCGATCGCGCGCTGCAGATTCCTTCTCACTGAAAATCTCGACTTCCCGCTCGACCTGCCACTACTTGCCGATAGAGACGCGGTTCGCCGGGTCTTCTGCGGCTGTTTTCCCGTTTCCCTTTTTTCGATTGCAATTTCGGAAGCTGGTCGCGTTCTAACACCAGAGGCATATAACGGAAGCTTTAGATCGGTTTCCGTAGCCAGCAGATGCAGCTTTCAAGATGCAGGAGAGATCCGATGAAAACTACTTTTGTCACCTTTTGCGCCGTTCTCGTTCTGAGTGCTCTTTCGATCGCACAGAGTTCCACGCTCAACCCTTTGCCCAATACCGTTTTCGTTGGCGCCGATGGCAAATTTGAAACCGCGCCGGACACCGCGCTCATCCAGTTCAACATCTCGGCCCAAGCCGACAGCGCCAAAGACGCCTACGACCAGGCCGCCAAACAGGCTGAGGCCACGCGCCAGGTTCTGCGCGCGAACGGCATCGATCCGAAGTCTGCGGAAGTCGGCTTCTTCTCGGTGAATCCCCAGTACGACTGGAAAAACCCGAAGCACAGAGTCATCGGCTACCAGGTCACGACCAGCGTCAGTTTGAAGCTCAAGGATTTTTCCAAGATCGGCCCCGTTACCCAGCAACTTGCCGACGCCAGCGTCGTCGGTGAAAGCCAGTCTTTATCTCTCAGCTACACGCTGGATTCGATCGACGAGGCCAAGAGCAAAGCCGTCGCCGACGCCTACCGGCGCGCCCGCGCTTCCGCGCAGTCCCTCGCCGATGCCAGCGGACGCACGCTCGGCGAACTCTCTTATGCTTCCGTCGATACCTACGAGAACATCCGCGTGGTCACGCCCCTGCCGCGACGCGGCATGGCCATGGCGATGGCTAAAGAAGGCCCCACCCCGACCGAGGAGTTTTCGCCCCAGAATGTGAAGGTCACCGCCCATGTGAACGCTATGTTTGTATTGAAATAGCGGATCGGGCGCGGACACTAGTCGTTGCGAACGCTAGTCGTTGCGAACATTAGTCGTTGCGAACAATGACCTCGCGTCTTGCGGAAACCCGGCTCGCATCCACCGTCACTTCCCGCTGGATCTCCATTTCGATCGACGCCCCCGGCTCCAGCCTCACGTCCGCACCCCGGGAGAGCATTCCGACCGCCAGCCCTGCGGCTCCGCCAACTCCCGCTCCAATTCCGGCTCCTTTCCCTCCGCCGGTTACAGCGCCGATCACGGCTCCCGTGGTTGCCCCGCCCGCAGCTTCCTTGGCCTTTTTCCCGGCGTCGCTATCCTGGCGAATCGTCCCTTCCGAATCTTTCATCGACGTCTTCTCCGCCCCGGGCGTATTCTCGACCGAACCGCCCAGCATCACGGTATAGCCGTTGGGATAAATCATCGAGGTGAAGTGGATCAGCACTTCGGCGCGCCCTTTCACGTGACCACCGCGCTGCACGCGCTCGATCTTTCCCTGGATGTAGGTCCCGGCCGGAATCACGACCCGGTCATTGACCACATACGGAAAGGCAGTCTCCGCGTACACCGGGTTCCCGTCTTTAGCTGTCTTCGTCGAAATTGCCTGCTTCAGCGATAGTGGAATCGTCGTTCCCGCTGGAATGGTCAGCATAGGCTTCTGAGACTCCGCCGCGGGCGCAGCCGGATTTGGCGGCGGCGATGTCTGTGCCGCCGCGATCGCTATCCCTGCCAGCAGCAAAACCCCAATAGAAGCAGCACGAATCCTCATCGAACACCTACCTGTTCAGGATAATTTCGCGACACGCTTGCAAACTCAGATGCGCACACCGGAGTGCCGGTTAGCTGCATGGCTAATCGGCGCACCCCGAGTCATTGTAGCTGAGGAATCCGGGCGCCAGCCGTGAACTGCCGGGATCGGGCTAGCGAAGCACGGGTGGCAAATGGCATGTTGCACGTGCGCTGAAAGTTATGCGCCCGCTACTTGTACAACAAATACTTTTCCCGTAGCCGCACAAATCCCTCCAGCCGCTCCTGCCAGTCCTCGGCAATCCGCCTCGGATCCTCTCCCGCTGCGATCGCCTCGAACACCGCCTGATTCACGAGCAGATCCGCCATGCGCTCCAGCTTGAAGTCGTTCGGATACAGCTTATGCAGCGCCGAGGCCAGCTCAATCCCCAATTCCGGCGAGTCCAGCGTATTCCGGTCCAGAACAATCAGGTTCACACCTTCGCATCGTTCCCCCGCAAAGTTACTCGATGACGGAGTAAAGACAATCGGCACGAACCGCACACTCTGAATACCGCGGGCGTTCAAGTATGCGGTTAATTCCCTGCTCTTGATCCAGGGTGCGCCCACCACTTCGAACGGCGTATCTGTGCCTCGCCCCACCGAGACATTCGTTCCTTCAATCAGCGCCACACCGGGATAAAGCTCCGCTTCGGTCAAATTCCGTAAATTGGGCGAAGGATTCACCCAGGTGAGGCCAGTCGAATCGAACCAGTCCCCCGGCTGCCAACCTTCAATCGTAACCACCTCGAGCCGCGTCCCAATGTGCCGCTCGGCATTAAACATTTTCCCAAGCTCACCCAAAGTCATCCCGTGCCGCACGGGCTCGGGAAAGTAGTTCGTAAAACTTTCCCGCCCGGCATTGAGATTGGAACTGGAATCGGAATCCGAAACCGGCCCCTGCACAAACGACCCCGTAATCGGATTCGGCCGATCCAGAATGACTACTTCAATTCCCGCCTTCGCGGCCGCTTCCAGGAAATATCCCATCGTAGTTTCGTAGGTGTAAAAGCGCGCGCCCGCATCCGCCAGATCGATCACCACCGCATCCAAACGCTTCAGCACGTCGATCGGCGGACGCCGCGCCGCATCGCTCGCCCCGTACACGCTATACACCGCAACTCCGGTCGCCGCATCCTTCGCATTCTTGATGTCCGTCGTATCCAGCGTCCCCGTCACCCCATGCTCTGGACTGAAAATCACTTCCAGCGAAATCCCCGGTACGTTCGCCAGCACGTCAATCGTCCGGCGGCCTTCCGAGTCCACGCCGGTCTGATTCGTCAGCAGTCCAATGTTTCGCGGAGCCCCGCCCCTGGCCGGATGCAGCGCCGCGAACTTCATCTCCTCGAGCACGTCAATTCCCGTCTTCGCGGTTCCATTCCGCACGGCCAGTTTGCGCGCCGCGCTCTGCATTTCGTTGTAGCCGGTGATGGTTGCCACACGCATCTTCTCGGCTTCGGCCGGATCGAGCGCCAGCGCCGCCGCCACCGCCGTCGCGACCCTGGTTCTGAGCGACACTGCGCTTCCCTTCTCTTTGGCCGGCAGCGCGTTCATGTGCACGGCGTTCGTCAGCAGCACGATGTAAGTCTTCGTCGCGGGATCAATCCACAGCGAAGTCCCGGTGAACCCCGTGTGTCCGTAACCGCCGACCGGCAACAGTTCTCCCCGATTAGTGGAGAAAGGAGAATCAATGTCCCACCCAAATCCCTGGACTGCCGTGCCGTTTACCGGTTGCTGTGGCGCAGTCATCTTCGCAATCGTCGCCGTAGTCAGCACGCCTCGCCCGCCATCCAGCATTGCTTGCGCAAAAAGCGCCAGATCGTCCGCCGTGGAAAATACGCCCGCATGCCCCGCCACGCCGCCCATCCGGCGAGCCGTAGGATCATGCACCACGCCGCGCAGCAGGTGATGATTCTCATCGTCTTCAGTGGGCGCAACGCGTGTTAAAGCACCCGGCTCCCACGAATGCGGAGGAGCGAACCGCGTCTCCTTCATGCCGAGCGGCGCAAAAATATGCTTCGCCGCATACTCATCGAGCGACTCGCCCGAGAACCGCTCCACCAGCGCTCCCAACACCACGAAGTTGATATCGCTATAAACAAACGCCGCGCCTGGAGCCCGCTCCGGAGGCGCCTCAAACGCCATCCGATACGCCGTCTCCTTCCCTTCCCACTTCTTCGCCAAATCCAGGTCCGGACCGAGGCCCGAGTAGTGCACCAGCAACTGCCGGATCGTAATATCCTGTTTCCTATTCTGGCCAAACTCGGGAAGATACTTCGCGACCGGATCGCTCATGCGAAACTTTCCCTGCTCCCACAGCTGCATGATCGCCGTCGCGGTTACGACAACCTTGGTCAGCGACGCGCAATCAAACACGGTATCGAGCGTCATCGCCTCCCGCCGAGGTTCAATCGCGCGGCTGCCGTAAGCCTCCCGATACACCACCTGTCCATCGTGCCCGACGATGAGGACGGCACCGGGGATCTGCCGTTGGGCGATGGCGTCGTTGACGATGGGGTCGAGAACGGCGAGGCGGGAATCAAGCGAAGTCTGGGAGAACGCGGCGGCAGAAAACAGGAGAGCGGACAGGAGAGCGGAGACCAGCAGATTTTTCGGCGAGTGTTTCACGTCTGTTGTGACTCTACATGACCCCGGAGACGCGGCTCAAGGCTGAACGGTACCAACGATGCTCTCTAGGTAACTCCCCGATTGCCTCTGCTCGCCGCCTTTGCTATAACCCCATCAGTTCACAAAATGCCCTTGAACGTGACGCTGCCCAATCGAGAATCCGGCTTTTCCTTCCTGCTGCGCAATTTCTCCGCGCAGGATGACCAGTTTCCGAGCGCCTTCAGCATCCTGGAAAAGGCCATCGCCGCCCACGCCTTCCCCGCCTGCTCGCTCGCGGTCACCTTCCGCGGAGAACTCGTGGCCCACAAGGCCCTCGGACGCTTCACCTACGATCCGGCGTCGCCCGAGGTCAAAACCGCAAACCTCTTCGATCTCGCTTCGCTCACGAAAGTCGTCGCCACGACCGCCATGGCCATGATTCTCTACGAGCGCGGCCTGCTTGATCTTGAAGCCCCGGTCACGGCAATTGTTCCCGAATTCGCTAATAATGACGCTCGCCGCCGCGAAATCACCCTGCGCATGCTGCTCGCGCACAGCTCCGGCCTGCCCGCCTACGAAAAACTTTTTCTTCGCGCGAAGGCTCGTGAAGACCTTCTGCAAGCTGCCTTCACCACCCCGCTGGCCGCTGCTCCCGGTGCGCGCGCTGAATACAGCGACATCGGCTTCATCATTCTCGGCGTCGTCCTCGAACGCCTCGCCGACGAATCCCTCGACGCGTTCTGCCAGCGCGAAATCTTCGGTCCGCTCGGCATGACTCACACGACATTCAATCCTACGCGCGCCTTGAAGGACTCGATCCCGCCAACCGCCGACGATCGCACCTTCCGCCACCGCATCATTCAAGGCGAGGTGCAGGACGAGAACGCGAGCGTCCTCGGCGGCATTGCCGGACACGCCGGCCTGTTCTCCACCGCCGAAGATCTGGCCATCTTCGCCCACGCCGTGCTCAACGCCGGATACCCCATCCTCCGCCCCACAACCGTCGAACTCTTTTCGCGCCGGGAATCCGCGCCCGAAGGCACTTCCCAAGCGCTCGGTTGGGACACGCCCTCCGCGCCTTCGCAATCCGGAAAATACTTTTCGCCCCGTTCCTTCGGACATCTCGGTTACACCGGCACATCCCTGTGGATCGACGCGGAGCGCGAACTTTCGATAACTTTGCTCACCAATCGCACCTGGCCCGACTGCCAGAACGAGGCCATCAAACAGGTACGCCCGGCATTTTGCGACGCGGTGATTGAAGCCTTGGGGAAGCAAGCTTGAAACGCGAAGCGAGCAGAGAACTCCGCCGCCTCGGCACCGAGAAAATAAACTTCGCCTCCGCCGATCTCGATCGTAAATCGGCGCTCGAAATCGCCCGCATCATCAACCGTGAAGATGCCAAGGTGGCTCGTGCCGTGCAGGGGGCCCTGCGGCAAATCGCGCAAGCGATCGATCTGATCGCTGCGGCGCTCTCCCAACGCGGGCGCCTCATCTACGTAGGCACCGGCACCAGCGGACGCATCGCCGCCCTCGACGCCGTCGAATGCCCGCCCACCTTTGACGCCAACCCGCGTATGGTGCAATTCATCATCGCGGGCGGCCCAAAAGCGCTGGGCACAGCCGTAGAAGCCGACGAAGACTCGCGCGTGCGAGGCCGCAAAGCCATCGCGAAGAAGAAGCCCACGAGCAAGGATGTCATCGTAGGCATCGCTGCCAGCGGGCGCACTCCCTTCACGATCGCCGCCATTGAATATGCGCGCGCGCACGGCGCAAAAACCGTTGCCGTCGTCTGCAACCCGAAATCCCCGCTTGGCAAAGCTGCGCACGTCGCCATCGTGGCGGACGTCGGTGCGGAAGTTGTCGCGGGCTCCACGCGCATGAAAGCCGGCACCGCGCAGAAGATGATCTTGAACATGCTCTCCACCGGGGCCATGACCCGTCTTGGCTACGTCTACGGCAATCTGATGGTCAACGTCCACCCGAAGAATGAGAAGTTGGTCGAACGCGGAGTGGGCATCCTGGAAAAAGCCGCCGGACTCGACCCCCAAGCAGCGCGCAAACTCCTCGCCGCCGCAGGAGGTCGCGTCCCCGTGGCGTTGGTGATGGCCAAGGCTGGGGTCGGGCGGGCTGACGCTGCCGCTGCCCTGAAGAAATCCGCGGGCCGAGTCCGCCAAGCCATTGCGGCCGCGAAGCCCAGGTAGGAGGCAGATGCTCTCTTCGCCTGGGTTCTGCTGGCCTGGACTCTCCTCGCCTGGATTCGCGGGAGTTACAAACGGAACTCCTGCTGGCAGTTCCACGTCCCACGCCCTCGCATTCCCCGCTAGAATATTCACAGCATCCCGCTGCCTGTGCTTCATCGCGGGGTATCTCAGGAAATCATCACGACATGGATAAGCTGGTAATCCGCGGTGGTAATCCCCTGCTGGGGACGGTGCGAATCAGTGGCGCGAAGAACGCCGCGCTCCCTTGCATGGCGGCAGCCTTGCTCACCGACGAACCGGTGATTCTCGAAAACATCCCGCAGGTGCGCGACATCGAGACCACGCGCAAGCTGCTCGCGGCCATGGGCGCCGAAGTCGAACTCGGCTACGGACGCGCCCATCACCGCACCACGATTTGCGCGCGCACGCTCGCCGCTCCTGAAGCGTCTTATGAGCTGGTCAAGACCATGCGGGCCTCCACGCTCGTCCTGGGGCCGCTCGTTGCCCGCTGTGGCCGCGCCCACGTCTCGCTGCCCGGCGGATGCGCCATCGGTGCCCGCCCCATCGATCTGCATATCAAAGGTCTGGAGCGGCTGGGCGCGAAGATCACGCAGGAGCACGGCTACGTCGAGGCCGTCGTTGATCCGCTAAAAGGCGACCGCCTCCGTGGCGCTGAAATTGTTTTCGACAAGATTACTGTCACCGGCACCGAGGACGTGCTTATGGCCGCCACGCTTGCCGATGGCGAGACCGTCATGCAGAACTGCGCCCGCGAACCGGAAGTCGCGGACCTGGCCGCGCTGCTCAACGCCATGGGCGCCAAGATCCAAGGCGCGGGCACGTCGACGATCCGTGTAACGGGAGTCGCCAAGCTTCACGGCGCCAGGCACCGCATCATCCCCGACCGCATCGAAGCCGGAACCTTCATCATCGCCGGCGCCCTCACCGGCGGGGACCTCAACGTCGCCGCATGCGATCCCACGCACCTCACCGCCATTCTGCAGAAGCTGGCGGAAACCGGCGTGAAAACTGCGGTGAAAGCCGACTCCGTCCGCGTCATGGGCGATCAGCCGCACCAAGCCGCCGATATGAACACTGAGGAATATCCCGGCTTCCCCACCGACATGCAGGCGCAATACATGGCGCTGGCCACGCAGGCCGCAGGCACGTCGATCATCACGGAAAATATTTTCGAGAACCGCTTCATGCACGCGCAGGAACTGCTCCGCATGGGCGCCAACATCAAGATCGAAGGCCGCCGAGCCATCGTCCGCGGCGGAACTCCACTCAGCGCCGCCGCCGTCCTCGCTTCGGACCTGCGCGCCTCGGCCTCGCTCGTGCTCGCCGCCCTGGTTGCGGATGGTGAGACCATCATCGACCGCGTCTATCACCTGGACCGCGGCTACGAGAACATCGAGGAAAAGCTGAAAGCCGTGGGCGCCGAAATCCGCCGCGTCGGCAACATCTTCCCGAAACGAGCCGCAGCCCCCGCGCAATCCTGACGGGTAACGGAAACCAGCTGACGCAAACCAGGCTCGAGATGACCTTGTGTCTCGTCCATGGGGATAGCGTCCAGAGTCGATTGCTCCGCTCCAGATCAGCCCATACCGACCTTCCGTTCCACCCGGCGCATGTTACCCAGGTTACCTACGTGTGCCACTTATTACCGCATTTCGCCCTCCTGTTTATGCGACGATCATCCCATGGGGTCTGTCACAGGCGCCAAACCGGCTAAGGTGCTGTCCCCGGTCTTGTGCGTCGATCTCGACGGCACTTTGATCAAGGGGAACGTCCTTTGGGAGTGCGTCCTCTTACTCCTGAAGACTCGCCCCATCACCCTGCTGCTGCTCCCCTTCTGGTTGCTTTCGGGACGAGCCTTTCTCAAACGCAAGCTTGCCGCGCGGATCCACCTCAACCCCGCTTGTCTTCCCTATCGGCAGCAAGTTCTTGATCTCCTCCAGCAGGAAAAAGCCAACGGTCGCCGCATCGCGCTCGTAACCGCGGCCGACGGCGAGCTTGCCGACGCGATTTCCAGTTATCTGGGTCTCTTCGACGAAGTACATGCCAGCAACGGACGACTGAATCTCAAGGGAGCGAACAAAGCTGCAGTTCTAGCCGAGCGCTTCGCCCAGACCGGCTTCGAATATGTGGGCGACTCTGCCGCCGATGTAGAAGTTTGGCGTAACGCTCGCGCCGCATACGTGGTGGGCACCGAAGCCCGCGCCCGGCAAGCCGCAGCCGTGACCACGCTCAAAGGCACGATTCTCGAACCGCGGGAATCGTTCCGCACGACGTTCCGCACATGGATCAACGCCCTCCGCGGCCATCACTGGGCGAAAAATCTTCTGCTCTTCCTGCCCCTTGCACTGTCGCACAACCTCGCGGTCGAGCCCATTGTCCGCACTTTCGCTGGCTTCGCACTCTACGGCTTTTGTGCCTCCGGACTCTATATTCTCAACGACCTCCTCGATCTCCATTCCGATCGCGAACATCCATGGAAAAAAGAGCGCCCATTCGCCGCCGGCGCAATCTCAATTCCTGAAGGATTGCTCGCGGCGCTTATCTTGCTCTCGTCGGCGCTCGGCCTGGGATTCTTCCTCGACGTGCAATTCGGCCTGGCCCTGCTCGGATATGCCACGCTTACCATGTTGTATTCGCTCTATCTCAAGAAGATTGCTCTGCTTGACGTCTTCATTCTTTCGAGTTTCTACAGCTTCCGCATCCTCGCCGGAGCTCTGATTTCCGCCACGCCACTTTCGCAGTGGTTCCTGGCGTTCTCGATGTTTTTCTTTCTTAGTCTCGCGATGGCGAAACGTTACTCTGAGTTACTTCACGCCAGCGACTTGGTTAAGGCGGGTAACTCGGGACGCGGCTATCATACCGGCGACCGCGAATTGCTGCTTTCGCTCGGCGTCGGCAGCAGTTTTTCCGCGGTCGTCATTTTCAGCCTCTATGTTCACAGTCAGGACGTGCGTTTGCTCTACTCCTCGCCGGAGTTTCTCTTTCTGCTTTCCCCCATCGTTCTTTATTGGCTCAGCCGAAACTGGCTGTTGGCGCATCGCGGAGAATTAAAGGAGGATCCGGTCACGCTCGCCATCCGGGATCCCGTCAGTTACGGGGTGGCCGCGGCGTCGGCGGCCGTGATCGTTGCGAGCATGATGCACGTGCACTGGTAAGGTAATCGCCAAAGGTCTAATTGGTTTTTCGGAGTTAGTCAACTTGCTTTCGGTACACTAAGTATGTCAGGTCAATCAGCCGCAACCTTACGCAAGCAACCCGCAACCTCGCCGTCCATCAAGCGAGTTCTCTCGTGGGGCCGTTACCCGAAAACCGCGCACCATCATGTTCACAAGCCGGCGTGGAACGACCAGGTGCCGGAAATTCTCAGAGCGGCGGCGCCCGGCTCGCTGCTGCCCTATGGCCTCGGCCGCAGCTACGGCGACTCTTGTCTTAACGCCGGACGAGAACTGATTGACTGTCGCCGACTCAACCGCATTCTTGGTTTCGACGAATCCAACGGCATGGTCCGTTGCGAGGGCGGAGTCAGCCTCTCCGATATCATCGACGTGTTCCTCCCTAAGGGATGGTTCCTTCCCGTCACGCCCGGCACTCGCTTTGTCACCGTCGGCGGAGCCATTGCCAACGACGTCCACGGCAAGAATCATCACTGCGCGGGAACCTTCGGCGCTCACGTCCGCCAAATCGGACTGCATCGCTCGAACGACGGTCTGGTCATCTGCAATTGTGAAGAAAATCCCGACATGCTGCACGCCACCATCGGGGGTCTCGGTCTGACCGGCATAATCGCCTGGGCGGATATTCAACTCAAACGGGTGGCTGGTCCGTGGATCGACGCAGAACTCGTCCCCTTCCAGTCTCTCAGCTCATTCCTCGACCTGAGCCGCGAAAGCAACGACCGCTTCGAATACACCGTAGCCTGGCTCGACTGCTTCGCCGGGAAAAATCCTCGAGGCATCTTCTTTCGCGGAAACCATGCAGCCGATCATGGTAAGGAATTCCATCCCAAGCGCGGCCCCAAACTGCCCTTCGCACTACCGGCCTGGTTGCTCAACCGTTACTCTGTAAAGGCCTTCAACACCGCCTACTACAGGGTCCACGCGGCCAAGAAGGGTACAGCCGTCGTACCTTACGATTCGTTCTTCTACCCCCTCGATTCCATTCGGCAATGGAACCTGCTCTATGGCAGACAAGGTTTCCTGCAATATCAGTGCGTAATCCCGGAAACAAATCTCGAAGCTTTCGAGGAGTTACTCGATCGCATCGCCCGCTCCGGCATGGGCTCATTCTTAGGAGTGCTGAAGCAATTCGGCTCTGCGCCACCGGCTGGCATGCTCTCATTCCCGCGGCCCGGGCTTACCATCGCGCTCGACTTCGCCATGCGCGGGGAGCGCACTTTGAAACTCATGCAGTCGCTCGATGAAATTGTCCAGCAAAGTGGCGGAGCGCTCTATCCCGCCAAAGACGCCCGCATGAGCCCCGCTCTGTTTGAAGCCTCGTTCCCGCGCTGGCGCGGCTTTGTTCCCTACATCGACCCGAAGATGTCATCCTCATTCTGGCGACGTGTGACGGGGGCACAATAACAATGACAGTCACCGCGCACCCCACAACTTGGCGTCCCGCGGCCACGCCCGCGATTTCCATGAAGAAGATCATCATCCTTGGCGCCACTTCCGGCATGGCGCTGGAAATCCAACGCCAGTTGGCTTACCAGGGTCGCGAGTTACTCCTCGTAGCTCGATCACCCCAGCGCCTTGCCGAACTCCAGGCCGACTTAACGGTTCGTGGCCCACAGCAAGTCTTGACTTACGCTGCTGACTTAGCATCCATTCAACAACACACCGCCATCTTCGAATTTGCCCGCCACAACTTTCCCGACTTTGACACCGTGCTCCTCGCTTACGGCTCGATGCACGACCAGAAGGAATCTGAGGGATCGGTCGACGTTCTGCTGGAAGAATTGCGAGTCAACTTTGTCAGTGCCGCCGCGATCCTAACCTTGTTTGCCGCCGATTTGGAGCGCCGGCGCACCGGATGCCTGGCCGCCATCACCTCCGTCGCCGGAGATCGAGGGCGCCGCTCCAATTTTGTCTACGGTTCGGCCAAAGGCGCTCTTTCCCTATTCCTCCAGGGACTCCGCAGCCGCCTTCATCCCGCCGGCGTCCGTGTCATCACCATCAAGCCCGGACCGGTGCAGACTCCTATGACCGATCACCTGCGCAACTCCGAACGCTTTGCCGATCCGGAGCAGGTTGCCCACGACATCGTGGGCGCGCTCGAACGCCGCTCGCCCGACGTTCTCTACACCCCAAGAGTCTGGCGCTACATCATGACCGCCGTGCAACAGATTCCGGAAGCCATCTTCAAGCGCTTATCTTTCTGACATTGAAAGAAAAAGGGCCGCATCGCTGCGGCCCACTCTTACGTTATTGGCTCTGGGCGGCACGGCTGAAGCCGTGCTCTACCCGTTCTTGTTCGAACATAGTTCATAACTGCCCGAGACGGGGCAAGCCCCGTCTCTACACAATCTTTACCGTCTTCCGCGTCCGCCCCCGCCGCCGGAGTGGCCGCCACCGTGACCTCCCTGACCACCGCCTGGGCCGCGGCCGCGACCGCGCCGCCGGCGATTGCGATCGCGATCGCCCCCGCCGCCGCTGGGACGTCCGTCTCGCGCGCCCTCCGGACGCGCGGCGCTCGCGTCTACCGACGCAACCACTCCATCCACACGGTTGAAGTTTGGCTCGTCATCCGCGTCGAACTCGGCACCGCCTTCGATCACTGCCGTGGGCGCGCTCTGCGGCATTAAAGGCGCCGCGTCCGCTACCTCGGCCGTTTCTGGAAGAGTTGGAGCCACTCCGCCCGGCGACATCTTGGCGCGCTGCTCTTTCAGGATCGCCTTCCGCGACAGCTTGATCCGGTTGCCTTCGACGGCCAGAACCTTCACCAGCACCTGGTCGCCTTCTTTCAGCTCATCGCGAACATCCTTGATTCTGTGTTCGGCGACTTCGCTGATGTGCAGCAGGCCGTCCAAGCCCGGCAGAATCTCGACGAACGCGCCGAAATCCGCCAGCCGGCTGACCCTTCCGAGATATGTCTTCCCCACCTCGGCCGAAGCCGTCAGATCGCGAATGATCTGCAAAGCTTTGTTCGCCGAAACTTCATCGTTCGACGCCACGTTGACCTTGCCGGAATCTTCGACGTCGATCTTCACGCCGGTCTGCTCGATGATGCTGCGAATCATTTTGCCACCGGGCCCAATCACGTCGCGAATCTTGTCCACCGGAATCTGCAGGGTGTAGATACGAGGCGCGTACGCCGAGACCTTGACGCGCGGCTCGGCCAGGACCTCGTCCATCTTTCCGAGAATGAACAATCGCCCACGTTGCGCCTGGGCCAGCGCCTCGCGCATGATCTGCGAAGTGATGCCGGCAACCTTGATATCCATCTGCAGGGCAGTGATGCCGTCTTTGGTTCCGGCAACTTTGAAATCCATGTCACCGTAATGATCTTCCGCGCCCGCAATGTCGGTCAGGATGGCGTAGTGCTCACCTTCCTTCACCAATCCCATCGCCACCCCGGCCACCGGGGCCTTCAAGGGCACGCCCGCGTCCATCAGAGAAAGCGAGGCGCCGCAAATCGTGGCCATTGACGACGATCCGTTCGACTCCAGAATGTCGGAGACGACGCGCATGGCGTAAGGCCAGTTATCTTCGGTCGGAAGCACGGCCGTAATGGCGCGCTCGGCGAGCGCTCCGTGGCCGATCTCGCGGCGTCCGGCGCCACGCATGAAGCCGACTTCTCCCACGGAGAACGGGGGAAAGTTGTAGTGCAGCATGAAGCGCTTCTTGGCTTCGCCTTCAAAGCCCTCGAGACGCTGCATGTCGTCGCTGGTGCCAAGCGTGGTGGTAACCAACGCCTGGGTTTCACCGCGGGTGAAGACGGCGCTGCCGTGCGCGCGCGGCAGAACGCCGGCTTCGATCCAGATCTGGCGAATCTGGTCGAAGGCGCGCCCGTCGGGACGGTGCTTGTGATCGATCACCTGGTTGCGGAAAATGCGCTCACGCAGAATCTCGTAGTATTTCTTGAGCTTCGCCTGGCCAGCTTCGTCGTCCTCGGGCAGGGCGGCCAGCAGTTCCTTCTCCAGCGTGCGAACCAATTCGTGGCTTTCGGATTTCGGATGTTTTTCGGTATCAAGAGCGCCAGACAATCGCTTGCCGATCTTCGCTTCGAGGCTTTTGAAGTAAGCCTCGTCGAATTCCGGCGGCGTCACCTGGCGCTTCGGCTTGCCGACCTTGCTGCGCAACTCTTCGATGGCGGCACAGATCTTCTTGATTTCGGTGTGCGCAAATTCGATCGCGTCCACCACCGTCTCTTCCTTTACTTCTTTCGCGCCCGACTCGATCATGCAAATCGCATCGGCGGTGCCTACGACCATGATGTTGAGCAGGCCGTCACGCATTTCGGTGTAGGTGGGATTGGCGATGAAGCGGCCTTCGACCAGGCCGACACGCACGGCGCCGAGCGGGCCTAGAAACGGAATATCGGAGAGGGTCAGGGCGGCCGAAGCGGCGTTGATGCCGCAGACATCGGGATCGTTTTCCGTGTCGGCGGAGAGGACAAGGGCGATGACCTGGGTCTCGCACTTGAAGCCTTCGGCGAACATCGGACGGACCGGCCGGTCAATCTGGCGGCAGGTGAGAACCTCGCGGTCGCTCATGCGCCCTTCGCGCTTGATAAA
>Ga0074044_10000778_pt1 | contig 29799 bp, 26 predicted proteins | sample BogForMeECP23OM1_FD_94443 | JGI IMG/M metagenome (GOLD analysis project Ga0074044, IMG submission 94443) | Bog forest soil microbial communities from Calvert Island, British Columbia, Canada - Bog Forest MetaG ECP23OM1 | ecosystem: Environmental > Terrestrial > Soil > Wetlands ...
AATCTATGCTGTCATCCTGAGCGAAGCGAAGGACCTATGCATTCGCACGCCCGCTGTTCCCCGACCCAACCAGCACCAAATTGGTCTATGTAACTTTAGTCGAGACTGGTAGATAATGATCCCGACCGAGGGGGTCATGGGTTAAACCCGTGGCCCTTTTTCGCTACGTGGAGCAGCGGAGTGGACCTTTAGTAGCGTGATTTTTGCGAAAGGGCAAGAAATGTCTTGGACAAATCCGTCGGTACTTGCACTGAGCCGAGACCGCGATCCCGTCGAGGCCATTACTTCAGAGGCCCGAAATGTTGTTTTCCGTGCCTTGGAAAGCGGTTGGCAGGGCCCACCCTTTGACCCGTTCAAGCTCGCCGAGTTGCTAGGAATCCAGACCGATCCAACATCGGAGGTACTGGACGCGAGGACCGTCCCAATTGGGCCAAACCGATACAGGGTCGATTTCAACCCCGACCGACCGCACAGACGGACCCGATACTCGATCTTTCATGAAATAGCGCATACGCTATTTCCCGACTGCGCTCAGATGATCCGCACTCGTGGAGCGCATAACGCGAGTAGACGCGACGACTGGCAGCTAGAAACCCTGTGCAACGTGGCCGCGGCTGAATTCCTTTTGCCAATAGGATCCTTAGCACAAGTCAACAATTTGTGCGCCTCCGTCGACACAGTTCTTGAACTGCGTGAGAGATATGAGGCGTCGGCTGAGGCAGCCCTGCTGCGACTCTGCCGTGTGACCGCCGAGCCAGCGTTGGCATTTTCTTCTCATCGCGATCATGCCACCGACCGCTACGTTATTGACTACGCTACGCCTACTGCTAAAGCGCACTGGAATCTTCCTGCAGGATGGGTCTTGCCGAGCCGAACGGCTGCTGCGCAATGTACTGCCATCGGCTACACAGCCAAGCAGACTGAGCAATGGCCCTCTTTAGGGGAAGTTCGCGCAGAATGCATAGGAATCGCACCGTTTCCACGAGATATTTATCCACGGGTAATCGGATTTCTGCGCCATGTGCACCTACAGCCGGTAAACGAGTTGTCGGTCACATATCTTCGTGGCGACGCGACCTCTACCCGCGGAACGGGTGCCAGGCTTCTCGTGCAAGTTGTCAACGATGGCGCGTTTACCTGGGGCGGCGGTGGTTTCGCGGCGGCAGTTAAACGTAGGTGGCCACCAGCACAAAAGGCGTTTACGGAACGAGTCACAGCTGATAGAAGCGCGCTTCGACTCGGTAGCGTGGTGACCTGCGCCTTGGAACCCAATGTGACGCTGGTCAGCGTCGTCGCGCAACGAGGATACGGCCCCTCACCGCATCCGCGAGTTCGTTATGGCGCGCTAAGGGAGGCCCTGTTGCGGGTGTTAGAGATCGCAAAGGAACGGAATGCAAGTGTCCATATGCCGCGCATAGGCACGGGATTAGCTGGCGGTTCCTGGCCAGTGATAGAAGAAATCATCCGCGAAATCTTGACCAGAGCAGGTATCAAAGTATTCGTATACGACCTACCCCAGGGAAAGGAAAAGACCAAAGCACAAAGAGACTTGGCGTTTACCGCTTGAGGTGGCCGAGTGCCTAAGCTAATTGTATTGATTTCAGGAAACGTCTCAGCTGGCAAGACTACGCTGTCTGATGGGCTGCGAAGGCAATACGGCGCTACAGTCGTAAAGACAAAAGAAGTGCTCAAGGACTTGGCGCTGAAGAAACTGAAGACAGAGTTACCTTCAGAACGCAGGGCCCTCCAGGAATTCGGGACCCAACTCGATGAGGAAACACGCGGCGAGTGGGTTTTAGGCGCGCTGAAGAAGCACATAAGTGACGCCAAGGTTGCACAAGACGACGTGGTTGTGGTGGACGCCGTGCGAATTCTCGAACAGATAAAGGCGGGCCGCCGATCTTATCAATTCGCCGTCAAGCACATTCACCTGGAAGCCCCACCTGCCGCTCTTGCCAAACGGTACAAGACCCGCGGGAATGCTAGCGTAAGGGAGCTGCCGACGTATTCGGAAGTGGAGCGTAACCCTACCGAATCACGTGTCGCAAGCCTGAGAGGGTCTGCTGATTTCGTCGTGGATACTCAACGGTGTACTCCTGACGACGTTTTGGTACGGGTTGCGACCTACTTGGGCTTGGTTACCCGCGACTACTCGCGATTAGTCGATGTTTACGTAGGCGGCCAATATGGCAGCGAGGGGAAGGGGCACATCATCTCCTATGTTGCTCGAGAGTACCAGGTGCTCGTGAGGGTGGGTGGCCCCAACGCGGGTCACAAGGTGTTCATGGAGGGTGGCTCTGTAACCCACCACCAGCTACCGTCGGGCACACTCCGGACAGACGCGAAGTTGCTTATCGGGCCGGGGGCGGTGCTGAACATTGAGCTGTTGATGCAGGAAATCGCCCACTGCAAAGTTTCTGCGGAAAGGCTTCGGATTGATCCACAGGCAATGATCATCACTTAAGGAGGATATCGCTGGCGAAGCGGGGCTAAAGAAGAGAATCGCCTCAACCAAACAAGGTGTAGGATTTGCGACCGCTCGGAAAATCATGGAACGAGGTGGAAAAACCAAACTCGCAAGTGACTACAAGGAACTCCACCCTTACATTAGCAGCACATGGGAGGAACTGGAGAGAGCATACAGTGCGGGGTCGAAGGTATTGCTTGAGGGCACGCAGGGGACGGGCCTCAGCATTCATCACGGGTGTTACCCATACGTGACTTCGCGGGATACAACCGTTGCTGGTTGCCTATCGGAAGCCGGTATTTCTCCGAGCAGAGTGCGAAAAGTCGTAATGGTGTGCCGCACGTACCCAATCCGCGTTCAGAGTCCGCCGAAGGGGACCTCGGGACCGATGTCCCGGGAACTCAAGTGGAATGACATATCGCGACGCAGCGGCATACCCCTGGCTAAACTGAAGAAGACGGAGAAGACCTCTACGACGAATCGCGACAGGCGGGTCAGCGAATTCGACTGGGCGCTGCTACGAAAGGCGGCGGCCCTCAATGGCCCCACAGACGTGGCGCTCACGTTCGCAGACTATCTACACAAAAAGAACGAAGACGCCCGTAGGTTCGAGCAGTTGCACCCTGACGACATTCAGTTCGTCGAGCAAGTGGAGAGGGTGGCTGCAGCACCGGTAGGTCTGGTATCCACGAGGTTCGACTTCCGGGCCATCATAGATCGGCGAGCGTGGTAATGGGTGTCACTCCATCTGAATTAGCGGAGCTCTATCCCAGCCTCTACCATATGGCGGAAGGCGATAGTTGGGCCGGAATACAGCGTCACGGTTTACTCAGTACCGAGGCACTCCTTGATCTATTCGAAGTGCCGCCAGAAAGACGTCACTCGACCTTGGCTGGGCAGCGGACGGGATCTGTCGTGATTGAGCACCCCGTACATGGCAGGGCCGTCATTAGGGATCAGAAACCTCTAATTCGCTCTAAGCTCGAAGGATGCCTTCAGGAATGTACATTCGACCAATGGCTCAAGATGTTGAACTCGCGGGTGTTCTTCTGGCTGTGCGAAGAGCGCCTTCAAACTCTGATGTGCGCTCGTGAATACTGCGCCAAGACACATGTAGTGCTTGTCTTGGACACCTTACGTCTCGCCAACGACCTTCAGGAATCGATCACGCTGGCCCCGATGAATACAGGCAATACTCGACCCTACGCGCACCCTCGCGGCCTGGGAACCTTCAGTCGTATGGCGGATTACCCGTTCACGCAGCGCTTACACCGCGGTTTGTACTACACGGTTGTTGAGCTAGCCGTCGAAGGCGGCGTTTCGAACGTTATGGAGTACGTAACTCAGGTCGCAGAAATGCGCTGCTCAAGCTGTGACAAGACGAGCCAGCAGAGTATTCGCACCATCAGAAAACTCTATCCCTGACCTTTTTCATCACATCCAGACTGTGAGCCCCATCACAGACATCCAGCCCGACCGATGCGACAATGTTTCCTGATTAGGGCAAGGAGCAAGTGTGCCCGTCTCCAGAGACGGACCGCGAACCCGCCCAAGCCCGTTTGCCAGTAGCTCTTTGATAAACAAAAGTTGAGGCGATGAGCGGGCGTCAGCCCGCCGCCAAAATCCTAAAAAGCATAGAAAAACCGAGGATTCGGAGCTAAGTCCTTATTCCGGAATATTTTGAAAATAAGTCCTTTAGGCTCTGGATTTTGGCGGACGAATACCCCCTAAATCAATGATTCCAATAGCAAGGGGGGGGAGGGGGTAGGAGTAAACACGGATTAATACCCAAAGAGTAAACAAACCAGAATCCCAAGTCGCTTTGAGTTCCCAGTTCTCAGTAGGTGCGCCGAACACTGATGGCTGACGGCTGATAGCGGAAGGCTACCTCATCCCATCAGCATCCCGCCATTCACGTTGAGCACATGCCCCGTGATGTAGGAAGCATCGTCGGAAGCCAGAAAGCACACCGCGCTGGCAACGTCCTCCGGCAAGCCGACGCGTCCCAGCGGAATCGACTTCACCGCATTCTGTTTGAATTCTTCGCTCAGCACCGCCGTCATGCCGGTCTCGATGAAACCCGGAGCTACCGCGTTGCACGTGATGTTGCGCGACGCTACCTCTCGCGCCATTGCCATCGTCAGCCCGATCAGCCCGGCTTTCGAAGCCGCATAGTTCGTCTGTCCTGCCTGACCCATTTGCCCGAAGACGCTGGTGATGTTGATGATCCGTCCCCAGCGCTGCTTGAGCATCGAACCGATCACCTGCTGGATGCAGAGATACGCGGAGGTCAGATTCGTCGTCAGCACCGCGTCCCAGTCGGCGCGCTTCATGCGCATCACCAACTGGTCGCGCGTGATGCCGGCGTTGTTCACCAGAATGTCGATCTTGCCGAATTGCCCGAGCGCCGATTTGATCCCGGACTTCACCTGGTCTTCGTCCGCGACGTCGATGACGAAGGCCGAGGCCTTGCCTCCCGCCGCCGCGATCCCGGCGACCAGTTCGTCGAGTTTCTGCCGATTGCGCGCCGCCACCGCTACGGTCGCGCCCTCCCGCACCAGGGCCAGCGCGCAGGCGTGACCGATGCCCTGCGACGCTCCCGTAACCAGCGCGACTCGCCCCTCGAGTTTCATGACTGCTCCTTATCGTTATCGTTAGGAAACCAACCTGGCAACCGATGTGTAGAACGGAGGATTATAAACGTCGACAGGGGCAACTGGTGGGCTCAGGCTACGCGGCGCAAAAAATCTTAACCACCGAGGACACAGAGGAACACAGGGAAGCAACCACGGGGCCGAGGACCTAGCCGGCTTGCGTTGCGGCGCGGCCGAGCGTCGCCGCCCCAAGAATCCTTTCAATCTTCTCGACCAGCGTCCGTCTCGAATACGGCTTCGCCAGAAAATACGTGCGCGACTCGGGTGCTTCCGTCTCGTACTCCGGGTTGCCGTAACCCGACGTCACCAGGACCACAACCTCTGGTGAATGCTGCCGCAGATCCTGGCCCAGTTGCTGCCCTGACCGTCCCGGAAGCACCATGTCGGTTATCACCAGATCGATTCGCCGCTTGCATTCTTCGTACACCTTCATCGCATCTCGCGCATCCTCGGCGGGCAGAACTTCAAAGCCCGCGCTCTCCAGAATGCTGCAAGTCGCCTCCCGCACAAACGGTTCGTCCTCTACCAGAAGAATCGTGCGCCGCCGGGGCCGATCGTTGGTGAATACGTAGGGCTGAAGAGTCATCGCAACCTCCAATGCACTTTGCTTACGGCTCCTCTTCAGCAATTGCACTGCCTCGGCGGCTTCCGAAAATCGGCGCGCTCCGCACCAAGGTCTCTGTGGTTCGAAATATGTTCGGGATATTGTTCGGAATCTACTTCGGCGCGGTAAGAATCGTCTGCTTCGGATCGAGCACAATCTTATGCACGCCGCTCGGCGCAATCAGCCGAAACCCAGTCTCCCGGCCATCGGCCAGCACTTCGCCCAGAAAAACCAGCGCGTTACCCGCCGTCGTGCCATACACCGGAACCGCCGTCACCAGATCGTCGGGCGCGTCCTTTTGTACGATCATGCCCGTAACCGTGGTCACGCCAGTTTTCTCTGTAATGCGAATTTCGCGCGCTTCCAGCTTCGGAATCGCCGTCCCTTGGATCCAACCTTCCAAAAACCAGTCCAGCTTGTGACGATTCTCGTACCAAAGTGGGCGCGGCAGTTCCTCTTCGAAAACTTGCATCAGTTCCTGCGTGCTTATGCTCTTTCCCGCATAGCGCTCCCTGATTTTCCGCAGCGCGCGGAAGAACGGCTCATCGGAAGCGGCGGCGGGATTCGCCCGCCCTTTCCGGGAACGGGATGCCGCTTCGGAATCGTGCAGCGTGGCATCGCGCAGCATGGATCGCAGCATGTGAAACAGCCACGTGCCTCTTTCGTAGCTGATCGCCTCGTATCCTCCAGGAAAGTGCGACGACTCCAGCCGCTGCCCCAGGGTCACCGGTCCGGCGTCGCGCAGCCACTCTCCATCTTTGTTCTTGCTCAGAAGATCGCGCCGGTACGTTTCCAGAACCTGCCGGAATTGCGCCGGGTTCTGTTGCTCCAGCATCATCAGCGCCGCATAGTTTGCCAGTCCTTCCGATATCCACTGATCGCGATAGCCCTTCCACAGCACGAGATCGCCCCACCACTGATGCGCCGTCTCGTGGACCAGAACCTGGTTGTCGAGCTCGCGCATCACCGGATCAAGACGCAGATCCGTTTGCTCCCGCGGACTGAGAAACGCAAAGCTCGACAGAAATACCAGCCCCGGCCATCCCTGGCTCAAATTGCCCGGCATCTGCGTCAGCGCCAGCGAACCATACGGATACGGCCCAAACCACTGCGAGAAACTCTCAATTGCCTTCGCCGCCCTGTCCGCCACCGCCTGCACATTGTGCGCCGGCGACGGAGGCGGCGGAGTCGCCATGACCGGTACATTCGATCCCGATCCCCGCTGGGTAACATCAGGGATGGGCGGCTGCGCAATCATCTCCGCCGGTGCCTTCGGAAACGATTTCTCCACCCCCTTCGTGCCGTACGCCTCCACCAGAATGTTCCCAGCCCTCGCCTCGGCCCGAACGTACTTGCCCAGGTTGAACCCCGCCACCGGAATTGGCCGCTCTGAGGTCCAGCGCGAAACTTTCTCCGCCCCTGCTTTCCGGTTCGTTTCCGCATCGTCTTCGTCTCTGCCCGCACGCGACATCTGTTTTCCCGTCGCCAGCAAAGTCCAGTTCGCCGGATAGTGAAACTCCATATCGAACTGCGCCGGGCTCAAACCGAAATTCGGATACCACGTGCCGCGCTCGCCCACATAGAGCAATCCGTTCCCCGCCTCCGACAGAACCTCGCCCGCATACGTAAAGCGCAGTTTCAATTCCTGCCCGGGCAAGAGCGGAGCCGGAAACACCACCGCCACCAGATCGTTGCCTTTTCGCTGCAGCTCGGTTCCTTCAATCGCCGGGTTCTGGATGAAGTCCACCGCCCGCCCATCCGCCTCGAGCGCATCAATCTTCAGATAACGCGACAGCTCAAACAGCAGCGTCCTTTCTCCTCCGTTGCGAATTCGAACCTTCACCTCCGTCCATGCTCGCAACATAGTCGGAGGCTGCACCGACGCTCGAATCCGGAAGCTCGTGATCGAGACATCGCCAGGCGGAGGAGCCGAAGTTGCTCTGCCCGCCACGCCAGGCGCAAACGAAGTCCAGATATCGAAAAACGAGATGCCGTCTTTCATCCGCGGCTGCCCCGCCCACAACGGCTCGGCGCCGGCCGCATCCCAGAACACTTCAAAACCGCCCAGTTTCTTGCCCAGCAAATGCGCGTGCAGGAGAGGCGGAAATTTTCGAGCCAATTCGCTTCCACGCTCGCGCCCACCCGGCGCCGGAAGAAAATGACTGAAGTCCAGCAGCAAGCGCAGGGCATCAAACTCCGCCAGGCTGCTGCTCGCATCGCTCCATTCTTTTATGAATTCCGCGCCCTCTGGCGCTGGCGAAAGAAAGCGCTGCAAGACCGCCGCCGTGTCGTCGTTGAAGCGCAGATATCCTGAAGTGAACTGCTCTTCGAGAATTGCCATCCCTGTAAACAGAGCGAGCGATCCGCGCTCCACCCGGTTCGGCGGCCGCAGCCGTATCTCGCCCTCACCCTCGAAGAATGCGCCTGTAATCCGCCCGCAAATGTCTTCCGTAAACGCGAGCGTACCGTCGTCCAGATCGAGATGAAGATCAGGCCGGTCGATCGCGGCGTCGCGAACGTGGTACACCCGTTGCGGATCGAGTCCGACCGAACGAATCCGCGAGTAGAGCGCGCTCGTGGTTGGGGGACAGTCGGGGCTTGGCTCTGCTGCCTGCGCGTAGGATGCGGCGCCAAAGCACCATGCCAACCCGATCATGCGCCATCGTCGCAGCGACCCTGGCCTCATAGGTGGGTCGTCCCTCCGGGACTTGACTCATTTCTGCGTTTGTCCCAGCGCTGAAGCGCTGGGCTAAGCTGGTTCGCCCCTCCGGGGCTGGTATGTACACCGCTTGGAGACTCGGGCCTCTTTCACCGCAAAGACTCGGCGCCTCTTCCCGCCGCCCAGTTCCAGCACCTTGGTCATCTTACCGACCATCCGCGCCGTTGCTAGAATCAGCCGAGTGCGAGCCCTCGTCCTCATTCTAGTGCTTCTGGCGGCGCTGCCCGCGCCCGCCGACGTCATCCATCTTAAGAATGGACGCGCCATCTGGGCCGACCAGGTGCGCGAAACCAAAGATCGCGTCGAGTATGACCTCGGCGAAGACACCTACGCCATCCCGAAATCCTCGGTCGAGCGCATCGACGCCGGCGGCGTCGCGCCCGTTCACGCAACTTCTGGAGCGTCTGCCGGAGCATCCACCGACGTCCCCGACATCACTCCGCCCGCACCTTCGTTCAGCCACGAAGCCGATGTAGCCGAAAAAGTCATCCACGACGGCAAGGTCGACAGCGATGCACTCGCGAGCCTCGGACAGGCCTCCAATCCCGAACTCGCCGCCACCGCCTACTTCCTCGCCGGCAAGCACGAATCCGATCGCGGCAACTTCCCGCAGGCCAAGCGCTATTACGAATCCGCGCTCCGTTTCCAGCCGGACAACTCCACCTTGCTGATCTACTACGCTGCCACCCTGATGCGCACCGGCCATGCCGCGGAAGCTCTCGCCTACGCGCAACACGCCGCCAGCATTGCTCCCGACTCACCCGACGCCATCGCCATGCTGGGGTTCGTTCAATTCGCCAGCGACCATACGCCCGATGCCATTCGCTCCTGGAAGAAGTCGCTCACCCTGCGTCCCGACGCCACCGTCAGCCAATACCTCGCCCGAGCCACGCGCGAATCGACCGCCGAATCCGATTTTTCGCAACGCGAAAGCAGCCACTTCAACCTCCACTTCGAAGGCAAGGACACCTCCGAGACCTTTCGCCGCGACCTGCTCGCCACCCTCGACTCCGAGTATGACGACCTGGTGCGCGATCTCGGCTACTCGCCCCGCAACAACATCGCCGTCACGCTCTACACGCAGCAGGCGTTCTTCGACGTTACCCGCGCGCCCTTGTGGAGCGGCGCCATTAACGATGGCAAGCTGCGCATCCCGATCAGCGGCGTCGCGAGCGTCACGCCCGAGCTCGCCCGCGTCCTCAAACATGAACTGACTCACTCGTTCGTCTCGCAGATGTCCGGCAACCGCTGCCCCACCTGGCTGAACGAAGGCATCGCCCAGATCGAAGAGGGTAAGTCATCGGCTTCCAACGGACGCCAGCTGGCTCAGCTCTTCGCATCCGGAAGGGAGATCCCCATCAATGTGCTCGAAGGCAGTTTCCTGAGCTTCTCCGCCCCCGAAGCCACCGTCGCCTACGCCGAATCTCTAGCCGCCACCGAATACATCCGCGACGCCTACGGCATGAGCGAAGTCGTGGGCATCCTGGAACGCCTCTCCCAAGGCAGCTCCACCGAAGCTGCCCTACGCGCCACCGTCCACTCCGATTACCGTCAACTCCGCGACGAAATGACCCGCACGCTGAAAGAAAAATACGGCGAATGAGCCCATGTGGCGCTGACACTCGTGTCCGCGCAGGCGGCTTAACCCAAAGAGCGGAAGGACAACGGCAAACGTCCGAAAGCCGGGGAAAAGAATGCTCTTCCCGGGCTCTTTCCAGTTAATCGGCAAGCTGGCACTCCCTGCTCATTGCCCCGCCCCAGGTTTTGTGCTAATTTCGCCCCTCATGAAAGCGCTCTTTTCAAAACTCGGGTTCGGCTCAAAAACGGAGGAAGTTGCCGAAATCGTCCAGGCGGAAACCCCTGAACTCCAGAGCGCTAACCTCGCGGTCGCCTATTTTTCTTCGCGCGCCGGAGGCGACCTTCACGATTTCCTGCGGGTCGGGCCGCATCGCTTCCTTTTCGGATTGCTCGACGTCGCCGGCAAGCGCGAAACCAGCGGCCCGGTGCTGCAAGCCGCGCAGACTTGTTTCCGCTCGTCGGGCGAGCAGCTCTTCGCGGCCACCGAACTGAACGAATCGGACGCGATGATCGAACTGTCGCGCCGTCTGAATCTCGAGATTATGCGCGCTGCCGGAGGCGTCAGGAGTTGCCCGGCCTTCGCCGGCTGCTACAACGAGGAACTGGCCACGGTTTGCTACGTGAATAACGGCCACACTCCCGGCCTGCTACGCGATGACGCAAGCGTCATCGAACTGCCCGCGACCGGCCTGCCGCTCGGGCTGTTCTCGCTGGCCCCGACCGACGCCCGCATCGTCGGCCTGGGAGCGAAGGGTTCGCTGGCGGTGGTCTCACGGGGAGTGGTGGAGGCCGAGTCGAAGAACGTGGAATTTGGTCTGGCGGGAGTCAAGAGCGTGATGCAGGCGGGACCTTCTTCGGCCAGAGATCTTTCCCGGAGCATCCTGCAGCGTGTGCAGGACTTCATGCACATGGCTCCGAAGCACAACGACGTGACCGCACTGACGCTCACACGAGCAGCTTAGCCAACCAACCCGCCGGTAGTGGTGCAGTTTGAATCTCAGCAGCAAAAGAAAACCCGCCGAGCGGCTGCTCGCATCGTCAGGGAAGCAACAGAAAACAAGTATGGGAAATCACTTGCGGCTGTGATCGCTGCCACAGACAAGCGTAATGCTACCCGGCTAGTCTGCCCAGTGGACCCCTTGAAAGAGCCGCATCTAGTGATCCTCGTGGAAGTGGGCAGAATACCCATCAAAGGCGGCTGCTCCGCTTGCAACGACGTGTTTTTTACGACCGGGGATGATATTGGCCCAGCCCAACAGCAGTACAGCAAACTAGAAGGCCTTTTCTCTGAGCATTTCCGCAAGGTCCACATGCACGAAGATGCCAGCCAAGCGGCTGCCCGGGCGAAAAGGACTAGTCCTTAGAAAATGCCGGCGTCAAACAACTCACCCTGTGTTCCGATTCTGGCGCTGCCCCAGTGGATTTCAAACTGCACCTCTACTAACCCGGCCGCTCCATTGGCCTCCATGCCCGTCGCGGCGTAAAATAGAAAAACAATTTCCCCGGGTGCTGCCCAGGTTTCGAGAGAACGCTTCAAGAGAGCCCTAATGAAAAAAACCGGACTTTCCCAGCTGTTGGTTGTTGGCTGCGCGCTGCTGCTCCCATCTCTTTCGCCGGCCGATAGCGTGGTCGAAGAGATTATCGCCCGGGTAAACAACGAAATCGTTACGCGCTCGGAATACATCCGCAACCGCGATCAGCTCAAGCAGGAAATTCAGCAGCAGGACGCTGCCAACGCCGACCGCATTTTCGCCGAGAAGCAGCGCGACGTTCTGCGCGATCTGATTGACCAGCAACTCCTGCTGCAAAAAGGCAAAGACCTCGGCATCACCGGCGATACCGAACTCATCAAGCGCCTCGATGAAATGCGCAAGCAGATGAACCTCGAAACCATGGAAGACCTGGAGAAAGCGGCGGAGGCGCAGGGAGCTTCGTATGAGGACTTCAAGCAGACCATGCGCAACCAGATCGTCACGCAGCGCGTGATTGGGCAGGAAGTGGGCTCGAAACTGGCCATGAACAAGGACGACGTGAAGAAGTTCTATGAGCAGCACCGCGCGGAGATGGAGCAGCCCGAGCAGGTTCGCCTGAGTGAAATTCTGATCGCGCCCAAAACGCCCGCCAAACCCGCTACCAGCAAAGACGCGAAGCCCGAGCCGCCATCGGAGGCGGAGACGGAGGCAGCGCTGGCCGCCGCCCAAGCCAAAGCGCAGGATGTGCTCGAGCAGATTCACAAGGGCGCAAAGTTTGAAGAGCTGGCGAAAAAGTACTCCGATGGACCGTCGGCGAAAGACGGCGGCGACCTCCAAAGTTTCAAGCGCGGCACGATGCCGAAGGAACTGGACGACATAGTCTTCGCGATGAAGGCAGGTGAAGTCTCGAATGTGATTCGCACAAAGCAGGGTTACGTGGTCCTGCAGGTGACCGAGCATCAGATCGCGGGCATTCCCACCCTGAAGGAAGTTGAGCCGCGCATCCAGGATGCGTTGTACATGCAGAAACTGCAGCCTGCGCTGCGTGCTTATCTGACCACGCTGCGCGAAGAAGCCTTCATTGACGTCAAGACTGGTTACATCGACTCGGGCGCGAGCGAAAAGCAAACCAAGCCCGTCGAGACCGCGGACAAAGAATCCGGCGCGAAGAAGCTGAAAAAGAAGAAGAAGCTCGGCGTGTTTTAGGCTAATCTTGGCTGTGCTCGCGGCCGGCGTTCCCCGGCTCCGGCCGGCGTCTGCATCCACAGGGCAAGGCGATTTCACGGAGGCTCATGAAAGAGTTTTTTATCTCCGACTGTTCCCAGCAAGAAAACAAGATCATCACCTCCAGCTTTGTGGTGGCCTCGAAGCAGGTAAAGGCAAAAAAAAATGGTGAGCCGTACCTGGCGTTGACCCTGGCGGATCGCACCGGCCAAATCGAAGCCAAGATGTGGGACAACGTCGAAGAGTTCATCCTCGCCTTCGAGCAGGACGACTTTCTCAAGATCAAGGGGCTCATCAACAAGTATAAGAATCGTTTTCAGCTCACCATTCACAAGTTGCGGCGCATGGAAGAAGGCGAGGTCGACTTCACCGACTACCTGCCCAAGACCACCAAGGACATCGGCGAACTCTGGAGAACGCTCACGGAGTTTGTGGCCACGTTCCAGAATCCGCACCTCAAGTCGTTGGTGGAACTGTTCATGGCGGACGCGGAGATTGCCGAACGTTACCGCAATGCTCCCGCGGCCAAGACCCTTCATCATGCGTACATTGGCGGACTGCTCGATCACGTCGTGTCGCTGTTCCGTTCCTGCGATCTCATGTGCCAGAACTATCCCCAGGTCAACCGCGACCTGCTGTTGACGGGAGCGTTCCTGCATGACATCGGCAAGATTCAGGAACTGACCTACAACCGTGCGTTTTCCTACACCACGCGCGGCCAGTTGCTCGGGCACATGATCATCGAACTGGAGATGCTGCAGGCCAAGCTCGCAAAGCTGCCTGACTTTCCCGCGGAACTGAAAACTCTGCTCGAACATATGATCATCAGCCATCACGGGCAGTACGACTTCGGATCGCCCAAGCTGCCGATGTTTCCCGAGGCGCTCATGCTGCACTATCTCGACGATCTGGATTCCAAGATGGAGGCGATGCGCGCCCACTTCGAGCGCGAGGCTGAACTCGAAGGACCGTGGACCAGCTTTAACGCGTCGCTGGGGCGCCCGCTGCTCGATTCCAGGAAATTCATGCAAGGGGAGAAAGCGTCAGCCGCGGAAACCAGTGCGGATGATTCCGGCGCCCCGCCGGTCACGCCCGAACCACCGCAGCGCCCAACTTCCGCAACGCCAGTGCTTGACCTGTTCAGCGAACAGAAAACGTAAGACCTGGAGTCCGCCCCTGGACGTCGAATCGTCCCGTTGCGTTGCCTATGGATTTCTCACGCTTCACCACCATCAGCTTTGACTGCTACGGCACATTGATTGATTGGGAGTCGGGGATTTTGCCCACCCTGCGGACCGTGCTCGCAAACCATGATCTGGCGAACCATGGTCAAAGTCTGCCCGACGCCGGCATTCTTGAACTCTATGGGGAATTTGAGGCGCAGGCGGAAAGCGGCCCGTACCAAAGCTACCGGGACGTGCTGCAATCGGTGGTGCGGGCGTTTGCCGATCGCTTCCATTTCGAGGCCAGTTCCGCCGAGATCCGCTCGCTGCACGAATCCGTCCGGGCGTGGCCGCCTTTTCCGGATACCGTACCTGCGCTGCGCGAGCTTCAGAAGCGCTACCAGCTCGTCGTGATTTCAAACATTGACGACAATCTATTTGCGGAGACGCGGAAGCATCTGGACGTGGAATTCGCTGGCGTGATCACGGCGCAACAGGCGAGAAGCTACAAACCTTCGGTCAATAATTTCCAGATGGCCTTGCGCACGCTTGCGATTTCTCCGGATCGACTGCTGCACGCCGCGCAGAGCGTCTATCACGATGTAGTACCGGCGCGGTCGCTGGGCATCTCGACGGTGTGGGTGAACCGGAAGTCGGCCCGTCCCGGGATTGGCGCGGTTCGAGCCTGCGCGGGACCAGCCTCAGAGAAGCGAGCGGACCTGGAGGTCCCCGATCTCGCCGGCCTTGCCGCAGCAGTTTTGAAACGTGCGCAAGACTGACGCTCTTACGTTGGGACCGGCATCGCCAGAATCTTCTTCTGTATGGCGACCGTGACCAACTGGGCCTTGTTGTGGATATCGAGTTTGCGCATCAAGTTGAACTTATGCGCTTCCACCGTCTTGACGCTGACTCCGAGAACCGCCGCCGCTTTCTTCACGGTATTGCCCTCGGCGAGCAACTTCATCACTTCGCGCTCCCGCAGCGTCAGGGTACTTCTCCGCAGCGGCACCTGCACGGTCTGGCTCCGCAGGTTCGCGTCGTCATTCAATTTGGTCTGGATCTGCGGACTCAATGACCGTTGGCCGCGATGCACTTCGCGCAGCGCGTTCAACAAAAGCGGCACGGGAGTATCTTTCAGCAGGTACCCGCTGGCGCCGGAGCGCAGAGCTTGCTGCACATACTCCTGATCCTCATGCATGGTCAGATACACGATGCGCGTGCCGGCGCAGTGCTCTTCGATAAGCTTTCCGGCTTCGAACGACGACATGCCGGGCATGCTGATGTCGAGCAGCACCAGGTCGGGGCGATGCTTCAGGACCAACCTGAGCGCCTCGGCGGCATCGCCCGCTTCGCCCACAACGGCAAAGTCGGGAGCGTCTTCCAGCAGGCGGCGCACACCGTAGCGCAGCATTTCGTGATCGTCGGCGATCACACAGCGAATGCGCTCAGCAACTTCCGACTGAAACGGCCCCGCCTTGGTGGTCAACATCAAAAAAATCCTCGCGTGTCTGACCTAGGTGGACGCGATGAGTCTGGAACCCCGGGTCGTCCGGCGGCCACCGGTACAAGGTGTCCTTCAATTGTACCTGCACATGCCAAAGCTTCGGCGCAAAACGTTGGCGAAAATCAAAGAGAGCTGAACTTTTCTTATTCATTTACAATGCCTCTTCCACATGCTGCGCTACTTCACTTCCGGAGAATCCCACGGCGAGGCCCTGGTTGCGTTCCTTTCCGGGCTGCCTGCCGGGCTGGCGGTGGATCAGGCATTTGTAGACCGCGAACTGTGGCGGCGCCAGCAGGGCTTTGGACGCGGCGGGCGCATGAAGATCGAAAGCGACCGGGCGCACTTTCTTTCGGGCGTGCATCACGGCAAGACGATCGGTTCGCCGATCGCGGTGATGCTCGAGAATCGCGACTGGCAGAATTGGAAAGAGTCGCTGCCGGTGGAGACGGGTGATCCCGAGAAACACAAGCGCGTGGCGTCGCCGCGCCCGGGCCATGCCGATCTTGCGGGAGCTTTGAAGTACGATTTCACCGAAGCGCGCTACGTTCTGGAGCGCGCCTCGGCCCGAGAATCGGCGGCGCGGGTCGCGATTGGCGCGCTCGCCAAGCTGCTGCTGCGCGAATTGGGCGTGGAAGTTCTGAGTCATGTGATTGCGGTGGGCGCGGTTTCGATTGCGGACCGGGAAATCGCGTGGGAGCGAATCGAGCCGCTGTCGCGTAAGAACGAGGTGCTGCTGGCTTGCGCCGACGCCGATGCCGAGCAGCGCATGAAAGAAGAAGTGGATAAGGTTCTGCGCACGGGCGATTCAGTCGGTGGAGTGTTCGAGGTGGTGGCGCACAATGTTCCGCCCGGTCTTGGTAGTTACGTGCAATGGGACGAGCGGTTGGATGCACTGTTGGCCGCGGCGGTCATGTCGTTGCAGGCGGTGAAGGCGGTCGAAATTGGAAGCGGAATTCAAGCAGCGCATTCGCCGGGGTCGGCCGTGCACGATGAAATCGGTTATCAGAGCGACACGGGATTTTCGGGCTTCACGCGCACGCGCAACAATGCCGGAGGTCTGGAGGGTGGCGTTTCCAATGGGCAGGAGATCCGGGTCCGCGGTTATCTGAAACCGATCTCCACGCTGCGGCGTCCATTGCAGTCAGTGGATTTCGCGACGCGCGAACCAGTGAAGGCGGCGTATGAGCGCTCGGATGTATGCGTAGTACCCGCCGCTGGCGTGGCCGCCGAGGCCATGGTCGCGCTAACCTTGGCGCGCTGCGCGCTCGAGAAATTCGGCGGCGACTCGATGAAGGAAACGAAACGAAATTTTCAAGGTTATCTGGAACAACTGAAGAACTATTGATCCGAAAATGATTTATACAATTGTGAAATTTGGCGATCCGGTCCTGGAAAAACCCGCAGCGGTGGTGACCAGCTTCGACGACGGGCTCAAGAAGCTCGTGGAAGACATGTTCGAGTCGATGTACGCGGCTCGCGGCGTCGGCCTGGCGGCCCCGCAGATAGGCATTTCGAAACGAATCGCCGTCGTGGATGTGACCTTCAAGGAAGACCCCGGCGCCAAGCTGGTGCTGATCAACCCGGTAATCATTAGCAAAGAGGGCCGACAGCGAAACAGCGAAGGCTGCCTGAGCATCCCCGAATTTCGCGAGGACGTTACGCGCGCCAAAGTCGTGACGGTGCGCGCGCAAGACCTGAGCGGCAAGTTTTTCGAGAACACCGGAGAAGACCTGCTGGCGCGGGCCTTCCTGCATGAGACCGATCACTTGAACGGCAAGCTGTACATCTCACACGTCAGCGCGCTGAAGCGCGACCTCATCAAGCGCAAGATCAAGAAAATGGTGAAGGCGGGAGAGTGGTAGGAGTGCAGGTCTCAGGTGTCAGGTCTTAGGTCTCAGGAAAAACACATGCTCCGAAATGTTTCTTAGGGTCGCTTGCGGGAAACTAACAACGTGCGTTTTGCTGAGTTCTGAGACCTGAGACCTGACACCTATGCCCTTGGTTTTCTGCGGCACTCCTAGATTCGCTGTCCCGACCCTGGAGAGATTGGTCGAGGCTGGCCATTCCGTTCCGCTGGTGGTAACGCAACCCGATCGTCCTCGCGGGCGCGGAATGGAAGTGGCAGTTTCTCCGGTGAAAGATGCGGCAATGCGCCTGGGCATTGCCGTTGTGCAACCCGCCACCATCAAGAACAATGCCGAATTCCGCGACCAACTGGCGGCGGTTGGTCCGGACGCGATCATCGTCGTCGGCTATGGCCGCATCATTCCGCAATGGATGATCGATCTTCCCCGGCTCGGAAATTTGAACCTGCATGCGTCTCTGTTGCCAAAGTATCGCGGCGCGGCGCCGCTCCAGTGGGCGATTGCCAACGGCGAATCCGTCACCGGAGTTACCACCATGCGCATCGACGCAGGGCTCGACACCGGTGACATACTCATGCAGCGCGAAATTTCGATTGCTGCGGAAGATACGGCTGAAACGCTGGGCCCGAAGCTGGCGTCCATCGGTGCGGATTTGATGGTGGAGACCCTGCGCGGACTCGATAATGGCCAAGTTCACCCGACTCCGCAGGATCATTCGCTAGCCACGCTCGCGCCGATTCTGAAGAAAGAAGACGGCCGCATGGACTTCGCTCGCACGGCAAAAGATCTGTTCAACCGCCTGCGCGGTTTTCAGCCGTGGCCTGGGGCGTTCACAACCTTTAAGGGTAAAACGCTGCAAGTGTACCGCGCTCAACCCTTGCAACATGCGCTTAAGTTGACTCCGGGAGAAGTCGCAGCGGAGGGAATGCGCCTGTTCGTCGGCTGCGGCAGGAACAAAGACAAAGACGCTGACATGGCGCTCGAGCTGATCGAAGTTCAACTCGAGGGCAAGCGCCGCATGACCGCACAGGAATTCATCAACGGCTACCGGCCCAAATCCGGCGACCATCTGGGAGAGTAGGCTGGGATGGCCGTTTCTCCTGCTCGCGCCGTGGCTTTCGAAATTCTTCTGCGGGTCGAGCGCGAAGAATCCTACGCCGCCGAACTGCTCCATTCCGCTCGCCTCGCAAAGCTCTCTTCGCGTGATCACGGGCTCGCCACCGAGCTTGTGATGGGAGTTCTCCGCTGGCAGTCTCTCCTCGATCGGCGACTGGCTGCGGCATCGTCGCAGCAGCTCGAGCGACTGGACGGCGAAGTCTTGGCCGCATTGCGCCTCGGCGCGTATCAATTGCAGTTTCTCTCCAGAGTTCCGGCGCGCGCTGCGATTTTCGAAAGTGTCGAACTCGTCAAAGCTGCGCGAAAGCGCTCGGCGGCTTCGTTCGTCAATGCGGTTCTCCGGAAAACTGCCGCGGCCGGTGCGGAAGACATCTTCGCGGAAATCGGCAAATCGCCCGACTCGATGACGCTAGCGCAGAACGCTGCTCATCCCCCGTGGCTGGTGGCACGCTGGATCGAGCACTATGGACTTGAGGCTACGCGGCAGATCTGCATCCAGGATCAGACAGTACCCGGCGCGGCCATTCACATTCACGGTGATGAATCTGACGCTGATCTTGCCGCAACAGGCGTGCAGCTCTCGCCGGGTCGGCTGCTATCGGCCGCACGACGCGTTCTTTCGGGCGACATAACAGCAACACGCGCCTATCGGGAAGGCCGCATCTCCATTCAGGATGAAGCTTCGCAGCTGGTCGCGTTGCTGGTTGGTCGTGGAGAACGGATCCTCGATTGTTGTGCCGCTCCCGGCAGCAAGACTGCCTTGCTCGCCAGGCGCAACCCGCGCGCCAAAGTGTTTGCGATGGAGTTGCATCCTCACCGCGCGCGCATACTGCAGAACCTCAATCGCCTGCCGAACGTGCACGTCGTTGCTGCGGACGCGCGTCATTTGCCTTTCTCTCTCGCCTTCACCTTCGACCGCATTCTCGCCGACGTTCCTTGCTCCGGCACCGGTACTCTGGCCCGCAACCCCGAGATCAAGTGGCGGCTCAAAGCCGAAGACCTGCACGATCTTCAGTCGCGGCAGGTGGCCATCCTAAAGTCCGCGTTTGCCCAGCTTAAGATTGGCGGGCGGCTCGTCTATTCCACGTGTTCGCTGGAGCGCGAAGAAAACGAAGCGGTGGTGGAAGCCGCTCTCGATGGCGCGGCGGAATTCCGGGTCATCGATTTGAAGAGAGAACTGGAACAGCTGCGAGAGTCTGGCGAGATGTGCTGGAAGGATATCGCGTCGCTTCTCGCTGGACCCTGTCTGAGAACAATTCCCGGCGTGCATCCTTGCGAGGGATTCTTCGCAGCGATGATCGAACGGAGATGAGCGAGCGAAAGATACTCGGATGAAAGATAAGCGAGCCGAGTATGCGGCTAGCGGACTTCGAAATTCACCGCGCTGCCAGCCGTGATTTTCTGTCCGGGCGCTGGAGTCTGGGTCACGATCATGCTCGCTGCGCTGGGCTCGGAGACCGCAACTGGCGCGGCTTGCGGCTCCCCGGGCAACGGCGGCCGAAGCACGCTAACTTTGCCGGCCTTGACGCCGGCATCCTGTAGCGCCAGCATCGCGCTGCCGAGAGGTTGTCCAGTGAGGTTCGGCATTACATAGGTTGGCGGCTCGGCGCCATCGCTTACCAAGAAACTGATCTTTGGCGCCGCCACGCCGCTGGCATTCGCCGGCGGGCTTTGCGATATCACCTGGTCCTGCGGCGCGTCCGGCAAACTGACGTGCGCGACCGACCCTAGACTGAGCCCGCGGCGCCGTATGTTCAACTCGGCGATCCGCTCGCTCCCTCCCGTCACGTCGGGAATCGCCACCCGCTGCGGTCCAAGACTTTGCGCCACACGGATCGACCACCCTCGCCGCACCTTCGTTCCGGGCGGCGGCATCTGGGTCATGATTTTTCCTTCGGGAATGTCTGGGCTGTAGAACTGCCGCTCGACCACCACTTGCAGGCCGGAGGCCGCGCCCGCGCGCTCGGCTTCGAGCGGACTCATGCCCACCAGCTTCGGAATAGCCACCTCGCGCCCGTGGATGGCCAACTGCATGGCCGTGAGCGCCGAGATCAGCGCCACCGTCATCAGAACCAGAGCCAAAAGCAGCATGCGGAAAAACTGTCGCATTGCTGCCGATTATAGCTTCCCTTTCGCACTGAAGCTGTTTCTCCGCGTACTCAGCGATCTCTACGGTAAACCACTCGCCGCGCCGAAAACGCCGTCAGCTAACCTGCCACACCGTGTCCAGCACCGTGCCATCCACCCACTTCACCACCGCGCACGGACGATCGCCCAACTTCGGCCGCGCCGGCTTGCCGCAAATTTTCTCGACTTCCGCCTTGATGTCCTGAATCGGACGGACCGGCAGCCTCGATCCCTTCACTGAATCGAGCAGGTCCGTGCGCCTCGGATTGATCGCAATTCCACGCTCAGTCACGACCACGTCGATCATCTCGCCCGGCCCCGTCATCGTCGTAACCTCGTCCACGATCACGGGAATGCGATCGCGGAACGAAGGCAGCGCGAGAATGGTGCAGCCTGAAAACAGGCAGTTCTGCCATCCGCCAATGCCGTGCAGCAGTCGCCCGTCAGAGTGCGTCACCACGTTGGCATTGAAGTTCACATCAACTTCCGTCGCGCCCAAAACCACGGCATCGACCAGCGACGCGAAGTTCCCCTTGCCATGGTAGTTGTAGGAAGTGAATGGCGAAGTGGCCACATGCCGCGGATCGTTCGCCATCGACTTCACGCCCTCGAGATCAAATGTCTGCCCATCCAGGATGTAATCCGTCAGCCCTTCTTGCAGCAACTCAACCAGGAATTTAGTTGACCCACCGCGAACGAAGCGCGCCTTGATGCCATCCTCTTTCATCATCTGCTTCAGATACTCGACGAAGGCCAGCGCGATCCCGCCCGCTCCCGCTTGGAACGAAAATCCGTTCTTCATGATTCCCGCTTCCCGGAGAAACCGCGCTACCAGCTCCGCGATCCGCAACCGGTCCGGCGAACGCGTAATCTGCGTCGTGCCGGAAACAATCTTCGCCGGATCGCCAATCGATTCCACTTCCACCACAAAGTCCACGTTGTTGCCCTGAATCTGCCAGGGCACACAAGGAAAGGGCACGAGGTTATCGGTGACCACGATCACGCGGTCAGCGTAGATCGAATCCGCCAGCGCAAAGCCGAGCAACCCGCAGGCCGACTTGCCGTGCGAACCATCCGCATTCCCGAAAGAATCGGCGGTCGGCGCCGCAATCACCGCGACGTCAATGTGAACTTCTCCATCCTGGATCGCCTGGTAGCGGCCGCCATGCGAACGCAGCACCCCCATGCCGCGCATCTTCCCCTGCGTGCAGTAGTCGCCCAGCGGCCCGTTCATCGAACCTTCGATGTGATGGATCACGCCTTTTTCCATCAGTTCGATCGCACCCTCCTGGGAAGGGAACGACGCGCTCGGAAACCACATCAGATCTTTGACGCCGATCCTGGCCGCCGCTTCCAGCGCCATCAGCGCCACTTTATCGCCGTCGCGCAGATGATGATGGTTCGAGATCACCATCCCGTCGCGCAGTCCGCACTGGCGCAGCGCCGTTTCCAGATCGGGCACGCGCTTATCGCCGCTATCCGGATAATCTTTATTCGAGCAGATCGCCGGCGCCGCCTTTCGCCCGCGCGGGTGATATTTTCCCGTGCCAAGAAACGGAATCTGCGGCTTGCCGTTCACCATCGTCGGCACCGCACGCCCAGCGGCGTTATGCGCCAGTTCTACTCTTTGGTTCACACTCACACTCACGAAATCACTCCCATCGCCTTCGCCCGGTCCACCAGCTTCAGCGCCCGCTGCACCACAGGCGGATCGATCATCTTCGATCCCAGACTCACCACGGCCAATCCTTTGTTTTGCGCTTCTTCAAAAGCGGCAACCACTGTCCGCGCCCTTTCGATCTCGATTGCGGTGGGTTGAAACGCTTCGTGGATCACGCGAATCTGCCCGGGATGAATGCATCCCATGCCTTCGAATCCCGCAGCCCGTGAGGCTTCTCCCCAACGTCGCAGACCGTCCATGTCGGCGACATCGCTGAAGACCGAGTCAATCGCCTGCACTCCCGCGGCGTGCGCTGCATTCACCACGCGCGACCGCGCATATTGCGACTCTAGTCCTTCCGCGGTCTTCACCACGCCCAGGTCGGCCGTGTAATCTTCGAGCCCAATCGTCAGCGCCGCCACATTTTCACTCGCCGTCGCGACGGCAAATGCGTTCTCGATCCCCAGCGCCGATTCCAGAATCGGCATGATCCAGATGGGCCGGATGATTCCATGGCGCGCCTTGATCTCTCCGACCATGCGATCCACTTCCCTCACTTGCTCGGGCTCCTCGACCTTCGGAATCAAAATCAGGTCTGGACTCTCGCTCACCACTTCCGCCAGATCTTCCAGCCCCAGCGGCAACTGGTTAATGCGCACCATGCGCTCGCACGATCCGAAATCGACCGTCCGCAAAGCATTTCGTACCAGGATGCGAGCGGCATCTTTCTCTCCGCGATGCACCGAATCCTCCAAATCGAGAATCACGGCATCCGGTCCATGCAGTAAGACGTTGATGTAGTACTTCGGTTCAGAACCTGGCAGATAAAGGCGCGACCGACGCAGCCGGTCCTTTTGCGACGGCGGCGGCAGCGGATGCTGGTCAGGCAGCGAGCGTTTCCCGAGCGCGATCCCTGCGCGCCTCGCTGCGGCCTCGACGCGAGCCGCGATGACAAAAGGCAGCGCGCCTTCATCATGAATCGCAACCCGCGCGTGCTTCACTCCGAGTTCGCCCAGAACCTCTCGCGTCTGGTCCAAGATCGCCGTGCCGTAATAGGGCGCAACGCGCGACTCCAGTGAGATCTCGACTCCGCCGCTGTCCCGCGCCTCAAAGGCGACGTGCACGTCCGACCGAACTTCTTCGCCCCAATGGCCTGCCTCGCCAGAACGCGGGGACGTAGTCTCGACAGCGCTGCTCATAAGATCCTCAACTGGCCGTTATTTCCAGTTTGTCCAAAATCGCATCCGTCATCTGCACCGTCGAAGCCGCGCCCTGACTGATCGCTTTCGGACCACCCGTAAAGCGCATCATATCGTATGTCCGGACCGTCCCTTCACGCACAACGTCCGCAATCGCCGCGCGGATGCGATTTGCCTTCTGGTCTTGGCCCACATGATCGAGCATCATCGCGGCCGAAAGAATCATCGCAATGGGATTCACGATGGGCGGATTCAGCTCAGCATACTTCGGCGCGGATCCGTGTGTCGGCTCGAATACCGCCGCGTCATCCCCAATGTTGCCGGACGCCGCAAATCCCAGCCCACCCACCAGACCCGCGAACGCGTCCGAAAGAATGTCGCCGAACAGATTCGAGGACACAACCACGTTGTACTCCTCCGGATTCTTGTTGAGCCACATCAATTGCGCGTCAATGTTCGTCGACCAAAGCGCAATCCCCGGATAATTCCTGGCAACCTCTTTTGCGACTTCTTCCATCATGCCCGACGTTTCGCGCACCACATTCGGCTTCTCACAGATCGTCACGCCCTTGAACCCGCGCTTCTTCGCATATTCGAAAGCCGCGGTCACGATGCGCTGGGCCGCCTTGCGAGTGATGATGCGGCAACTCACCGCGATCTCCGGTCCGGGCACGCTGGCGAAGGCCTTGAACCTGGGATGGCTGTTCAAGGCGGCGCGCACGTTCTCCGGAGGGTTCGTCCACTCCACGCCTGCGTACATGCCCTCCGTACCCTGCCGGAACACGGTAGTGTCGATATTCGGCTCGTCGTAGCCGCCATCCGCTTTCTTCCGAATGTAATTCAGCGGATTGCCCGCGAACCCAACGCAAGGCCGCATGCAGATATCGAGATCGAACTTCTGTCGCATGGTCACGATCGGCGAGTAATAAACGTAGCCTTTGCGCTGTAACTCAGGTTTAAGCTCCGCCTGCGCCGCCTTGTTTGGCTTCGAAGTTATAGCGCCAAACAAACCCAACTTATGTCTGGTTAGTAACTCGATCGTACGGTCGGGCAGCGCATTACCCTCCGTACACCAGCAGTCCCATCCGATATCGGCATGAATGTACTCAGCGTCAAAGCCAACCGCTTTCAAGACCCGCAAAGACTCCGGCAGGACCTGGTTGCCTATGCCGTCTCCCGGCATGGTAATAACTGTATGTTTCGCCATTAGCGCTCCTTAAGATCAAAATCAACCGCAGAGACGCAGAGAAAAGATGTTATTCATCTGTTCTTACGATGATGATCAGCACAAAGTTTTCTCGATCCGGGGCCGAGGAATACCAACAGCTTGTCAGCCCTTCGATCGGAGCGGCCTTCTTATCAGCCAATGCACGAAGAAGCTTGCTCTTTGCGTCAGTGCGGCGCACCATTTTCCTCAGCGCGGATTGGGGAGAAGCTGCCTTCTCCTGGCAAATGGATATCTTCCCACGTATTTCGAGGATCAAAGTGAACCTAGCCAATCATTCCTCCGCGCACTCTGCGATCTCCGCGGTTAATCCTCACGCCACGCCCAACCGCTTCGCCACCAGATTCTCCACTCCGCCGGCAATCACCAGCGACTGCGGCACGCTGCCCAGCGCCGGGAAAGCAAACGTCTCCCCACGCCACGAGATCGTACTCGAAGTGAAATCGACATCAATCTCACCCCCAGGAACGATCGTCTTCTGCTTCGCCGCGATCTCCTTTGCAAACTGCTCGCGCACACGCGCCACAAATTCCGGCACTTCTATGCACAAAAAGCCGTTGTTGAACGCATTGCGCAGATAGGTCTGCGAGAAGCTGGCCGCGATCACCAGCGGGATGCCTTTCGCCTTCAGGCAGGTGACCGCCTGTTCGCGGCTCGACCCGGTGCCAAAATTGAACTGGCTGACGATGACGTCTCCCGCATTCGTGCGCGCGGCGAACTGTGGATCGTAATTCTCCATCACCACCTTCGCCATCATTTCCGGAGTCATGTCGTCGCGATAGGTGTAGTCCTTGCCGTAAATCGCATCGGTGTTGACGTTATCCTGCGGCATGAACACCAGTCGCCCCTTCACGCGCTGCGGAAAGCCCGCCAGGATTTCAACTTTCTCCGCCCCGCCGGAAACCGATGCCAATTCGGTGTAGGCGTGCTGCGGCGCGCGATTCGCGAATTCATGCGGCCCGCGAATATAGCCGGCAATCGCCGACGCCGCCACTACTTCCGGACTCGCCAGGTAGCACTTCGCATCGCGCGATCCCATGCGGCCCTTGAAATTTCGATTCGTCGCCGAGATCCCGACCTCGCCCGCCTCAAGCAATCCCACGCCCAGCCCAATGCACGGGCCACAACCCGACGGCAGCGGCTGCGCGCCCGCATCCATCAATGTCTGCCAGATACCACGCTTCTCCGCTTCTTCCTGCACCCACTTACTGGCCGCGCTCAAGTAAAATTTAACGCCCGAAGCAACTCTCTGACCCTTGAGCACCTCCGCGGCCGCCGCCAGATCTTCCAGCCGCGAATTCACGCACGAAATCAGATACGCCTTCTGGATCGCAACTTTCTTCTTCTCAATTCCAGCCAGCGACTGCATCGCCTGCACCGTATCGGGTCCCGACACATGCGGAGTCACTTGCCCGAGATCGAGCGTAATCCGCACCGCATACACCGCATCCGCATCCGGCGTCGCCGGATTCTTCTCCCAGTTCTCGATGTCCTTTTCTGAAAACCGGAGGACACTCGCGCCCACACCCATCGCCTTAAGACGCTGATGAACACCGCGTAAATACTGGATCGTGACCGCGTCCACCGGAAACCAGCCTACCAGCGGACCCCACTCCGTCGTCATATTCGAAATCGAAAGCCGCGCGTCCATCGAAAGCGACGCCACTCCCGGCCCCGTGAACTCGACCGCCGCATTCAGGCATTCGTCGTGGTTATACAGCCCGCATAAAGTGATAATGACGTCCTTGCCCGTGGCGCCGTCCGGCAACTTACCTTCGAGCACAACCTGAATCGATCGCGGAATCTGCCACCAGAATTCGCCCGTGGCCCACACCGCGGCCGCATCCGTGCGAACAATCGGCGTTCCGATCGCACCCAGCGCGCCATACATATTGGAATGCGAATCCGATGCGACCACGAACGAACCGGGAACCACATACCCGCGCTCCACCATGATCTGGTGTCCGATGCCCGACCCGGCGGGATAGAAATCCACGCCCTGCTCTTTGGCGAACGCTTCAATCGCGCGATACTTCTTCAGGTTTGCTTCATCCTGATTCTGGATGTCGTGGTCGAGTGCGAACGTGAGCTGCTGCGAATCCTTCACCTTCTTCGCGCCAATACCCTTGAACTTGCTCATTACCGCCGAGGTGTTGTCATGTGTCATGCAGCGGTGCGGGCGAATCGACAGAAAATCCCCCGTCCGAAGCGGCCGCGTCGGCCCTTCGGTCATGTGTTTCTGCGCGATTTTCTCAACGATGGTCTGGCCCATGATTACTACCAGTAACTTAGCCTCTCCGCTTCAACTCGAATCCCAGATAAATCATTTGCCCAATGTGATGATGCAAATGCGTCGCGCATAGCAGCACCACGGCGAACCGGTCGCGCGAGTCCACACCCACTGCCGAGTATTCCTTTGACCAGTCTTCCGCCGTCTGACTATTGATCGCGCCGAGCACCATCTCAATCGCCTCATCAAATTTCTTCAACACCTCTGTCTTGGATGGCCGCGTCGCCTCCGAAAATTCCAGCGGACGATCTCGCACATAGCCCGTTCCGGCAATCTGCGCTCCAATGTAGTAGTTCAAGTTACCGGTGAGATGCAGCACGAGGTGGCCAAAACTGTTTCCAAACGGAAAAGGCTTGGCCCAAAACTGCTCGTCGCTCAACGGCGCCGCCAACTCGCGGACCACGCCCGCCAGTTTCTTGTAACGTGCCGTCAGGCTAGATGCGATTGTTACTTTCAGATCAGCCATTCTCACTCCTCAACGCCGCTTCACTTTCAGCTTGGCGCCCTTCGATTGCGTTTTTTTCTTCACATCCGCCTTCATCAGCGCCATCAGTTTCGTCACCGACGCGCACTTCTCCAGATTCCAGATCGCGTCAATCAGCTTGGCCTGCGCCTTCGCCGAAAGTACGCCCTCCGCCAGCGCCCGGAATTTCTCTTCGATTTCCGCATCGCTCAGCGGATTTCGCGGATCGCCCTTCGGATAGTCGAGCTGCTTCGACAAGTTTCGCCCGTCCGTGGTCGTGATATTCACAATCACCCGCTGCAGCGCCGGGAAAACCTTCTCGACCTCGGGATCCGCTACAACTTCCACTTTTTTCAGTTGCGCTCGAATCGTTGGGTCCATGATCTTCTTCATCTCAAATTGCGCCGGCGTCACTTGCCGGTCCACCAGCGCCGCCGCAATCACATAGGGCAGCGAATGGTCCGCCGTTTCCTTGGTGTGCGGATCGTACTTGCTCGGGTCGGAAAGAATGTCAGCCGCGCGCGCCAGGGAACGGATCTGAATCTTCTCGACCTGCTCCGGATGCAGGTCATTGCTCTTGGCCAGGTCAAGCACCGCCGAAATCGGAGCATGGGTCAACGCCTCAGTCGGGAAAAATTTCATTCCGCACTGTGTGATGCGCCATGACTCGCCGAGTCCATCGGTCAGCAAATTCTGTTTCCACTCCGGACCGAAACAGTGCACCAATCCTTCTTTGCCGTCGATCACGTGCTCGGGACCGCTGTATCCCCGCTCGGCCAGCAGCGCCGCTAGAACGCCGCTTTGTGTCGCCATCGGATCGACGGTGTTCTTCATCATCGTCAGCTTGCCCGCAGTCACCGCGCCCATCGTGCAATGCCGCGAAGCCGAAATGCCGATCGCATGCTGAATCTGTTCCCAACTCAAATGCAGAGCGCGTCCCGCCACGATCGGTGAAACAAACGCCGTCAGCGTCGCGTGATGCCAGCCCCGCTCGCGGATGCCGGGAAACGCCGCCTCGCATAGACGCATTTCGAACTCGTGGCCCAACACAAATCCAACGATCAATTCCTTGCCATCGCTCTTGGCGCGTTCGCAACACGCCATCGCGGCCGGGAAAATATCGGAGGGATGCGACGGATCCTGCTTCCAGTAAATGTCGTTGTAATCCATGCAGCGGATCATCAGGGCATTCGCCAGCGACGCCGAAACTGCGTCCATCTTTTGGCCGGTGCCGATCACGGTCGCCGGCCCGCGCCCCGCAATCTCTTTCAGTACTTCGAGCGCGATGATCACGTCATGCTGCCGATATCCGCCCAGCGCGCAGCCCACCGAATCGAGCAGAAAACGCTTGGCTTGGTGCACCGCGTCTTGCGAGAGCTGCTTGAACTCAAGCCCCGCGGCCCAGCGGGACATGGTCGCGGTGATGGTTTCTTTGGTGGTGGCTTGTGGTGTCGACAAGGACATCTCCTGTAACGCAGCTGTCAGCTATCAGCTCTCAGCTGTCAGTAACACCTAGGACCTGACACCTGAGACCTCATTTCACTTTCACGTTCTTCGGATTCTTGAAGGGCAGAAACGCCATGAAATCGGCGTGATGCACAATGAACGCTTCCGTCGTGCGCTTCACCAGATCGCCTTCGGCGGCGTGCGCGGCGATGATGTGGCACACTGCGTCCGGCACGCCACACTCCATCGCCAGCGCGACTCCGGTAAACGGATGCCGCAATGCTTCGCCGCGCTCACTTTGCCGGCTCTTCCCATCCGGACCAATCTCATACTCCAGCAACTTGCCGACGTCGGCCAGGATCGCGCCTGCAATCACCACGTCCGTGTCGATCGGCAGTGCTCGGCCCATGAAGTTCGTCATCGCTTTCGCACTGTCTCGCGCAATGTGCACCACGCAGCGCTTGTGCTCCATGAATGTTATCGGACAGTTCGGAACCAGCAGAGTAAAAGGAATCCGATTCAGGTCATCAGGCTTCAGCGGACTGCGCTCGAGCGCCTTGATCCACGCTTGTGTGACCTGCTCCCGAAGCTTGGGATCGCTGATCCACTGAATTTCCGGCCACAATCGTTCGACGGCCTCCCGCATGGGCAGGACCTCCATTACAAGACTCACCAGATTATCGGAGTCCATGCGGATGCGTCGAGGGGACGCCGTACGCAGCCGGGCGGCTGGCGTGAACTGAAGTCAAGGGATGACGACGGAGGCGCGGCAAGCCGCGTCTCTACAGAGGAAACTATCGAACTTATTTGTTCGAAGCTGCCGCTGCGGCTCCCGAAGAAGCGTCCTTCTCGATCGGCAGCAACTCAACGCTGCATCCCGAGCCGCCGCAGCTCAACAGCCCGCGGCGAACGACTTTCACCGACGACACATCCGGAAATCTCACGGGGAAATCCTTCTCCCGCAGTTGCTGGCCCGCTGAACGAAGACTTTCGTCGCCGTCAACAAACTCGGCGCGCTCGGGA
>Ga0074044_10000780_pt1 | contig 29778 bp, 29 predicted proteins | sample BogForMeECP23OM1_FD_94443 | JGI IMG/M metagenome (GOLD analysis project Ga0074044, IMG submission 94443) | Bog forest soil microbial communities from Calvert Island, British Columbia, Canada - Bog Forest MetaG ECP23OM1 | ecosystem: Environmental > Terrestrial > Soil > Wetlands ...
CCACCGGATCTTCGTGGCGCCATTCCCACCAGATCGCGATCGCGATCGCGACGACGGCAATCGCGAGGAAGGTGGCGATGAAGTGGCTTTCCAGCCAGTCGTCACGCTCGCCGCGATCGAGCACGACTTCGAGGCAGGCGAATCCGACTGCGATCAGGACGATCCCGATATAGTCAATTCGTAGATGGCCGCTTCGCCGCGCCTGCTTGCGTTCCTCGGTGAATTCGACGGGGTCGTGCACCAGCCGGCTCGAAAGCAGCAGCGACAGGAGTCCGATCGGAACGTTGATAAAGAAAACCCATCGCCACGAGAAGCTGTCGGTGATCCATCCGCCGAGCGGCGGCCCGATCGCCGGCGCCGTGACGATCGCCATGCTGTAGAGCGCGAAAGCTCCGCCGAGTCTTTCCTTGGGGAAAGTATCGACCAGGATTGCCTGTTCGACAGGCGCGAGGCCGCCGCCGCCGATCCCCTGCAGCACGCGAAAGAAGATCAGCATCCCGAGGCTCGGCGCGACGCCGCATAGAAACGAAGTCGCCGTGAACAACGCGACGCACATCATGTAGTACCGCTTGCGCCCGAAGACGCGGCTCAGCCACGCGCTCATCGGCAGGATGATCGCGTTGGCGACCAGGTAGCTGGTCAGCACCCAGGTGCTTTCGTCGTAGCTGGTGCCGAGGCCGCCCGCGATGTGCGGCAGCGAGACGTTCGAGATGCTGGTGTCGAGCAACTCCATGAACGTCGCCATCGTCACCGTAAGCGCGATCGCCCACTCACTGTGCTTGACGTGCGCGCCAGGTGCTCCCGCAGGCGGCGGAGCGGCTACCGCTGATGAAGTTGCCGCAGCCATACCGTGGGCTCCACCGACATTCCGGGATGCAACCGATGCTCGGGATCCTGGCCGGGGTCGAACTCGATTCGCACCGGCAGGCGCTGGACCACCTTTACGTAGTTGCCGGTCGCGTTCTCGGCGGGCAGGAGGCTGAAGCGGTCGCCGCTCGCGCCGGGCAGGTTCCTGACGTAGCCCGCGTAATTTCGGCCGAAGGTGTCGACGTGGACGATGACCTTCTCGCCGCGATGCATCCGCGCGAGTTGCGTCTCCTTGAAATCCGCGGTCACCCAGATCTCGTCGGTCTCGGTCACGAACATCAGCGTCTGTCCAGGTTCGATTCGAGAGCCAAGCTCGACACTGCGTTTGCCGACGATGCCGTTGGCCGGTGCGTAAATCTTTGTGTAGCTGAGGTTGAGCAGCGCCTGGTCGAGCGCGGCCTTGGCGGCGTCGAGGTCCGCATCGCGCGCCGCGATAGTCTTGAGCGCGGAGCCCGCAGCTTCGCGCGCGGAGTCGACCTTGGCCGCATCGACGCGCGCGGTTGCGTAGTACTGGTCGTATTCGTTCTGCGCCACGACCTGCTTATCGAGCAGGACGGTGAACCGCTGCGCATCTCTCTGCGCCTTGAAGTTATCCGCGTCGTCCTCGCGAACGTTCGCAAGCGCGGCTGCATAGTCCTGCTTTGCCGAGGCGACCTGGGCCACTGCCAGTTCGAGCCGAGCCTTGGCCTGTGCCACTGCGACTTCGTAATCGCGCGGGTCAATCTCGACCAGCAGTTGGCCGGCTTTCACCCGATCGTTGTTCTCGACATGGACCCGGATGACAGTCCCGTTGATGCGGGAACTGAGGGGATCTATATGACCGTCGATCTGCGCGTCGTCAGTGGATTCGTACGATTGCAGATAGTTCCATACGAAGGGCGAGAGCGCTCCCAACGCTAGAACCAGCAACACTACCAATACAACTCGCCTGGATATGCGACGGAACCACGGAATTTCACCCGCGGTGCCGAACCCTCCATCAGCTCCGTCGGGAAATTCGATACGACGCTCGAGATCTTCGTCGGAGTTTTTGCGCAGGGCTTCCAACCCATCGCTCGAATCGGCGCGCAGATCTTCAGCATCGCGCTGACTAGCATCCGAGTTGTCTCGCAAATTGCGACTGCTTTGGCCGTTCGCGAATCGCACTTCGTCGTTATTTTCAATGAAGTTGTTCATTTTTCTGTCCTTAATGCTTGTATATACAAGACTCGGACCAAAAGATTCCGTTATTCCGACGATTCCACTGGTGGCATCCGGATTGCTCAACTACCCCGAGGCCAACAACATGGAAGCTAAGCCGTTTGCGATTAAGATGACGCCGTGCAGCAGTCCGCTGCCCGAGCTTGAGGTTCCGATGATCAACACGATGGTGGCGTGTCTGGGAGTCGAACACAGAAAGTTGAACGGCCTTAATATGCAGTTGGCTTACGGTGCCACGAGGCTCGCCAGCGATCCCGGCGCGATTGAAGCGAATCAAAAGATCCTGCGGGTGTGGGACGAGATCCGGCAAGATCTATGGTCGCACCTGCAAATCGAAGACGGGCTGGTCTCTTGGGGCGAGGCGCATCATGCGATTTCGGGCGCACTGCTCGACACGCTGAAGAACGAACGTCAGGAAATGCGCAAGCTGATCGCAACACTGCGTGAGCTGTCGTCGGGCGTGGATCGCGAGCAAACCGCAGAAGGCCGCACTGCCTTCACGCGAACGCTGCTGGCGTTGGCGCGGACGCTCGACTCACACGTCGAGCGCTATGATGGTGAGGTCCTGCCGTCGGTACTCCGCGCGCTTTTCCACAAATAGCGTGCCCCCGACCGCATCGGCGGGCGACAGCCGGGACAAAAGAATTTCAGGCGCTCAGCTTGCGAAGAGCAGACCTCAACGCAGCGACACTCTCCGCTCCCAAGCGCTGACTAACCTTTTCTTGAGCTCGCCGCCAAGCTGGAAGGCATTTGCGGATCAGCGCCTGGCCCTTGTCCGTTATTTCGATCAGATGGCTTCGGCGATCCCCGCCCCGCTCGAGCCTGAGCCATCCCCTCGCGCGCATCCGCTCGACATTGCGGCTCAGCGTCGACTCGTCCATCTGAAGCAATTCTGTCAGTTCCGAGGGCCTGGCCTGTTTTCGGTTGGCGACCGCGACCAGCACGCTGAACTGGCTCGTCTTCAATCCCGCGCTTGCCAGTGCGCCGTCATAGATCGCCGTGACCATCCGATTCAGCTTTCGGACGCAACCACCGACGCATACTCCCTCGACCCCTTTGGTCTCTTCGCTCATAGTTCATTGTATATGCAAGCGTTCATCGCCTGTCAATGACTCGCTCGGCAACCAAATTTTCCGACTCATGTTTCCTCAACACGTACCGACGGGGCCCGATCGGGCGACATCGTAGTAATAGGCATTTGTCGATATCGGTTGTGATCGAGTCGCCCTCGTGCACCAGCGGCAGCGAACCAAAAAGGACGGTCAATAACATAGTTTGAAAAGAGTAATGCAGCTGTCAACCGCAGGCTGTCAACCGCCGCTTGTCAACCGCCCCATAGTGTCAACCGCCTTGTCAACCGGTTGACAGGCTGACAGGAGAGCAGTACGCATCGGACTGGGTCATCCACATTTCAGTTTCCAGGTTTTCGGAGATGTTAGAGAATCGATCGAAATCCGCGCGTGTGCGCGCGATTCGCGATCGCCCGCGGACCCGGAGAACGTCTCAAGCGGCCCTGATCGCCAGAAATCGACAAACCTATCCGCACGCGATTTTGCTAGGTCCGCGGATCATCGCCGTAGATTCGCCTGGGCAGGAACGCCAGATTACCCACGAGCGCGATCGACCTCCAAGGTGATCGCGGGTGCACCTGCCGTGGTGGCGTGAGGGCTGCCAAGGTGGCATTCTCTGCCCATGCCTGACTACAGCTTGTTCGGAGACGAGCACGTCCGCCGGTACGAGGCGACCGGCGGTAGGATTGGCCACGATTGGAACAACACCAGCTGTCTGGTGCTGCATACGATCGGGCGGAAATCTGGCGAGACGAAAAAGTTCCCGCTGATCTACGGGCGCGAGGGCAACAACTATCTGGTTGTCGCTTCGAAGGGTGGCGCTCCCGACCATCCTGGGTGGTACAAAAACCTGCTTGCCCACCCCGATGTGAAGATCCAGGTGTGGGACAAAGTGATTCCGGTCCTGGCGCGGACTGCGACGGCCGAAGAAAAGAAGCGCGTGTGGCCGATCATGACAGCGCAGTGGCCCGACTATGACAAGTACCAGGCCGGAACGAAACGCGACATCCCCGTGGTGCTGCTCACGCCGCGCTAGCTTCTCGAAGACTCGATAGCCGTGCTCGGGGTCTTCAAACAGGGCTGTAAAACAAATCCGAACGGCGGATAGTGCCGACGTCCTTTTGGTCGCGAGAGGGAGGTTGGGAGCATGGATCGTGTCGATGGCAAGACCGCGTTCATAACTGGAGGAGCGCGCGGAATCGGACTGGGTATCGCTCGCGCGTTCGCTCGAGCTGGCGCGAAGTTGGCGCTCGCGGATATCGATCAAGCCTCGCTGGCCACGGCAAAATCCGAGCTCTCGGACTTAACCCCGGTGGAGACGTTCCTGCTCGACGTCCGCGACCGCTCGGCTTACGCGCGAGTCGCCGACGAAACGGAATCTCGACTCGGTTCAGTGTCAATTCTGTGCAATAACGCCGGAGTGGCCGGAGACCAGCACGTTACGCGCCTGACTTACGAATATTGGGACTGGGTAATCGGAATTAACCTGACTGGAGTGATCAATGGAGTCCAGACTTTCCTACCGCGGATGCTCAAACGAGGCGGTGGCGGGCATATAGTCAACACAGCTTCGGGTGCGGGACTCGCCGCCACGTCCAGCGGTCTCTTATACACAACCTCGAAATTCGCGGTGGTGGGTCTTTCGGAATCCCTGCGGCTCGCGCTCGAACCGTTCAAGATTGGTGTCAGCGTATTGTGCCCCGGTCCAGTCAATACGAAGATCATATCGAACAGCAACGACACGCGGCCCTCATCGTCGGTGACCGTTGAGGAAACGAAAATGTGGGAAGCCGCAATCACGCAAGCCAACGCCTTTCTAGCTGCCGGCGCCGATCCTAACGAGGTTGGCGAAATGGTCCTCGCCGCCGTAAAGACCGATCGCCTCTATATCCATACTGATCGAATCATGGCAGGACTGATCGAGGCGCGGGCCAAGGCCCTGCTCGATGCAATGCCACCAGCGAAATAGCAACCAGCTCCTAAGGCCGCGACGCGCGCGGACGACTCACGGCCTGAAGTCATCCGCATCTGTAGCGACGGCCAAATTTCCGCTTAGAGGGGGGTACTGATGCACATGCAGCCAAGCCTATCTCGCGGAGATCTAGGAATTGAGGCGAATCTTCAGCGATGAGATTCTCTCCAGCTCCGCTGCTTTAATCTTGGCTCGAATACCTCGCCAAATCCGCGGACAATCTTCTGAACAAAACCGATTGAGGGGCCGTTAGTTCAATTCCAGCTTGGATCACCATTTTTTCCTCTCATAAACAAGATGTTTCGGAGCTTTTGCGGTCGCGGGCAAACCTGGATCGGAGAATCATGCAGCCGATCGCGCCACCCGGTGGTGCCGTTGGCGTCATGACTCGCGGGCGCCTCTCCCGTGCCAGCGTCCGGTTGCTGAAAAAACGCAAAGCGCGCCTAATGAGCTGGGTATAACTGCAATTTCAAATGAGCACTGAAAGGACCACGCACAATGATAGGCCCAGATGACCGCGTCGCGATTGCACTCCGAAGCCGAGTACTCACCGCAACGGCGCAGGCGTCGACCGCGTTCCTGTTGCTGATCCTGATGCTCGCGACTACCGCCCGAACCGCCGCGGCGCAGTCCGGAATTCAGGATTACCAAAACTACTGCGCTGAGTGCCATGGGCTTCGCGGTAAGGGTGACGGCCCTTCACGCTTGACCATCCCGATGAACCCGCCGCCGAACGACCTCACTCAGATGGCAAAGAAAAATGGCGGAAAATTTCCCTTCGATGAGGTCGTGGACTCGATCGACGGCCGCAAGAATATACCGTCGCACGCGCGACTCCAGATGCCTTTTTGGGGGACAACTCTTCAGAAACCGGGCAAGGAGTTCACCCCCGAAAGCGATGCCGAGGTGAAGAAAAGAATCGAATTGATGGCGCGATTCGTCGAGAGCATCCAGCAAAAGTGACGCGCACCGCGAGCGCTTATCCGCTGGCGGCTTCGCCCGCAGCGCGAGGCAAGCAGTTACTTGGCGGCTTAATGAGCCGCGTGCTCGAACGAATGCAAAACCCTGAGCGTGCGTTCTCGATCCATCGGTTTCGAGGTGTAGTACTGGACGCTATATGAACGCGCGCGCCGTTCGGTCTCGGGACTGTGGATCGCAGCGATATAGGCTACCAGTGCGTGGAGGGCGTGTTTGCGCACTTGGTCAAGCAGCCAGCCGCGCATCGATTCCTCGAGAGCCTCGTCGTCGATTACAACCATCTTGACTTCCGGCTTCAGCAGAAACGCGTGCCCGTCATGCGGATCGGCAAATTTCTCGATGACCCAGGAATCGCTCACGCCCTCGGCGATTATCTCCACGACCGAATCGTCGCGCGTAAAAACCGCTATCGCCCCACGCTTTTCGCCCGCGGTCCCTGCCGGGTCCGCCTGCGATGCAACCGCAACCGGGGGCCCGGACTTGCGGCTTACTTTGCTCTGCGAGGAGCTTGATGCGAGCTTCGGTCGATTGTGTTGCTGGAGCATTGATTTGTCACGCTAGCAATCTGGCATCTCATCCCTTGCTTGAAACATGCCAACGCCATTGCACGGGCAAAACGCCGCTGAAATCCGACGATTTTGGCTTTTGGAGCAACATATGTTAAGAAAGAAATGTCCCCGCTGAGCGCAGTTTTTAATCGGTTTGACGCCTTTCGAGCCAGTTCACCCGGAAAGCTAACGAATGAAGACAAACATCAACGCACCGGCTCCTGCTTCTCTGCCCAGCGGGGGACCACGCTATTTTCACTTGCTGTGGGACACGGAACTCGACGAGCTCCGTCCGGTCCTGGAGTCCGTCCAGAAACATCGCACCCGCGTGCTGGAACACTGGTACCAGCTCTACGTGCTGCACTTTGCCGACAGCCGCGCGCTGACGAAGACGGAATTCATGGAGATCTTCGGCGGCGAACTCGATGCCACGCTGAAGGATCTACTCGACAAAGACATGGACGCCTTCGCCGCCGACATCGCACGAACCGGGGAACAGCTCGCCGAACGCGGGGTGCCATTCTCGGAGCTGATCGTCTCGATCCACCTTTTCGAGGAGAGCGCAGCCACCGCGTTTCCGACGTTCCCGCCACTAACGGGGCGGACGTACCAAGCGTTCGACAAGCTAAGTCATATCCGAATAGTCGTGCTCGCCGATACCTACTTCCGCTCGAAGACCGCCGTCTCCGGAGCGCGAATCATGGCGCTCGAACGCGAAGCCGGAGCGCTTCCAAATCATTCTCGCAGCCGGTTTCACGGGATGGTCGGCGCAAGCAGCGCGATGCGGCAGTTGTACGACCGGGTGGAAGCGGCTGGCGTCACACGCGGCACGATCCTAATCGTCGGCGAGAGCGGCACGGGCAAGGAGCTGGTAGCGCACGCCATTCATGAATGCGGCCCGCAGCCGGGGGCGCCGTTCGTCGCGCTCAACTGCGCGGCGGTGCCCAAGGACCTGATCGAAAGCGAGCTGTTTGGTTACAAGCGCGGCGCGTTCAGCGGAGCGAACGCCGAGTACCTGGGGCTGTTCCGCGCGGCTGACGGCGGAACCCTGTTCCTGGACGAGGTCACGGAGATGAGCGCCGACACGCAGAGCAAGCTGCTGCGCGCCATTCAGGAGCGCGCGGTGCGTCCGGTAGGCTCGACCAGAGAGGTTGCAGTGGACGTGCGCCTGATCGCGTCGACCAACCGCGATCCCCAGGAGGAGGTGAAGGCGGGGCGCCTTCGAGACGACCTCTACTACCGTCTTCAGGCGGGCGTCATTCACATACCGCCGCTGCGGGAGCGCCTTGAGGATGTTGCGCTGCTGGTCGAACATTTCATTGAGCTCTTCAACGCAAGGCAGATGCGGGGAGTTCCGGTCACCGGGGCCGAGGACGAAGCGATCGAGTCCATGCGACGGTATTCGTGGCCGGGCAACGTGCGCGAACTTGCCAACGCGATCGAGACCGCATTCACCTTCAGCCGCTCGCCCGTGATCCGATTGCAAGACCTGCCGCCATCGATCGCCGGTTCGCGCGCCGCCGAACGCGTACCCACCGCCAGGGGAAATCCGGTGGGCAGTTTCGCCGATGCCGAGCACGCCCTTATCCGCCGCGCGCTCGATGCGACTGAAGGCAACAAGGTGCAGGCTGCCAAGCTGCTGAAGATCTCCCGCAAGAAGCTCTACGCCAAGATCGTGAAGTACGGAATCGAATGATCAGGCGCGCGGCAGACACGTTTCATCCCTGCCAGATCGCCGTGAGGGCGCCGTCCTGGTCAGACCACGTGTAACGCGCGCGTCCGCCGAAAGCTTTCTGCAGTTCGCGGGCGATGCGATGCGCGAGTTTTTGCGACGTGGTCAGCACCTCGAGCGTCGCGCCGTCCCATTTGCTCGAGACAATTCGCCGCTCGGGCTGCGTGAATTCGGCGCGCCGTTCGACGTTGGCGATCCGCGCGCGGATCGCCTCCAGCTTTGAGCTTGCGTTCGAGCCGCGCACCAACACGCGGCCGAAGTACTCGCCACTTTTCGCTTGCTTGCACCCCGGGCAGATAGTCCATGCCGCCGCGTTGATCAGTTTGGCGGGGAGCGGCCGATTGCGCCGCCAGGTTTTGGCCGTATAAATGCTCCCACAGATATCGCAAACGGAGGGATCTTCGGGTGCGCGCTGCTTCTGTGCGACGGGCGGGCTCATGTCGGAGCGCGTGCCGCGGCGGTCGAGGCTCCGGGTAAGTCCCCTGGGGGTGTTACCAGTGGTCGGCTGCTTCATTCGATTCCCCTTCCCGATTCGTTTCTCCGTAGCATGCCTTTAGCCATTCATGATCTTGCTGGTTCCCGCAACGACCAGTAAGAACGCCCGTAGCAGATCACTGGTGGTGACGATGCCTACCAGCTTGCCGTCGGCGACAATCGGCAGTCCACCGATCTTGTGCTTCAGCATCAGGCGGGCCGCGTCTTCCACCGTGTTGAACGGCGTGACGGTGACGAGCGCGGTGCGCATCGCCGCATTCACCCGCGTGGATCCCAGGTAGCCCATGTGCTCGCGTATATCGCGCTCGGTCAGAATCCCGACGAGCCGCCCGTCCTCCACCACCGGCAAACGCCTGAACCGGCCGTCGTCCATAACGGCCTTTGCGTTCGCCAGCGTGTCATCAGGGTTGATTACGATGGGGTCCGGGGTCATCAGGTTGACAATCTGCATGGTTGTGCTCCAAGGCAGTCAGTTGATGAGCGTGCAATTCGCTTGCCATCGGCGGCTAGGCGTCGATGGTGCGGGCCGCAATGAAGGTCAAGACTTTTGTTAGCTGCACGGTGAACGCCCCCGGTCTCACCCTGCCCGTCAGCCGCATCGACATTTGCGAAATGACGCGAACCGATACATCTTCACGATCGATGCAGGGCTTCCTTAAACCGAGTGCCTGCGAGAGGATCGAGGCTCTTGAGGGATGATCAGACGCTATTGCTGTTTTGGTTGCTGTTTCGAGCCAAGCAGCTTTTGAACTTGCTGCACGGCCTTGTCACGCATTTCATGCATGAAAGAGGACTTTTTCTTCTTGGGGTGAGCGGCCTTGTGAGCCGCGGGCTTCCCGGTCGCGGCCACCGCCGGTTTACCCGTCTCGCCCCCGGACGGAGCGCCCTGGGTTTCGCTTTCGCTGTTGGCGGACGGCACTACTACTGAATTCGCTTGAGCCTGCGCCGACAGAGTCGACGCCAGCACTAACAGGGCCGCAGCAAACGATACAGCAAAGGTGGCAATAATACGTCTAATTGAGAACTTCATGTCATTCCTTCCGGTTTTGGTGCGCTCAATCACAAAGACGATACGCGTAGAGCGAATCAGGCGGATACGGACTGGCGTGCAAACCACCGCTCTCGTAAATATGAAGACGCCCGGAACCGATGAAGGTTACAGAGTGATTGGAACGTCCCCTGACTGTCAGAAGCTCGATGAACAATGCTTTAGCGCGGAAATTTGTGAGTGCTGCGATCGGATACAGGTCGGCGCGGCAGATGATCGAATAGTCATTGCGGAGCGCGAAAAATCAACCTTGGGGATGGCACGGCATTCGCTAGTGCAGTGAGTATCGCGCCACGCCTGACCACGAAGGAGCACATTCTGATGGCATATCCATTCCGCAGGATTCTTTGCCCGGTGGATTTCGACGATAACTCGATGCAAGCGCTCGATACCGCCGCGGATTTCGCCCGCGAGAACACCGGCACTGTATTTGTCTTGCACGTGGTTCCGATGATCCTCGCGCCGACGGGAATGCCAGTCTACGTTGACCTCTACAAGGGGCAGGAAGAGACTGCTCGCGCCAAGCTGCTCGAGATCGCACACAAGCAGCTGGCCGGGATCAAGTACGAACTCCTGACCCATACGGGTGAGCCGGCCGGCGCAATCTTAAACGCCGAAAAGAAGACCAGCGCCGACGTGGTCGTAATGGCCACGCACGGGCGGCGAGGCTTCAAGCGCTTTTTCCTTGGCAGCATCGCCGAAATCGTCTTGCGCGAATCCACCTGCCCGGTGCTGACCGTGCGCTGCACTCCGGCGCAAAACGACCTGGTCGGTACTTGGATGACGAAAAATCCGGTCACCGCGACTCCGCACGAGAAGCTCGCCTCCATCGCGGCAAAGATGCACGCGGGAGGCTTTCGATGCGTGCCGGTCCTGCATGACGGCATCCCGGTCGGAATTGTGACCGACCGCGACATCCGCCAGCACACCGGTTTCCTGGATCAAATCGAGGCGGGAAAGGCGATGAGCGAAGCGCTGATAACTGTAACGCCGTCGACCGATATTCGGGAGGCTGCGCGCTTGCTGCGCGAGCGGAAGATCGGAGGGCTGCCAGTGCTGGAAGATGGCAAGCTCGCCGGCGTGATAACCACCGCCGACGTGCTCGAGGCGCTGACCACACGAGCCTGAACACGGCGAGCAGCCGGGAGCGATGCGCGGACCCGGGTGAAATGATGGAACCATGCGGGACGCCGAGGCCTGAAGGACACTGCGCCGGTGGCGTCTCGACGCTGGTCGAGGCAATGATGCGGCCGGGGTTCTACCCGGACTCGCCCGCTCGCGTCGAACTCAAGCAGACGCACATATCTTACGTCTTTGTCGCCGGAGAGACGGTTTTCAAGGTCAAGAAGCCGGTTCATTTTGCATTTCTGGATTGTTCCAAGCTCGCGCATCGGTTCCATTACTGCACTGAGGAGGTGCGTCTGAACGCGCGTCTTTCGCCGCGTGTGTACCTCGGCGTGTTCGCGATTCTCAAGCGCGCGGACTCCTTCGTGCTCGGACCTGAGGTTCGCGCGGAGCATCCCGGAGCCGTCGAGTACGCGGTCAAGATGCGCCGGCTGCCCGAAGACCGAATGCTCGATCGGCTCCTCGCCGCGGGCCAGGTGGAAAGCCGCACGATTCGCGCGATTGCGGCGCGTATCGCGGGATTTCACGCGAGCGCGCCGTCGAATCGTGGATGGACCTACGGTTGCGCCGCGGCAATCTGGCGCGGCGTGATCGAGGACATCGCGCAAAACCAGGCTTTTATCGGTCACACGCTTGGCCAAGACCAATTCACGGCGATCGACGCCTTCTGCCGCGCCTTTATCACGGCTCATTGGCGGCCGTTGAATGAGCGGGCGCGCGAGGGCCGCGTGCGCGAAGGCCACGGCGATTTGCGCGCCGAGCACATCTGCATTGCGGGCAACGAAAACGAAATCGATGTGATCGATTGCGTCGAGTTCAGCGAGCAGTTGCGCTACGGCGACGTCGCTTCGGAGATCGCATTCCTGGCGATGGACCTCGAGCGGCTCGGCGCGCCTCGGCTCGCCGAGGAGTTGGTCGAGGCCTACGCCGGGATCGTCGGCGACGAAGAGCTTGCGCTGTTCGTCCCGTTCTACAAGTGCTATCGCGCATGCGTGCGCGGCAAGGTCGAGAGCCTGAGAAGCCTCGAGCGCGAGGTTGGCGCGGCGGATAGCGAGCGCGCCCGCCAGCTCGCGCGTAGTTACTTCGAGCTTGCGTGGCGCTATGCGCGTGGCGCATCGCGGGCTCTGATCGTAGTGTGCGGGCTTTCGGGCACGGGCAAATCGACCGTCGCCCGCATGCTTCAGCATCGCAAAGGCTTCAAAATCATCAACTCGGATCGCGTCCGCAAGCGCCTGGCAGGATTCTCCGCGCACGAGCACGTCCGCGCGGATTACGCAGCGGACATATATTCCGGCAGGTTTACGAGAATCACCTATGACGCGATGCTCGGAGAAGCGGAGAGCCTGCTGAGCGACGGCTGCGGAGCAATTCTCGACGCGACGTTCAAGGCGTCTGCCGATCGGCAGCTCGCGCTGGCGATAGCGGCACGGCGCGGCGTGCCGGTGCTCTTCGTCGAATGCGTGGTCAGCGAAGACGAAGCAATACGCCGGCTGGAGCGGCGCGCATCGATGCACGGTGAAGTGTCAGACGCTACGCCGGAGGTGTACGAGCGGCAGCGCGCCGAGTTCGAGCCGCTTGGCGAGATTGCGGCGCAAAACCACCTGCGCATCGACACCACCCGCCAGCGCGAATACCTGGCCGCTGAAATCGACGATGCGCTCGAACACCTGCTGCATCGTATGCCCTGCGGACATAACAACTCAGGCGCCCGGTGAGACCGCGCGTGCGCAGCGTTATCGCGCCGCCATTCGGCGATCCTGAATCGTGTTGAGGTAGGCGATCATTTTGCCGATCACTTCCCCGATCCCGTATTCACCCCTTTCACCCTGACCAAGCTCGTAAAGGCGCTCTCCCCATACCGGCATCTCGTGAGTCCCATGCGCTCTGGGTGTATCTCGACCGTCTATCAGTGCGGCTATGCGATGCGCCGGCAGCGGCACGCCATATTTGTCGCCGAGCTTGCGGAGACTTGTCGGCGGCGTGATCAGGCTCTTCGCCACCGGACCATCTCCGAGACCGTCCAGCCCATGGCATGATGCGCAGTAGCGAACGAAATAGCGGTGCCCGTCGCTCACGTCATTGCCCGCAGATAGCGCGGACTGCGAGACGGACAGCGCGGCGCCTAGCGCAAACATTGACGCCAACACTTTCAGCTTCATCGATTCACCCAACGATATTTAACTTAGCATGCTCAACGCGCGATAGGCGTCGCGGCCGGAGTCGCGGTGGATGTAGGCGACGGTTGCATCGCCGCTGCGGCCACTTCGGGATCCGGGATGTATTCCGGGGGATACGGCAGCCGCCGCCAGCTGAGCAGCAGCAGCGTCAGCGCTCTTGATTCCTCGGGCTTCATGTTGAAATCGGGCATCTGCGTGTTCGGCGAAACTACGCTCGCCAGCGTCAGATGCTGCACGTTCCAATTGAACATCGTGCGTTCGCCGTGCACGTGCGCGAAGCTCAGCAACTCGGGGTTTCGGTCGCCCTCGTAGGTCAGCTCGGGTCCGGTGTTGCCGCCGCGCCCTTCGACGGTATGGCAGATCAGGCACTTTTTCTTGATGACGAGCTGTTTGGCGAGATTGATCTCTTCCATCCCCGGCGTCGCGACATCACGGCGATGGCAAAAATTGCATCGCATCTGAGTCATCTCGTTCATCGTGAGCCCGTTTCGCTCTGCCAGCGCGCGCGACAGCATGGGATCGTCCCATCCCCGTCCGCCTTGATGAGCCCCCGCGAGAGTCGTTGCCGACCCGTCGCCGCCGTGGCATGGCGTGCATCCGAATCGCTCGAATTCATGCTTGGCGAGCCAATCGTTCATCGGATGCGGTTTCAGCGGCTCGGCGATCGTGGCCGGAAGAACCGAAGACCATTCGTAGCCGAGATGGCACGTGATGCAGCGATCGGTGACGCCAATCTTGGGTATCCAGATCTGTTTGATGCCCGCGCGGAACTCGCGCGCGTCTTCAACTTTGCCGTAGTGGCCGAGCAGTTGCGGAAACTCCCGCTGATAAGCTCCCCAATCGGTGCTGAACTCAAACCAGAAGCCAACCACGACGAGCACGAAGAACAGGACCGACATCGCGACCAGCCAGCCGAAGTCCTTCGCCTCGAACGATTCGTTCTTGTCGCGCTGTTCGTCCATTTCAGTATAGCCGCGGCATCTCGGGGCGCGGCTGACCGGGCCAGTAGATCCGCCAGTAGGGACCGCGCAAGTAAACCCCGACCATGATCAGCACGATGATCGCGAGCGTCGCGAGGGCGAAGGTTATGTTCTGCCGCTTGCGCTCGGGTGCGAGCCATCGCCCTTCGGTCCGAAGTGAAGAACGATCGATGAACGGCCATAGCGTGAGCACGGCGAGGAGAAATCCGGGCAGCAGTATTCCGCCCAGCAACGCGCCGCTGACGGTAAACCCGCCCATGCGAACGGTCGTTGAAGCGACCAACTCCTGCAGCCAGACGAAATACCACGGCGCTTTCGCCGGATTCGGCGTCACCGATGGATTGGCGAGACCCTCCAGCGGCGCATTGAAGAGCAACGCGGCCAGCAGCGTGATGTTGAACACGACGAGGAAGACCAGCGCAATTCGCCGCGACATATTCGGCGACGAGAAAACCTGATCGGACTCTTCGAGTCCGGTCGAACTCATCACCTGCACGGAGGTACCCGGCGTAATTCCGAACAGCGAGTAACTTTTGGTCTTGGGAGTCGCCTTCGGCGCCATCGCGCGCTCGTTGCGAACGCGCTCGATCACCGCGAGACCGCCGTCCTTGCGCACGCGCCACATGTGATAGCAGAACAGCACCAACGCGAAGACCGGCAGGAAGAAAACGTGCAGCACGTAGAAGCGCAGCAAGGTCTGCTGTCCAATTTCATGGCCGCCAAGCAGAATGAATTGAATCGTCGGTCCGACCACCGGCGCCTGCTTGGCGATACTGGTCCCGACCGTGATCGCCCAGAATGCGAGCTGGTCCCACGGCAGCAGGTAACCGGTGAAGGACAGAAGCAACGTCGCGAGGAAAAGGATTACCCCGACCACCCAGTTGATCGCCCGGGTGCCGCGGTAGGCGCCGGTGAAGAACACCCGCGCCATGTGGATGTACACGACGGCAACCATCCCCTCCGCCGCCCATCGATGCTGATTTCTGAGCAGGCGGCCGAAGCTGACGGCGTACTGCAAATCCTTGATGCTTCCGTAGGCGCGCTCGGTCGAGGGCACGTAGAAGAACATCAGCATCAGGCCCGTGACAGTCAGGATCAGCAGCAGCGCGGCCGACGCGGTGCCGAGCCAGAACGAGTAGTTCCAGTCCATGCTGGCGCGCGCGACTTTGGCCGGGAACCAGTGGAGCCAGAAGTTCCTGACGATCGATTCCGACGATTCGCGCTCGCTTTCAGGCGACCATGCCCAGGAAGTCTTGCGCCACAGCGCCTTGAACTTGTCGCCCACCGATCAGGCCTTGCCTTTTCCGACGAGCAGCCTGAAGTCGCGCGCAACGTCCTGTGCGCTGTCGACTTCGAGGAACCCATCGGGCGAAACGGTCGTCGCAAACCATTCGAGCGGACGCGGCGCGGGGCCCGAAATCACCGTGCCGTCGGGACGAAAGCGGCTGCCGTGGCACGGACAATCGAACTCGGTATCTTTCCACTGCACGTTGCATCCGAGATGGGTGCACACGGCGGAGATCACGTGGAACGCGTCCTTCTGACGAATCACATAGAGCCGGTGCGCTTCGTCAAGGCTGTAGCCGTCGGGGTAATCGGCGGGGCGCTTGAGCTTGAAGCGGCTCGGCGGCTCGTAGAGCACGTTGGGAAAGAATGCCCTGCCGGCCGCGCCGATCTGGCCGAGGAAGGCGGCGAACACCGAGCCTTTGCCGATGAATTTCAGAATTCTTCGCCGATCGAGGTCCATCAGACGGCCGTCTCTTCGAACTGAAAGCGTTCCATCGTAATCGCCGAGGTCGGGCACCTGATCGCACACAGGCCGCAACGGATGCATTTGGCCTCGTCGTAGAGAAAAGCGCTGCGCGCCGGCGCATCCGCCATCACGCCGGCAACCCGCGCTTGATCGGCGATTTCGTCGGCGGGGGCGAAATGCAGGCAATGCTCCGGGCAAATGTCCACGCATCGATTGCACAGAATGCATGCCGAGCCGTTGTAGATCGGATGGATATGGCAGTAGAGGCATCGCTGGGCCTGCTCGCGCGCGTCGATCGGAGTTAACGCTTCCTCGACTTCGGTGATTCCGGTGCGGCGCGAGAGAGGCACCAGCGGAACCTCGCGGCGCTTCTGCTCGTAGCGCTCGACCATCGTGTAGGTGTCGGTCGGCAGCTCCTCGATAGTGACGTGCATGCGCGGCTGGCCGAGCGGCTTGCCGCGGAGATAGGCGTCGATGCCGCGCGCGGCGACTTTGCCGTGATGTGCACAGGTGATCAGCAGGGAAGGAGGAAAGGCCGCATCGCCGCCCGCGAATACGCCGGCGACGCCAGTCTCGAGAGAGACAGGGTCGATCTTGAGCGTTCCGGCAGGCGTGATCGAGACTCCGTCTTCGGGCTTGATAAACGACAGGTCCGGCGCCTGGCCGATGGCGAGGATCACGCCGTCGGCGTCAACGATACGGCGATCGTTCTCGTCAAATTGCGGCCGGAAGCGGCCCGCATCATCGAATACTTTGACGCATTTGACCAATTCGATTCCGACCGCGCGGCCGTCGCGGCTGACGATTCGCTTGGGGCCCCATCCAGGCAGAAAAGTGACTCCCTCGTCGCGCGCGATGTCGAGTTCCTCGCGGCCCTGCGCGGATTTCATCGCCGGCATCTCGGGCTCGGACTCAAGACTGGCGACCGTAACTTCGAGCGCACCGCGCCGCGCCGCCTCGCGCGCCGCATCGAGCGCCACGCGCATCGTGCCTGCCGCGACGCTCTGTTCTTCTTCTTGCGACATGACGAGTCCGGGCAGGAGGGTGCGAACCGCGGTTCGGGCCGCATCGATCGCGACCAGGCCGCCGCCGATCACGACAACCTTGCCGCCCAGCGGAACGCGGAAGCCGCGATGGATATTGAGCAGGTAGTCGATCGCCTTGATCACTCCGTCGGTATCGACCCCCTCGATCGGCACTGCGCGGCCGCGCGACGCTCCAACGGCGAGAAAGATAGCCTCGTAGCCCTGCTCTTTCAGTTCTTGAACTCCGAAGCCGAGTCGCAGCGGCGTCGAGTAGCGAAAGTCGACACCCAGCGCTTCGATCTCGCCGACCTGGCAGTCGATCACGTCGCGTGGAAGCCGGTAGGCCGGAATTCCGTAGCGAAGCATTCCGCCCGGATGCGGCATCGCCTCGAATACCGTCACGCTGTAGCCCATCACGGCGAGATCGTGTGCGCACGCCAGCCCGGCCGGCCCCGCGCCGACGACTGCGACTTTGCGCCCGGGCGCGCCGGTATCGGGCCGCGCGCCGAGAATATCGAGATGACCAGGAGTGACGCTGCCGCCGCCGGAAGGTCCGGCGATCATGTCGCGGATGCCCCTGGCCGAGAGTGCTTCGGGGCCGAATTGCTCGGTGAGAAAACGCTTGAGTGCGCGAATCGTTACGGGCGCGTCGATCTTGCCCCGCCGGCACGCGTCCTCGCATGGCGCGCCGCAAGCGCGGCCGCAGATGGACGCGATCGGATTGGGCGATCGCGCGACGCGATAGGCTTCGGCCAGGCGTCCTTCGGCGACCAGTTGAACGTAGCGGCCCGCGTCGGTCTTGACCGGGCACGCATCAAGGCACGGCACGTTCTTGCGGAACCACCACAAGTCGCGCGGCAGCGCGTCGATCGAACTTCCACCGGGCATCGAGGTCGCGCTTACTTCTTGCAGAAGGCCCTGACGTAAGCGACGAGGTCGTGAATCTCGCCGTCCGCGAAACCCGTGCTCCACGCCTGCATGTCTTTGCTGAGACCCAGGGAGGCGCCGCCGTTCTTGATCACGTTGAAGAGCGTATCGTCGGTAAGCTTGCCCATCACGGCGCAATCAGTGAAATTGCGAGGCTTGGTGGCAAGGGTAGCCGCGGCAGGGCCGTCGCCCTGGCCGCCGGCGCCGTGACACTTCACGCAAAACGTATCGTAGCTCTGCTTGGCGGCAGCCATGTCGGCGGCCTTAGCACTCGCAGCTGCGGTGACAGTCAGCGCCAGCGCGGCGAACGCTCCGAAGACACTTTTCGTTATGCTCAATTTTTGCTCCTTGCACTTACTTCGCGGGCAATTGTCAGTTGCTCGATGCGCGATGGGTCGCGGGCGCCTTTCAGCTTCCGCCTTTCAGATACATCATTATAGCGTTCGCATCGCGCGCCGGAATATTCCCGAGGGTGCGCATGTGCGGCAGCAGGATATCCCACTGATACGAAGCATAGTCGCCCGGCGGCCGCGGACTATGGCATTGAGCGCAGTACACGGGCCACAACTGAGCGCCTTGGCGGAACAGTTGGGCCTTTTCTTGCTGGCTCATTTCCTCCTGCGCGAAGCAGGTTCCGGCAACCATCGGCGCAATGGCGGCGACCAACATCAATGCGGTTACAAGTTTTTTCATTTGTGCACCGCCCTCAGAATCCGACCGTCAACTGGGTAATGAACGTCCGATCATTGTGCGCAGTGCCGAAGGGGGTGTACAGCGGCGTGGCGCCACCCGGACCGCCGAAGGTCACGAGGCTTCCGCCGTCCTGCGGCAATTCGAAATCGAGCTCGTTCTGCCATACGATCGAAGGGCTCAAGTAGTAGTCAAGCAGCGTGGCCACTTCGCGCGCATGCGGCGAGAATATCGACAGCGAACCGTTGAAGGCGGGGGCAGGTGTGGTGTTGATCTCGGAGGCCACGATAGCACGCTGATTGACGCCTGAGTAACGGACGCCCGCCAGCATCCGGCCGACGAACTGCTGCACCGGATTAGGCAGCATCGTCATCTTTGCGGCCAGCTGATTGAGCGCGTAATCGACCTCGAGGTACCAGCCCTGGCGATTGTCATGCCCGACGGGCGTACCCATGGGCATCTGCCGGTATGCGGTAAGCCACGAGCCGTAAACGGCCAGTGCGTCCTTCTGATATTCGAGATTTATACCCCACGCGTTGTACCAGAGATTGTTCTGCCATTTGCCGTTAAGCGTAGCCGCGCCCAACTGCAAACGGCCCCATTCGGCACTGAGGGGAATCGGATAGACGCGGAAGCGAGCACCGAACGCCTTGCCGTTGGTGTTGAGTGTGACGCCGTTGAACGCGTTGAGAGTCTGACCGATGACTGCCTGAGGTAACGAGGAATCGTAGCTCGGTCCATTGCTGGCCCAAACCGTGTAGTCAACGTCCTGACCGAGACCGCCCCATTGATACCCCCCGCGAAGCTGGGCGCCCACATCGGTCGGCGGGCCGACCGGCTCGCCATCATACGGCAACGGAGCGGTGGCGAACCGGTTTACCCATGAAGCGCTGCGGTCTTCGTACCAATTGCCGAACGGGTTGTCGAAGATACCGGCGTAAAGTTCCACGTAGTCGTTCAGGAACATCATGACGCTTGCGACCGGCATCGAGAAGCCCGAGGCGCCGTCGGCGCCTATCGAGCCACTGAGCTGACCAACGAAATAGGTCCACTTGTTCAATTCGTAATTTATTTGCGGCGTCCAATTGAGCGTGAAGGTGTTCGTGGCGGTGGCTTTATCGTATTGGAACGAGCCCTGGAAGGTGCCGTTCACGACGAACCGGCGCGAACCGAGATAGTTGTCGAAAGCGTTGCCAAACTGTGACGACGCGATCGGCGCATCGACCTTGGTCTGCAAAGTCTTCACCTGGGCGTTGGTCTGCTGAAGCTCGAGGGTGGTCTCCTTGAGCTTTTGATCGGTGTTCTGCAACTGCTGCGTGGTGGTCTCGACCCTTGAATCCTTGGTCTCGAGTTGCTGAACCTTGATCTCGAGCGAGTTAATTACTGCGCGGTCACGCTTGCGCTCCTCGCGCATCTGGCGCATCTCGCTTCTGATTTGCTTGAGCTCGGCGGCGGCGCTGGCGTCGCTGTCGGCCGCGCGCGCGCGACCCACCGTCGATAAGGCCACGACACCAAGCGCGAAGAGAAAAATCGAGAAAATTCGTCTGGCTGGCATAATTCCCCCAATCGGCGCCCGAGTATTCGGCGCAATCGTCGTGGAGCAACATTTGTGCCCGGAAGGTCATCTGTCCCCCGCTGAACATCACGGAGCATCGGTCTAAATCTCCGGGAACTTCTGCCATAAACGAGCGGATGACTGCAAGTATCGGCGCGATCATTTATCAGACGTTCTTATGTGCAGAGGTGACCCCTGCACTCAATCTTAAGAGCATGGGGCAGGGCTGACCCCTGCACCCAATATTAAGACAAAGATGCGCTACATCCGCCGGCGCAATCGATAGTGTCGCCAAGGGAGACAAGCAGTGTGTTCGAAGGATACAGCAGGAGTGACCCCTGCACCCAACGTTAAGATAAAGATGCGGCGGCTCTTTGTGTCATTCTGAGCAAAAGCTGCGGTAGCGAAGAATCCCGGATCCAAGAAGGGCATCTTGGAAAGCGGACCCTCACCTTCATCCTCTCCCTAACAGGAGAGGAAAATAAAGCAGACAGTTTTTGCGCAGGCGATTGAAGAGTGCAAAGCTTGAAATCGAAAACGACGATCGATCCCAATTTTTCAACATCATGCTAGAGTCGGCGTGCAATCCTGAGGACGATGAATATGACTACCGCCAAGAAGCCGCCAGAAATCCGGGCCGAAGAGTTCTCTGACACGCGCAAGATCAGAAAACTCACGGAAGAATTGGGCCGTGAACAATACCGGCTGGGGATGCCGCTGCTCGACGCGGCAGTGGCAGGCGCCGTGCTCGGCTTCAGGCCGTCGGATCGCGAGATGCGTGCGCAGGCGCGGCGCTGTTGGGAAATTCTCAAGCCGCAACTTAATCAGCATCTGTTGAGCGAAGATGAAACAGTGCTGCCGTGGGCGGAAGTTGCGGGCGGGCTTCCTCCCGAGGTCATGGAGCGAATCAAGCAGAGCCACCTCGAAATGCGCTCGCTGATCGCCAAGCTCAACGGAGTGTCGTTCGAGGAAGATGCGGACAAAGTTGTCGCCGTGGCCGGCAAAGCTCTGTGCGTGCTCGCGGTGAAGCTCGACGATTTGATCGATAGCGAGGAAATGCGGCTGCTGCCGGCGCTGAGAAGGATGCTGTTCGCGTAGATCCGGACCAGCCGCGAGCAGGCTGTTGAACAAGGTCTGTTTCGATGGACTTCGACTACACACCAGAGCAGGAGCAATTCCGCAGCCGGCTGCGCGCATGGATGGAGGCGACGGCGTCGGAACTTTTTGGCGATCTCGTCGAGTCGCCGAGCGTAACCGTCGAAAGCCTGCTCTACAGCCGCGACGAGGAACTCTGGCAGAAGATCCTCACGTACCATCGGCGGCTCCACGATGCCGGGTACCTCGCGCTCCACTGGCCGAAAAATTGGGGCGGGAGCGAAGCCGGGGTGGTCGAGCAATCGATTTACCAGGACGAGGCTTTGCGCCTGGGGCTGCCGTTATACGGCGCGAACAATTTCGCGATCGATCGGATCGGTCCGACGATTATGCTGCTCGGCACCGAGGAGCAAAAGCATCGGTACCTGGCGCCGATGCTCACGGGCGAAGAAATCTGGTGCCAGGGATACTCGGAACCCAACGCAGGCTCCGACCTGGCGGGACTTCAGACGCGGGCGGTGCTCGACGGCGACTCGTTCGTGATCACCGGCCAGAAAGTATGGACCAGCAACGCGCATCGCGCGGCTTACCAGGTGCTGCTGGTGCGCACCGATCCAGCCGCGCCCAAGCATCGAGGAATTTCGTATCTGCTGGTTGATCTGCGCAGTCCGGGGATCGCGATCCGGCCGCTCATGCAGATCACCGGCGAGATGGGATTCAACGAGGTCTTTTACGACGGAGTGCGAGTGCCGAAGCAGAACCTGGTCGGCAAGCTGAACGAAGGGTGGCAAGTGTCGATCGCGACGCTGGCGTTTCAGCGGGCGTCGGGCGGAGTGCGCCATCCGGTGGAACGCACGACGGGCGAATTGATCGCGCTGGCAAAGCGCGTCGCCTTCGACGGCATGCCCGCGTGGAACAGTGCGTACATCCGGCAGAAGCTCGCGCAATTTGCCGCGGAGGCGCGATGCATCCGGCTTGGCCGTTATCGTGCGATGACCGCGCAGCTCAAGGGGCGAGTGCCCGGACCGGAGAGTTCGATCGGGAAACTCTGCGCGACAGAACTCAGCCTGCGCCTGGCAATGTTCGCCGACGAGATGCTCGGCGCTTACGCCAACCTCGAGAGCGGATCGCCTGGAGCGGTCGAGGGTGGCAAATGGGCCAGCCGCATTCTCGCCGCGCGGGAGTTTACGATCGCCGGCGGTACCAGCGAAATCCAGCGCAACATCATCGGCGAGCGCGTGCTGGGCTTGCCTAAGGGCTGACACTGCGCGTACCGAACGCGCGCCAACCGACGGCGATCGTCGCCGCCAATATTGCGATCGCCCAATCGGCGGGAGCAATCGGGCGGATCATCAGCAGCGTGGCCAGCGGCGGCGTCAGCATGAATACCGGCAGACTGACGGCTACGGCGAAGATCACGACCCAAAATCGCCGCTGCTCCGGCGCGCGAACTCGCCACCATCGACGGGGCCCTGCGTACTCCGCCCAGACGAGAAACAGGCTTCCCACCACGGCGACGACCATCGCGACGCTGCGGGCATAGGTTTCGCCCTGGCCCAGTCGAAGCGCGAAGAGCGCAAGCGCCATCACCGTCAGCAGCGCTCCGGATAGAGCCGCACGGTAAGCCGCCGGTCGCTCGACAATTGGCGATGCGGGCGGACGCGGCGGCCGTCGCATCACATCATCGACGGCAGGCTGGCCCTCGAAAGCGAGCGCGGAAACCGGATGTACGATCATCTCGAGCCACACCAGATTCACCGGCAATAGCAGCAGCGGAAGGCCAAAGACCGGGGCCAACAGCGTGAGCGACACCAGCATCACCTTGAAGCCGACCAGATACAGGAATGCGCGCTGAATGTTGTCGAGCAGAACGCGGCCTTCGCGAATCGTTGCGACCATCGCGGAGAAATCGTCCTCGAGCAGCACGATGTCCGCAGCCGCGCGCGCGACCTCCGTTCCGCGCCGGCCCATCGCCACGCCGATGTCGGCCCGGCGGAGCGCCGGCGCGTCGTTTATGCCGTCGCCGGTCATCGCGACGACTTCGCCCGCCCGCCTCAGGGCCTCGACGATCGCATATTTTTGTTCGGGGCGGATGCGCGCGAAGATGCTGCAGCGGCGAACCAGCGCTTCGAAGGCCGGCTGGTCAACGCTGTCGAGTTGCGCGCCGGTGACGATGCCGTCGTCGCTGTGCGCGATTCCGGCGGCGTCGGCGATCGCGTGCGCGGTGAGCGCGTGGTCGCCGGTAATCAGCTTGAGTTCCACCCCGGCGCGCTGGCATTGCGCCACCGCCTCCGGAACCGCAGCTCTCAAAGGATCGCGAAACCCGAGCAGGCCGAACAGACGGAACCCGCGCTCGTCCGACGCGCGCACCCCCGTGAATCCGCCCGGGCGCGCATCGCGACCGGCGACGGCCAGCACGCGCATTCCGCGCCCTGCCATCTCGGCATTGGCGCTCTCGGCGCGAGCGAAATCCGCCTGCGCCAGATCGCAATGCTCGATTATCCCCTCGAGCGCGCCCTTGGCCACGATTCGCTGTGCGCTCCCGGCGCCGACGCCTTCGCGGCTGCTCCAGACGTGCGACATGTGTTTGCCGACCGGATCGAACGCGTAGTCGTGCACCAGACGCCATCGCGAGTGAAGCGCATCGACGTCGATCCCGTGCTCCGTGCAATGGGCAAGAATCTTTCGCTCCATCGTGTCGGCGGCTTGAGGCTCACATGCGAGCGCGCCCGCCTCGAGCAGCGCGTCATCCGACATCTCCGGCCCCAGCGGCAGATGCTCCTCCAGCATGAACTCGCCAGCCGTCAGAGTGCCGGTCTTGTCCAGGCAGATGACGGTAGTTGAGCCGAGCGTTTCGACGCTGGCCAACCGGCGCACCAGGACTCCGTGCTGGCTGAGGCGATACGCTCCGATGCTCAGGAACATAGTCAGCACCAGCAGGAACTCTTCGCCAACGGCGGACATCGCGAGGCTGACCGCATACATAAACGCATTGCCCGCCGGCGCACCGCCGAGCATGCGCAAGACAAACAGCAGAGCCGAAACGGTAATCGCCACGCCGACCATCCAGCGCACCATCCGCGCCGTCTTGCGCTCAAGCGGGGTCGGACGCGGGCCTACTTCGGCGACCAGTCGCGCCAGATCGCCGTAGCGGGTGCGCTCCCCGGTGGCGGTTACCTCGGCAACCCCGTGGCCTTCGAGCACGCGCGAACCCGCATACGCGCGGCTGGCCTCCGGCGCATCTGCCATCGCTCCCGGCATTTCGCATGGCCGCTTGGGAACGGGCTCTGCTTCGCCGGTGAGTTGCGACTCGTCGAGCGCAAGATTGGAACTCGAACGCACGACCGCGTCGGCGTGAACGATGTCGCCCTCTTTCAGGAGCAGCAGATCGCCGGGGACAAGGTCCGCAGTCGGAGTCTCGGTCTGGAGGCCATTGCGAACCACTCGCGCGCGCGGCGCGACGACGCCCGCCAGCTGCTTGAGGGCGGTGCGCGATCGCGCCTCAAGGATTACATCGACGGCCAGGACAGGAACGATCGCTGCGAACAGGACGTAAGCGTCGGTCCGCTCGCCCAACGCGTAGTAAACCGCGCCGGCCGCGGCCAGCATTACCGCCATCGGGTCCGCGGCGGTTCTGATAAATGCCAGGATTGCAGCGCCGCGCACTGCGCGCACCAAGCGGTTCGGCCCGTACTGCTTCAAGCGCCGCGCCGCCTCGTCGTGACTCAGGCCGCTGAGCGGGTCAGTGGCCGCGTCTGGCAGTTTTATCGCCCCTTTCAATGCAACCTGATCGTCTTTTCGAACTCGCTTAGTATTGCAAACGGCCTGCCAAAGAAGGTGGCTTCGCAGCGGCAGGCAGATGGCGCGGCCGGATACACTTCAGCGCCGCGACACTGACGGAGACAATCTTCAACGCGGTGCGCGCCCGACTTTTGATGAAAACTTTCGCCAGGTTGCCAATCTCCCGTGGCACGAGTAGTGAACAATTGTATGTGTATTCCAATTCGCCAGCACCGCAAATAAATACCGCCGCATGGCGGCCGAGGGGGGCCATAGTCGTGCTGATCCAGGAACTGAGCAGGCAAGAGAGTCTGGACGTGCTGACCCGTGCGCATCTTGGCAGACTGGCGTGCGCCCACAAGAGCCAGCCATACATCGTGCCGTTCTATTTCGCCTACGACAATTTATGCCTATATAGCTTCTCCACCGTCGGGAAAAAGATCGAGTGGATGCGCGCCAACCCCAAGGTCTGCGTCGAAGCAGACGAGGTGGTAAGTCCGCAGCAGTGGGTGAGCGTCGTCGTCTTTGGCCGCTACGAGGAACTGCCAAATATCCCCGAATGGCGCGGCGTTCGCGAATACGCCCGCAAAAAGCTGCAGGAACGCAACGCCATCTGGTGGGAGCCTGGTTACGCGAAAACGATACTGCACGATACGGAACGGCCGCTGGCGGCGTTCTTCTACCGCATTCACGTCGAGCAAATTACCGGCCACCGCGCCACCCCTGAGCCTGCGGCGCCGCGCGCCAAAAGGGCGTCGATGACCGGCGCGATCGGCGGCGAATGGCTGCAAAAAATTCTGCGGCCGGCCCGGAAGTAACCTCAGGCGATCGTCCTTCGCGCTGGCGCGATGTGACCACATTGTCTATAATGTGGTCTCATGAAAGCTTCGGTGCGCGAGTTCAAGGCGCGGCTGTCCATGTATCTGCAGAAGGCCGGTAACGGCGAGGATGTGGTAATTACCTCGCGTGGCCGGCCGGTTGCACGGTTGCTGGCGCTGGCTACAGCGGCCAGCCCGGAGCCGGCCGCCTCGGAACTCGAGCGGCGTCTGAAGCGGATCCCGGGCATGCTCGCGGCCAAGGGTGGCAAGCTTCGTGGATCGTCGCATCCAATCATTATCGCCCGAGGCCGGAGAACGCTTGCTGAGTTGGTGCTGGAGGACCGGAGGTGATCGTCTATCTGGATACCTCGGCTCTCGTAAAGCTCTACGCGCGAGAGGTGGGCAGCATCGAAGTGAAGGAGGCGGTGGCTCGGGCGGATCTGGTTGCTACAAGCCTCGTCGCATATGTCGAGACCAGGTCGGCCTTGGCGAGAAAGCATCGCCTGGCTGACATCGACGACGCTGCTTTGCGACGGCACAAGCGCGAATTCGAGAACGACTGGACCCGGCTCAATCGTCTACCCGTCGATGCCACGACGATACGCCGTGCGGGGGACCTGGCGGAACAATATCGCTTGAGGGCTTACGACGCTTTGCACCTTGCAACGGCCGATCTGCTGCAGGCGGCGATTCGATCGGCGGTCAGTTTCGCCTGTTTCGACGATGCGCTCAACGGCGCCGCGGCGAGGCTGGGCTTGAGGCTGATTGCAGACGCTTGACGGGCTGCTTCGCGCGCGGCTCGATTCGGCGCCGGTCGAGTCATGATTGGCCGAGATGCCATATCTCGCGAGCGTATTCCGCAACCGCCCGATCGCTCGAAAACGCGCCAATCCGCGCGAGATTGAGTATAGCCTTGCGCGTCCAGACCTCCGGATGTTGATACTCAGTCGATACCGCCGACTGGATATCGACATACGAGCCAAAATCCGCCATCAGGAAATAGTCATCGTGGTTGACCAGCGCGTCGCGAACCCACCTGAACAGCCCGGGCTCGCCGGGACAAAAGCGATCGGACGCCAACTCATCGAGCACCCGCTTGAGGCGCGGGTCAGCCTCGTAATAGGCGCGCGGCTGGTATCCACCGTTCAACGCGAGTTCCTCGATCTGATCGGAGGTCAGGCCAAAGATGAATATATTTTCCGCGCCGACGGCTTCGCGAATCTCGATATTCGCGCCGTCGAGAGTCCCCACCGTCAGTGCGCCGTTCATCGCGAACTTCATGTTGCCGGTGCCGGATGCTTCGCGGCCGGCGGTGGAAATCTGTTCGGAAAGGTCGGCAGCCGGAATGATTTTTTCCGCGAGCGAGACCCGATAATCCGGCAGGAAGGCGACCTTGATCAATTCGCGGGTTTTCGGATCGTCGTTGATCACTCGACCGAGGCTGTTGATCAACTTGATGATCATTTTCGCCGCCCAATAGCCCGGCGCCGCCTTGCCCGCGAGCAAGTAGGTGCGCGCCACCGGCGGTTCGATGCCGTCATCCACCAGCCGCAGGTACTGATGCACGATTCCCAGCGCCATCAGGAGCTGGCGTTTGTATTCGTGGATACGTTTGGCCTGTATGTCGAACATTGCGGCAGGATCGGCGTCCACGGCGGCGAGCCGATTCACGATTCTGGCCAGCCGCTCTTTATTGGCGCGCTTGATCGCCCTGAAGCGGCGCTGAAACTCGACGTCGTCCGCGAATTTCTCGACCGCGCTCAACTGCGCGAGGTCGGTCGACCATCCCGCACCGATCGTCGCGTCGAGCAGGCTGGCAAGAGCCGGATTCGCCATCGACAGCCATCGCCGCTGCGTGACGCCGTTGGTCTTGTTGCTGAACCGCTCGGGCCAGAGTTGATAAAAATCGGGCACCAGCCGCGTCTTGAGAAGTTCCGTGTGCAACTTTGACACGCCGTTGACCGAATGGCTGCCGACGATCGCCAGATGCGCCATGCGGACCTGGACTTCGTAGCCGTCCTGAACGATCGATACGCGCTTGAGGCGTTCCGGATCGTCGCGCCAGACCGACTCCGCGTCCGCCAGAAAACGCCGATTGATCTCGTAAATGATCTGCAGATGGCGCGGCACGACTCGTTCAAGCAGGCTCACCGGCCATCGTTCCAGCGCTTCAGGCAGAAGCGTGTGATTAGTATATGCGACCGTGGCGCGGGTAATCTCCCACGCAACCGCCCACTCCAGATCGTACTCGTCGATGAAAACGCGCATCAACTCCGCAATAGTCAATGCGGGATGAGTGTCATTGAGCTGAATAGCCACTTGCGATGAGAAAGCACTGAAGTCTTCACCACGAGCGACAAATCCCCTTACTATATCGTGCACCGCGCAGGCCACGAAGAAATATTCCTGCAATAGCCTGAGCTCGCGGCCCGCCGCCACCGCATCGGATGGGTACAGCACTTTCGAGATGGTCTCGGAAAGCATCTTCTGCTCGACGGCTTTCATGTAATCGCCGGCGTTGAAGATCTGCATATCGAATTCATCCGACGCGCCGGCTGAATACAGGCGGACAAAGTTCACGGTGCGTCCGCCGAATCCCGCGATCGGCAGATCGGACGGCACGCCGACCAACACGCGCCGATCCACCCAGGCCGGATTGTATTCGCCCTTGCGATCGATGCGGTGCTCGATTCGCCCGTAAACCGGAATCCGGCATGACAGCTCGGGGCGCGCCACCAGCCACGGCGAGGTTTCGCGCTGCCATGCGTCGGGCCGCTCGAGCTGGTAACCGCCGCGAATCTCCTGGCGGAACAGCCCGTACTCGTAGTTGATGCCATACGCGTAGCCGGGCAGATCGAGCGTCGCCAACGAATCGAGAAAACATGCAGCCAGCCGGCCCAGGCCGCCGTTGCCCAGCGCCGCGTCGGGCTCCTCATCGAACAGGATCTGCAGGTCGATTCCGTTCTCGGCCAGAAAATCCCGGCAGGTGTCGATGATGCCGAGGTTGAAGAGATTGTTTTCCAGCGAGCGGCCGATCAGAAATTCGAGCGACAGATAATAGAGCTTCTTGGAATTGTTGCGATCGAAACGCAGGCGCGTCGCCAGCATTTTCTCGACCAACATGTCGCGAACCACCAGCGCCGTCACGCGATACCAGTCATGCTTGGACAATTCACTGCGCCGCTTGGCGAGCGAGAAACGGATGTGATGATCGATAAGCTCGTCGAACAGGTTGCGGTTGATTTCGGAAAGTGGAGGAACAGCCATTCTTGAGTCGGTCCCGTCGGTCCTCGAGGAATCTCGGAGCAGCCTCCTGGATGATCAATCAGGTTTGCAAACTTGTCGCCAATCAGATCATGGAACCGATCTCGGCAACCCATCTACATAATGCCGATTCGCGGCGCGGTTCTCCAGAAGGTCATCGACCACGCAAAGAACCGACGCGTGACGATTGCGGCTACCCGGTCGCGCGATCGAGGAATGCGCGCACGGCGGCGTTGAACGCGGCGGGTTGATCGATATTGGCGGCGTGACCCGCTTGCTCGAGGATCACTTTTTCCGCGCCGGGAATCTTTGCCGACATGTAATCGGCCGACGGCCGGAACTGCTGGTCGTTTTCGCCGACCAGCACCAGCGCCGGCACCGTGATTGCCGGCAGCGATTCGATCACGCGGCCGTCCTTCTGCGCCAGCATCCCGCGCGCCGCATGCGCAAGTCCTTGCGCGCTGCGATGGCGGGCAACGCTCACTTCGGCGCCGGCGCCGGCCGCGGCGAGTCCTTTTTTCTCGTACGCCACTGCCATGCTTTCCGCGAGCCGGTTCCATCCCGCGCGCCCGTCGTCTTTCCTGTAGCCCGGGCCGGTGTCGAACAGCATCAGCGCTAAAGTGCGCGCGGGATGCGCCAGATGAAACGCCAGCGACATGAAGCCGCCCAGCGACAAGCC
>Ga0074044_10000783_pt1 | contig 29737 bp, 33 predicted proteins | sample BogForMeECP23OM1_FD_94443 | JGI IMG/M metagenome (GOLD analysis project Ga0074044, IMG submission 94443) | Bog forest soil microbial communities from Calvert Island, British Columbia, Canada - Bog Forest MetaG ECP23OM1 | ecosystem: Environmental > Terrestrial > Soil > Wetlands ...
TCTTTCCAGTAACGATCGGGCTGAAGCATCGCCAGTGAGATCCATTTGTCGTCGGCGCATCGATAATGGTTCCACAGCGGATTGTACGCGTTGGCGCGCGTGTTGCGCGGAAATTCCTTGCCCATGATGGTCCGCGCGACGACGTTCAGTCCCTGCAGCGCCATCATCGATCCCAGGTGCGACGCATCCACTTCCTGCCCGATTCCGGTTCGTTCGCGCGCGAACAGCGCCGCCAGCACCCCGTAAGCGAGCATGATCGCGCCCATCTGATCCGCAATGCCGCCATAAACGTAGGTCGGCGTCGTGGTCCCGCTCCCAACCGCGTTCATGATTCCCGAGCGCGCCTGCCCAAGGTAATCGAATGATGGCTCGCCGCTGTCCGGCCCCTTGGGGCCGTAGCCGGACGCGCTCGCGTAGATGAGTCGCGGGTTGTGCGGGGCGAGGTCTGCATAGCCGAGCCCGAGCCGCTGCGCGACGCCCTTGCGAAAGTTCTGCACAAAGACGTCGCTGCGCGCCGCCAATCGATGCATTATCTCGCGCGCCGCGGGCTGCTTCAGGTTCAGCGCGATGCTTTTTTTGTGCTTGTTGTTGGCCTCGAAATAATAATTGCGCCCGCTCCTGACCGTCGCACTGCCCGCGACCGCGGCTATTCCACGGCCCGGGTCGCCCCGCTCGCGCTCCTCGATCTTGATCACCTCGGCGCCCAGGTCCGCGAGCATCTGCGTGGCGACCGGCCCCTGCTGCCAGATCGTCCAGTCGATGATTCGAATTCCTTCAAGCGGTCCGCTCATGACTTTTCTCTATACCACAACCCTCTTGAGTTTGGACGCCGTCGGACGCATCAATCATATATGTCCGCGCTCGCCCAGAACTTTTCGACGGTGCTCGACTTTCTTTATCCTCCCCGATGCGCCGCGTGCGCAACGCCGCTGGCATCTAATGCCGGACGGCGCGTGTGCGCTCGATGCCTGGCGCGAGTCGAGCGAATGCCGGATCCGCGCTGCGAAGTGTGCGGCGGACCGCTCGAATCCGCCGTCAGCGATGCGACGCGATGCGCCCGATGCCTCGCGCATCCGCCGCGCTATCGCGTCGCGCGCACCATCGCGCGCTATCGGACCACCGCCGAGGACGAACCCGGCAGCCCGCCCGCGCTGATTCGCCGTCACAAGTACGGCCTCGACCAGTCTGTCGGGCGTGCGCTGGTGGAGTACATGGGCGACCGGCTGCTGGTGTCGGCGGATGACTACGACGTCGTAATTCCCGTGCCGCTGCATTGGCGGCGCTTGTGGTGGCGCGGATTCAACCAGGCCGCTCTGCTCGCCGCCGAAGTCGCGCGCCGGCTGGATCTTCCACTCGATACCACCGCGATGTCGCGCCGGCGCTTCACCGCGCCGCAAACCTCGCGTCATCACGGCGAGCGCGTCAAGAACGTGCGGCGCGCCTTCGCGGTGACGAATCCTGAGCGTGTCAGGAATCGCCGCGTGCTGATCGTGGACGACGTGATGACCACGGGCGCCACTGTTGACGAATGCGCGCGCGTGCTGCTCGCGGCAGGCGCGGCCTGCGTGGACGTATTCACGCTCGCGCGCGTGGTATGAATCAGCCGCGGGCCGCCGACTGGGACCAACGCCATCGCGGCAAGCCGGCCGGCGAAGCCGAGCCGTTCCTGACTGCGATGCTCCCGCGAATCCCGCGCGGCGCCGCGCTCGACGTCGCCGCCGGACGCGGACGCAACGCGCTCGCGCTCGCACGAGCGGGGATGGCGGTGGTCGCGGTTGATTTTTCCTCCGAAGCAATGCGCCGCCTTGCCGCGGCGGCGCGGACCGCCCACCTCGCCATCTGGCCCGTGGTCGCAAACTTGGATAGCTTTCATCTCAAGGACGAATCCTTCGACGTCATCGTGAATATAAATTTCCTTGACCGCGCGCTGTTTCCGAAATTTGTGCGGGCTCTCCGGCCCGGCGGGATGCTGATTGCCGACACGTTCCTGGTTGACCAGGCCACATTCGGACATCCGCGCGATCCGCGCTTTCTGCTCGCTCGCGGAGAGCTTCGCGCACTGGCGAACGGACTTGAGATCGAGGAATACCGCGAAGGCCCGGTCACTTATCTAAACGGCGATCGCGCCTTTCGCGCATCGCTAGCGGCGCGGCGGAGGAACTCGGCCTGATGGCGCCCGGGATGACCTACAAAGCGGCCGGCGTTGATATCGCGCTGAAGCAGAGCCTGATTCCGCTCTTCGGTTCAATGGCCAGGACCACAGCCGGCGCGCACGTCATCGGCGGAGTCGGCGGATTTGGCGCACTGGTCGGACTCAACGAGGCTCGCAGGATGCGCGCGCCGGTGCTGGTCGCGGGCACCGACAGCGTCGGCACCAAGCTCATGATCGCCTTCGCGACCGGGCGTCACGGCACCGTCGGCATCGACTGCGTCGCGATGTGCGTGAACGACATCATCTGCCACGCGGCGCGTCCGCTGTTCTTTCTCGATTACATCGGGTCGGGCAAGCTCGAGAAAAAGATCGCGCTCGATCTCGTCAAGGGCGTCGCGCGCGGATGCGCGCAGGCCGGCATGAGCCTGGTCGGGGGCGAGACCGCGCAGCTCAGCGGCTTGTACCAGCCCGGCGAGTACGACCTGTGCGGCTTCGCGGTGGGAATAGTCGAACGCGCGCGAATTCCCAGGCCGTCCAACGTGCGCGCGGGCGATGCGCTGATCGGAATCGCATCCAGCGGACTTCACTCCAACGGCTTCTCGCTGGTGCGCCGCGTTCTGCTGCAACACGCCAAACTCAAGCTCGGCTCACACATCGCCGAACTGGGATGCACGCTCGGCGAGGAGCTTCTGCGTCCCACGCTCATCTACGCCCGAGTGGTCGTCGAACTGTTCGAGCGCTTCAAGATAAACGGGCTTGCCAATATCACCGGCGGCGGCGTGCTAGAAAACCTGCCGCGCGTGATGCCCGCCAACACCTGCGCAATCCTCGAACGCGGCAGTTGGCCGACCCCGCCGATTTTCGGCTTGATTCAGCGCCTCGGCAAAATCTCTCGCGCCGAGATGGATCGCACCTTTAACAATGGCCTCGGGATGGTCGCGATCGCGCCTGCGCGCGAGGCTGACCGCGTCGTCGCTCATTTGCGCCGCCGCGAGTATGCGGCCTATGTTGTCGGCGAAGTAAGGCGCGGCAAGCGCGGAGTGTCAATTCGCTGAGCCGCGACTGGTTTCGATGGCGGAAAATCCGACGGTCAAACTCGGCGTCCTGATTTCCGGCGCCGGCACCAATCTGCAGGCTATCATTGACGCGATTCTGCGCGGCGATCTCAAGGCCGAAATTCGTCTCGTCATATCCAATCACGCTGACGCGCAGGGCCTCGAGCGCGCCCGCCGCCACGGAATCGAGACTACGGTCATCGACCATCGCAAGTTTCCGTCGCGCGAGGACTTCGACCGCGCCGTCCTCGCCGCGCTGCTCGATCGCTCAGTCGAACTGGTTGCGCTCGCGGGCTTCATGCGCCTGCTGTCGCCTGTGATGCTCGACGCGTTCCCGGGCCGCATCATGAATATTCATAACAGCCTGCTGCCGTCATTTCCCGGCATTCACGGGCCCAGGGACGCGATTGAATACGGCGTCAAGATTGCGGGATGCACCGTCTTCTTCGTCACTCCGGGCGTCGATGTAGGCCCGGTGATCGTGCAAGCCGCTGTGCCCGTGCTGCCCGGCGATGACGAGCAACGTCTGGCCGCGCGCATCCTGCTCCAGGAGCATCGCATCTTTCCGCACGCGATCGCGCTCTTTCAGCAGGGCCGGCTCGCGATCCAGGGCCGCCGGGTTATCATCAAGGGCGATTCGGCGAAGCCCAATTCTTCGCCGTTGGTAAATCCTCCGCTGGATTGATTCGCAAAAGGTGAAAACCCTTTCGGTAATCGTGCCGATGCTCAACGAGGCGGCCGCAATCGCGAGCACCCTGCGCGCGCTTCGCCGGGGCGCGCCTGACGCGGAGATTGTCGTCGTTGACGGCGGCAGCATCGACGCCAGTGTCGCAGAGGCGCGGCCCTTGTGCGACACGTTGATCAGCGTTTCGCGCGGCCGCGCGCGGCAGATGAACGCGGGCGCGCGCGAGGCTCACGGCGACGCATTGGTCTTCGTCCACGCAGATACGATCGTGCCATCGAGCTTTGCGGCTGACATCGCATCGGCATTGTCGGGTCCCGCGGTGGTCGGCGGACGATTCGACCTGAAACTCGACGCGAGCGCGATTCCCTACCGGATCATTGCCGCGATGATCAACCTCCGCTCGCGAATCAGCCGCACCGGCACCGGCGATCAGGCGATCTTCGTGCGGCGCGCGGTCTTCGATCGCCTCGGCGGCTTCCCCGATCTCGAGCTGTGCGAAGATCTCGAATTCGCGCGACGCTTGAAGCGCGCGGGACGCGTCGCCTGCCTGCGCGCCCGCGTGACAACCTCCGCGCGGCGATGGAATCGCGACGGAGTCGTGCGTACCGTCATCAGAATGTGGCTGATTCGCGCGATGTACCTGACGGGCGTGGCGCCCGCTCGTCTCAAACGCATGTACTCCGACACCCGTTAGCCGCCAGAGCGGACTGGACGCGAGAGTGGACAGACTTTTTTCCCGCAGATAAGAATGACTCAAGCGAGGTACGGCGTGGCCAAAGTCGAACTGTACACCACCACCTACTGCCCCTTCTGCACGCGGGCCAAGAGCCTGCTCAAGAGCAAAGGCGTGGCTTTCGATGAAATCGACGTGACCGACGACGACGAGTTGCGCGCCAGGATGATCGAGATGTCCGGCGGGCGCCGCACCGTCCCCGAAATTTTCATCAACGGCAGGATTGTCGGCGGCTTCGACGAATTGAAGGCGCTCAACGATTCCGGAAAGCTCGACGGTCTGCTGGCCGAGTCAGCGCTAGCCTGAATTTTCAACTGCCACCGCTGGCGTCAACGCTCGCAAATAGAGACGGGCGCATCGCAGATCGGTTCCGCGGCGCGCCCGTTTCCGATCGCACTCTATCGCGAGACGTTAGTTGTTCGGCGACGCGACCATTCCCTCGTTCATATGATGCAAGGCTTCGCGGTCAACCGACGAGTCGTATTTGATCGCCTTTGCCGTCACCGAGATCTGCGAACCATCGGCGGAGACCGTCTGATTTTCGTCAACGATCGCGTCGATAGTGTCGGGCCATTTTGCAAACGCCATCTGTTTCAGCCTGTCGCTAATCTTCCCCTCGTCGATCGCATCAGGCGAGAACGGCTCCGTATAAGACAGTTCGCCCAGCTCCGAGTACGGCTTGCCCGCCGGCGGCGCTTCGGTCGTAACCCAGATATGCGCCATGTCCACGCGATGCTCGAACACCTGCTGCTTTTGCACTTCCTGCTGGCGAGCAGCTTCCATGGCGCCGCAAGCGGAAAGGCCCAGCGCCAGCCCAATCGCCAACAATGTTAGAATCTTCGATGAACGCATGTTCTTCCCCATCGATGCCCGTCGATTTGCCTTCAATTATAGCCGCGCCGGCGCAGATGTCTAATCGTAGTATGCCGCCCGCCCGGCTGACATTTTATTTCACCGAATGGCACGCCGGGGCAAGCGATTCGGTGACACCCAAACGCCCCCGCGACTGCGTCGAGTGTTCGTGGTGCGCTGCGACCGGTAGTATTCCCGCGTGACCAGATTCGCAGCCTGCTTCATCCTCGTCTTCGGAGAACTCGCGTGGGGCGGGCTCTTCGCGCTGGCGATTCCGCCTTTCTTCAACGTCGAGCGCGGTTTCTACAAATCCAGCGCTTCGGTTTACCTGGCCGCATCGCTGACGACTGCGATCGGCTTGGGATTGCTGGCGTTGCGCGGCGGCGCGTCCGCGCCGCCAGGCACAGGCTCATTGTGGACGGCATCCGCCCTTTGGACCCTCGCGAGCGCCGCCGTCGCCGTCTATCTCTACACGCTCTGGACCGAAAACGGCCGGCTCCGCGCGCGATCGTACGCGGCGGGCCTGGCGCTCGGCCTCGTCGCCCTGCTGGCCAACGTGATGCTCCTGATGCCGCCCGGCTTCGGCGCGGTGGCGGCCGTCGCCTACGGACTCACGGCCATTACCTCGGCGCTGGTCCTTGGACTGGTCAGCGGTGCGATGCTGTTTGGACATTGGTACCTCATCGACCTCGAGATGCCGGTTGACTACCTGCGCACCTTCATCCGGCTGCTGGGAATCGTGCTGGTCGCGAACGTCGTCGCGCTCGGACTCGCGCTCGGACTGCCGGCCGCGTTCGGCAGCGCCAGCGCGGGCGCCGCCGTGCACGAGCTCTTCGCCTCGCACCTGGGGCTGCTGGCAGTTCGGCTGCTGCTCGGTCCGCTCGCGACCATCGTGCTGGTCTCGATGTGCTGGCAGACGCTGAAAATTCCGCAGACGATGGCAGCAACCGGCCTCCTGTACATAGCGGTCATGTCCGTACTGGTCGGCGAAATGCTCGGCCGCTTCATCCTGTTCCGGACCGCTATTCCGCTCTGAAGTACGTTCGCCGCTCCACGGCTTTCACTCGTTCGGCTCCTGAATTACACGCTCTTCGCCAGCTTCTCCGCGACCAAGGCATTCAAGCTGACGCCTGCGCGCTCCGCCTCGATGGCAAGTGCGCGATGCACGCGTCTGTCGATGCGCACCTGAAAGATGCCGTGGTACTGCCGCCGCGCCGGCGCCGCCGGAATCTCGAGGCCGCGGGCCGCGTAGGACTGCTTGGCCGCCGCCCACGCCACGTCGAGCTCCTTGAGCGCCTTCTCAGGGGTTGGACCGAACGCCGAGACCCCGGGCAACTCAACCAAGTGGGCCAGCCAGTCGTTATCCTCGTCGAGGAACAGCTCAAGCGCGTAGCCGTCGAATCTATCTCGCTCTCTTTGCTTAGCCATTGGATTCTCTGTCATACACTTCGAGGAATTGCTTGACCTGATAGCCCTTCGCCTTTGCGCCTCGCGGCTGGATAGAGATCAGCGAGTTCTTCGGCGAGTACCAGATCTGATGGCTGCCTTTCTGCCGATCGAATACCCAGCGCGCCCGCTTTAGCAGAGCTTCAAAATCCGTGAAGGAAAGACCGTTTAGGGTTGTTTCTTGCAGCCTCTAACAGCTTCTCCAACCTGTCCACTTTGTAACTGTATATAGTTACAAACGCCTGTTCAAGCTGCCGACCATTCGGGAATTTATTGGCGCGCCCGGAGGGATTCGAACCCCCAACCCTCAGATCCGAAGTCTGATGCTCTATCCAGTTGAGCTACGGGCGCCGGCTTGACCGATGTTCGAGGCACAGCAGTCTAGGCACCCCGGCCTGCACGCGCAACCAACACCGATCATCGTCTTGAAGGGGCGGTTGACTCGCTCCGCCACAGACTCATATATATGACTGACTGGTCAGTTTATGAGCACAAGCACCAATTCGGCTCGAGTTCCCAACGGACGCCCCTTCCACGTCCACGACGAGCAAGCCGCCAAGCGTGAACGTATTCTCGGCGCCGCGCTGAAGCTCTTCGCGCACGAGCCCTACCAGGCCGTCACGATGGATCGCGTGGCTGCCGCTGCCCGGGTCGCCAAAGGGACGCTCTATCTCTACTTTCCGTCCAAGGACGCGCTCTACCTCGGCGTTTTGAGCGACGGACTCGACACCGCCTATCGGACCTATCAGCGCAGCGCCGATCCGAAGCTGCCGGTAGTCGAGCGCTTGCGCCGCTCGATCGCGGTGGCGGTGGAGTTTTACGATCAGCGCCGCGATTTTCTTCAGTTCTTCGCGACCGAGGAACCGCGGCTGGCCGAGGCGCGTAATCGCATCATCGAAGGCTCGCGCGAGCGCGGCTTCAATTTTTTCGCGTCGCTGATCGAAGAAGGAATCCGCGCCGGCGTCTTCACCCGCGTCGATCCGCGCCTGGCGACGTTCACGATCCAGGGCGCGATTCGATCGCTGCTGCTGTACTACGGCGCCGGCCGCCCGGTCTATGAGCTTAGCCGCGAGCTCGGCAACCTGATGCTGCGAGCGCTCGGCGCGGAACAGTCGCAAATCGTCAAGCCGGTGCATCCGCAATGATTCGAACCCTGGTTCGCCGAGTCATTCGGCTGGCAATCCTCGCCGGCGTTGCGCTCGGCATTTATTTCTTCGGCCGCGCCTACTTGTGGGCGCCCGAGGATCGTTCGACAATCAAGGTCGTCGGCATGATCGAAGCGCCCGAAGTGAATGTCACCAGCCGCATCGCGGGCCGCATCAAGCAACTCGATCTGCTCGAGGGCGACCACGTCAGGAAGGGACAGGTGGTGTGCGTGATCGAGGATATCGATCTCAGAAATCAACTCGCCAAGTCGAAGGCCGATCTCGCTCATTCCCAGGCCGACCTGGCGCAGGCGCGGCGCGACCTCGCGCGCGACATCCAACTCTCCAAAGAAAACGTTATTGCGGCGAAGACTCGCGATGACGCCCTGACTACCGTCCAGCAGGACGAAGCCAACGTGCTCAGCGCTCAGGCCAACGCCAAGTTCTACGCCGATCAAATCATCGACACCGAGATAAAATCGCCCGTCGGCGGCGTCATCGTCAGCAAGGCCCTCGAAGTCGGTGAATGGGTGACGCCCGGCGTGCCGATTCTGACCGTCGATGACCTCTCGACAATCTGGGCGCGCGTCGACGTCGAAGAGACCGACCTGAGTTCGCTCTACATCGGCAAGTCGGCGCAGGTCGAGTTGCCGACGCTGCCGCCGCAGATATTCACCGGCCGCATCATGGCTATCGGGCAGGAAGGCCAGTTCGCGACCGAGCGCGACGTGCGGCGCGGGCGTCAGGACATTCGCACCTTCTACGTCAAAGTCCAGGTGTTGCAAGCCGAGGGCGAACTCAAACCCGGGATGACCGCCGAAGTCACCTTTCCGAGAACCGATGGAACCCGAGTCACTAGCAATACAGACCAAAGACCTGACTAAGCGCTTCGGCGCTTTCACCGCGGTTGACAAGGTCAACTTCGAGGTCCGTCGTGGCGAGGTCTTCGGCCTGCTCGGGCCCAACGGCGCCGGCAAGACAACCGTGGTGCGGATGCTCACCACGCTGCTGCCGCCCAGCGACGGCCAGGCGTTCGTCGCGGGCTTCGACGTCGCGCGCTACCCGCGCCAGGTCCGCGAAAATATCGGCGTCATCCCCCAGGCGCTCACCTCCGACCTCGACCTCACCGGATGGGAGAACGTCGATATCTACGGCGAGTTCTTCGGTCTGTCGCGCCGCCAGCGCCGGGAACGCGGACATCGCCTGCTTCACCTGGTCGGGCTGACCGAGCGCGCCAACGATTTGGTCGCCACCTATTCGGGCGGGATGCGCCGGCGGCTCGAGATCGCGCGCGGGCTGATTCACTCGCCCGGCGTCCTGTTCCTCGACGAGCCGACCATAGGACTCGACCCGCAAAGCCGCCACGCGGTCTGGGACCTGCTCGAAACGCTGCGCAGCGAGAGCGAAATTACCATCTCGCTGACGACCCATTACATGGACGAGGCCGAGTCGCTGTGCGATCGGATCGCAATTGTCGATGGCGGCAAGATAATCGCGATGGACACGCCGGTGGGGCTCAAATCGATGGTGCCGGGTGCGGACCGGATCGATCTGGTCGTCGAAAAAAACCCCGCCGCGATCGCCGAGATGCTTCGGCCGATGCCGTATCTGCGCGACGTGAATCTCAACGGCGGCAACCGCCTCCAGCTCTCCGCTAACGACGGCGCGCACGCCATTCCGAAAATACTCGAGGCCATCGACGCCGCCGGCGACCACGTGACTTCGATCACCGTGCAGAAGCTCTCGCTCGAAGATGTCTTCATCCACTTCACCGGGCGCACGCTCCGTGACGAGCCGGCCAAGAAGGTCAGCTTGTTCGTCGGCGCCGGGATGCCGCAGCAGCGCTGAGGAGGATGCCGATGTTCGGGCTCAAGTTCCTCGCCATCATGCGCCGCGACCTCAAGAAGCTGACGCGCAATCCCATCACGCTCATGTCGGTCATCCTGATGCCGATCGTCTATCTCGTGATCATCGGCAATTCTTTCCAGGGCCAGCTCAAGCATCTGCCGATCGTCGTCGTCGAGCAGGATCACGGACTCTACGCGCGCCGTATCGTCGAACAGTTGCTCGCGCTGCAGGCGGGTCCGAAGACCCTCGACGTGACATTCGAGAGCGATCCCGGCAGCGCCGTCAACCAGGTCCGCGACGGGCTCTACAAGGGCGTCGTGGTAATTCCACCCGACTTCAGCCACGACGTCGCCGAAGGCCGCATCGCCCAGATCGGACTGTTCACCGACAACGTTGACAGCGTCAGCTCCGAGGCGCTCGAAGGCGTGCTCGACGCGGCCGCCGCCGCCGTCAGGGTTGCGTTCGTCACCGCGCGCGAACCCAAACTCAACGACATCTCGCTGCGCCCGAGCTGGCTGTTCCCTTACGTGGACTACGATCGATCGCTCATCCCCGGCGTCATCGTGATGGCCATCTTCATGGGCTCGCTGATGTCCGGCGTGTTCAACTGGGTGATGGATAAATTCATGGGCGTCACCGAATGCTACCTGGTGACTCCCCTTTCACGATGGGACATCGCCGGCGGCATCCTCGCCAGCGGCGTAACCGTAACCAGCATCGGCGCCATCCTGGTCTTGTTTTTGGGCCTGTTGATCACGCGTGGGCGAATTCTGGGCGGAGTCACTGCGCTTGCGATGCTGATCGGAATAATCATAGTCAGCGCGACCGGTCTGCTCGCGATGACGTTCTCGATGCTCGGGCGCGCGGGCCATCCTCGGCTGGTCGGGGTGTTCTCGGGATTTCTGAACGTGATCCTGTTTTTTCCGAGCGGCGCGATCTATCCGGTCGAGAGTTTCCCGCCGTGGCTGCGGACCTTCTCGCATTTCAATCCCGAGACCTATTCGGTGAGTGCGATAAAACAGATCCTCTTTAAGGGCGCAGACGTCGCCGCCGTCAGCGGCGACATTGCTTTCCTGCTGATCTTCATGGTCCTGATGCTGATACTCGCCAGCGTCTCCTTCAAACGCACCCTGTAGCTTTCGGCTACGGACCGCCGAGCATCAAAGCGACTCTCACGCTCGCAAGACGCGCAAACCGAGATACCGCTCCATCGGATCGAAATCGCGATCGGCATGCAGCAGTTGATGGCCGCTTTTGATGCAAAATGTTCCGATCAGCACGTCGATCGTCTTTCGCACCGAGACGCCTTTGGCTCGTAGCCTGCGATAGTTGCGAGCACTGTCAACCGCGACCTCGCGCCCGACCATCGCTTGAAATTCGAGCGCGCTCAAAAGGATCAACGCGCGACGGAAGTCCAAGTCCGAGCGAAATCCTTGCAGCACCTCGGCCAGGATAAGATCCCCGATGACCAGCGGCTCGCGCGAGAGCAGAGAATCCAGATGCGCAGCCTCGGAAGTCGGACGGCCGTTGAAGTAATCGATCCAGACCGACGTGTCCACGACGATCATGCGTCGCGGCGCATCGCGTCCAGGTCACCGCGCCATCGAAGCTGGCCCCGCGCGGCCAGTATGCGCTCTTGCTGACTCAGCCGGATCAGAAGCTTCAGACCGCGCTCGACCGTTTCGCGCTTCGTCCGGGCGCCCGTAAGCTTCATGGCGCGTGCCATAAGGGCGTCGTCGATTACAATGTTGGTTCGCATTATGCTCGATCTCCGATGTGTATGATAACTTCTGTGCGTACACATCACAAGACCATCTCGCGAGGCCAAGACTCAGCCGCGTCCCTGTTCACCGCGCGAGTGCTTCGCCTATCACCCGCCGCAGCTCGGCAATCGAAACCGGCTTCAGTAGGGACATGTTCGCGCCGGCCGCCCGCGCCGCTTCATGGAGTTCGGGCGTGTTGTGTCCCGACATCACGATGATCGGCGTGCTCGGCGACTTCGCACGCACGTGGCGGACGATCTCGATGCCGCTGGTGTCGGGCAGGCTCAAATCCGTGATCAGCAAGTCGGGAAACTCAGCGTCGATCATCCGGATTGCTTCGTTCGCGTCGAATGCACCAGCGCATCGATGGCCCGAGCGCTCCAGCAGCCGGACGTACGCGTCAACCAGGTCGCGTTCGTCATCCACAATCAGAATCTTCGCCTGCCCAGCCATCGGCTTGGAAATCAGCTAACGGTGGCCCGATTGATCGTTTCGCGCCCCGGGATTTGCGGCGCTGCCGGCGATTCACTACGCGCGGCAGGCGCAGCGCGCCCCGATGACGATTCGCGTATCGTCGGCAGCGTGACTGCGAAAGTGGCGCCCTGGCCCTTCACCGATTCGACCGCGATACTGCCGCCGTGATCCTGCACTATCCGCTGACTCAGCCACAGTCCCAGGCCAGTCCCCTTCGCCTTGGTCGTGAAGAACGGCTGGAACAGTTTTCCGAGCACGTCGCTCTCGATTCCCGATCCGTCGTCCGAGATTGACAGCCGAAGATGGCCGCGGCGCCCCGGCGCCGGCCCAGTCTCGATGCGTATGAGGCGCGCGCCCGCGTCGCGGGCATTCAGTATGAAGTTGATCAGCACCTGCTCCACGCCGGTCGGCTCGGCCATCACCGGCGCCAGCGACCGATCGAGGCTGGTTTCGTAGCGCAGCACGCCGCGCTTGGCCTCGGCCCCGACTATCAGCATCGCCTCTTCGACCGCCACGTTTATGTCCACCGCCACCCGCGCGCCCGGGCGCTGACGCGCCAGCGAAAGCATATTGTGCGAGATGCGGCTCGCGCGTTCGATGTTCTTTTGCAAGACCAGCAAATCGTCGCGGGTCTGAACGCTGAGGTCCTGGTCCGAGGCCAGCATCAGTTCGATCCGCGACGCCATCACCGCCAGCGGGTTGTTCAATTCGTGCGCGATTCCGGCCGCGACTGCCGCCAGCGCATCGACCGTTTCATTGCGGCGCGCCTCGCGCTCCATCGCGCGGCGCTCGGTGATGTCGGTGACGAACGCGATCACCAGCTTGCCGCGATGCGTATGCACGACGTTGAGGCTGATCTCGGCGGGAAATTCGCTGCCGTCTTTTCGGCGCCCCGCAATCTCCATCCCGCGCCCCATCATGCGGGATTTCGGCGCCGCAAAAAATCCGCTCCGATGCGCCTCGTGGCGGTGGCGGAAGCGTTGCGGTATCAGGACTTCGATCGGCTGACCGACGAGTTCCATTTCGTGATAGCCAAACAGCTCTTGCCCGCGCGGATTGAGCTGGCGAATCATCCCGTTGCTGTCCGCCGAAATAATCCCCTCGACCGACGACTCGAAGTAGCCGCGCGCGCGCACCAGCGCTTCCTCCCGCGCCGCCACCGAGATGCGGATCGTCTTCATGTAGCGCGCCGCTACCAGGTACAGCAGCAGCGCGTTCACGCTCACGAACATCAGCCGGTTGAGCGTGTACGAATGCGCCGGCATCAGCGACAGCACCTGATCGGAGACCGCTACCCAGATGAGACCGCCGAGCGCGTAGTAAAGCGCGATCCGTACCGGGCGGCTGCGGATCAGCGGCACGTGATTCAACGCGCCGTGCTCCGTCAGCTTGGGCGTGTCATTTCCAGCCATCAGATGGGTTACTTTAGTCTTCCGGCGCGCGCCAAGGTAGCGGGGTCAAAGGCCAGCTAATTGGCGGTAGGACACTCCAGGATGACGCTTCCCTGGAGCGTGTGGCGCACGGGCTGGTCGATCACTCGTACAAAAGCTGTGCGCGGAGGTCTTTCTTGATGCCCGTCGCGAACTTTTTGTACTCCGCCTGAACCGCGGGCGTGCAAACCGGCGCCGGCGAATGATCCTCAATTTCCCGGACAGCCGTTATCGTTCCGTCTTTCTCTCGATAAGCCGCTTTGTAGGTAATGTACTTGCCCTTCATCTCGACGTCCCTGGGAATGGCCGTTACCTTCAAATCCCGGGGCAGACGGATCGTTAGCTCCTCCCTGCCAAAGCCTCCGGCACACACGAAATCCACTGTTGGGTCCGGTGTTTCGGCGGGAGTCAGCCAACGCGCGAAAGTGCCGTCTCCCTCAAAAGGAGAGCGGATATACATCGCGCCCGGTCCTGGCAAGTTCAGCGCGTCACTGATCTTGAATTTGCCCGCGAACCGGTACGAATCGGTGAGGTCCTTAAGATCGCCTTTGACCACTATTCCCGTCCCCGTGAAGCCGTTGCCCGCCAGCGCCTGGCGCATCGCCGAATCCTCCATGTTCGGCTGCAGATAGGTCATGCTGTAGCGTGCGCCCTCCGCAAGTTCGCCCTTTGCGTCGACTTCTGTCTCTCCATCCGCGGAGCCGTCCGGATTGATATTCATCACGGTAGTGGCACTCTGCCCATCGGCATCCCATTTCACCACCGGCGTGCGCCGAATTCCTGAGAAATCGGTCGTCTGGACGACGGGTTTGCCTTGGTCCCCGATTGGCAACGATCCGAATGGGGTATATTCCGAGGTCGAGTCGGCATACAGGTCCAGCGACGGAATATAGTTGATCACGTGATTGAACACACCGATGCATGCCACTTTGGGCAGCGTGTAAGCGTTTACTGAGTTGATCAGTGCAGGCGTGCTTGCGATACCTTTGGCCGCCAGCAGGGCTTGCAGCAACGCCGTATGATCCTTGCAGTCGCCCATTCTGTTCGCCAGCACCGTGTCCGCCGCATGCGGCACCACCGAGCCAACCCCGACGGCATTGGGCACGTATTTGACGTTGTGCGACACCCAATCGTAGAACGCTTTTGCCTGTTCGCGTGGCGTGTGAGCGTTGCGCGTCAGATCGTTCGCCAGTTTGCGGATGCTGTCCGTGGGCGCCGACTTCGCTTTAGCCCGTGCGTCGTAGGCCCCGGCCAGCGCTCCGTAATCCTTGAACGTGGTGGCGACAATCAACGGCCCGTAGTCGAGTGCCGAGACGGAATCGGACTCGGGTGTTGCCACTTGCAGGCTTTTGTACGACCACGCCCAGTTGCGACGCCCGTCGCTTGACGGCGCCTCGCCGCCCTCCACCCCACGCGAATACGCGCGCAGTCCGAGCGAATCAGGAGCACTGAGGCTTACCTGTACGTCGTCATACACTTCGAACTTGGAAAACGCCTGCAGCATCGAAAAATTTCCGGGAAAGGTCGCTTCCTTCTGCGTCTCCTTGTACGACAGCACCACCGTGTCGCCTACCGCCACGTCCGGAAACGCCACGGTCTTGGTCCTGATGTCTGAGAACATCGGCGCAGCGTCTCCATTGCCCGTGTTGGTCTCATCCGAAAATTGGTCGCCAGAACGTTGATCCTGCGGCGGTCGCTTTTCAGCGTATAGGCGGAGAGAATTTCCACCCTCTGAAGCTGGTCGCTGAAGCTGATCGATGCCTTCTGCGCCAAGGCGACTCCCTGGTCGGTCAATACCTTGAGTGCCCAAGCTCGCGTTTCCACGTCCGTGCCGTCGGGGTTGACGTCATAATGTGCGTGGTACCAGGTGTACTTGGTATAGCCGGCGAATTGCTTGCCGGCATCGTTGGCTCCGGCACCAGACGAATTCAGGAACGCGGTGCTCGCGGCAATCACGAGCGATAGAAAGATCGAGCGGAGAGCTCTGCGGCGCATAATCCCCCTTCGGTCGGCAGTTACCCATCTGCAGGCGATGTCGATTATACACCGCGGCTGATAGGCGCAAGCAATTCGCCATTACCGATCCCGCGAGATCACTACGACAGGCAGTTTAGACAATCGCAGCGCGCTAGTAACGGCTCAAATCCGGCGACCGGTGAGGCGTGGCACTCCGGCCCGCTGGCCGCGGCTTTCCTCGGCGGCGCGAGCCGTATAGACCTGCGCAGTACGACACATGCCGAGCCCGATCAATCGATGGTTCCCGCAGAGCGCCACGGCCGACGCCCGGCTGCTGCTGGCGACCCGCGCGCTCCGCGGCCTTGCCGACGGCGCCGTCAGCGTGTTGTTGCCCGGCTACCTTACCGCGATCGGATTCAACCCGCTGCGCGTCGGCGCAATCGTCTTCGGCACGCTGCTGGGCTCGGCGGCGCTGACGCTATGGGTGGGACTGGCCACCGACCGGCTGGGCCGGCGCCGAATCCTCCTGGCGGCGTGCGCCCTGATGATGGCGACGGGGATTGGATTCGCCGCCACGGCCAGCTTCTGGCCGCTGTTCGTCGTCGCCGTCGTCGGCACGCTGAACCCGTCGGCCGGCGATGTCAGCCTGTTTCTGCCCGTCGAGCAGGCGGCGTTGGCTGAGGCGGCGGAGCCTCTCGATCTGACCGCGATGTTCGCGCTGTACAACGTTGCGGGCGCGCTGGCCGGCGCGTTCGGCGCGCTCGCCAGCGGCGTGCCCTCGATACTCGCGGCGCGCCATGGATGGGCGCTCGCGCCGGCGCTGCGGTCGGGCTTTGTCGCATACTCGGTCATCGCCGTCGCCGCGTTCGCGCTTTATTGGCGCCTCTCGGCGGCTGTCGAAGTGGAGCGCCAGCCGGTAAAGTCCGCGCCGCTGGCGAAGTCGCGCGCGATCGTGTTCCGCCTGGCCGCGCTGTTCAGCCTCGACTCGCTCGGCGGCGGCTTCGTAATTCAGTCGCTGCTGGCGCTATGGCTGTTCCGCCGCTTCAACCTCTCGGTTCAAGTGGCGGGCACATTTTTCTTTCTCTCCGGACTGTTTGGATCGTTTTCACAGTTCGTATCAGCGGCGCTCGCAGCGCGCTTCGGCCGAATCAACACGATGGTGTTCAGCCATCTGCCGTCGAACGCGATGCTGATGGTCGCCGCCCTGATGCCGACCCCGGGGCTCGCGATGGCCGCGCTGTTGCTCCGCGCTTCGACCTCGCAGATGGACGTTCCCGCGCGCCAGTCGTATGTGATGGCGGTGGTGCCGCCCGAGGAACGGGCCGCCGCGGCGACTGTTACCAATGTGCCGCGCAGTCTGGCGGCCGCTTTGGCGCCGCTGCCGGCGGGTGCGATGCTGAATCGGTCGTCGTTCGGATGGCCGCTGATTTGCGCGGGCGCCCTGAAAACGATTTACGACATCGCACTGCTGATTCAGTTCCGCGCCGTCAAACCCTCCGACGAATCTTGAAACGTCTTCCTCGGATGTCGGCGCATTTGCGCCTGATTTCCGAAAAACAGGTCATTTTTGCAGGGGTTTTAGCTGCCAATGTTTCACGTGAAACATTCCTGGTTCAGGAGAACGAAACACGAACGACCGCAAGCGCGCTACGCGCGCACCAGCACCGTGCCCTCCTGAATCGCAAGGCGTCCTTCGCCGTTCAGGGTCTCGAAAAACATGACCGTCCCCCGCGCGCTGTCATCGCGCGCGATCACGCGCACCGTGATTGTCGAGGGCATCGTCACCATCGCGCCGAAACGCCCCGCAACTCTTTCGATTCGCGTAGGATCTTTCCCTGCTGCGCTCCCGATTATCCGCGACACTGCCATCGCGAGCGTGGCGGTCCCGTGCAGGATGATCGAGGGCAGCCCGGCCGCGCGCGCCACCGACGCGTCCGTGTGTATCGGATTGAAGATTCGCGCGCACTCGGTGTAAACGTGCGCCATGCCCGCCGGCACATCGACCCGGCACTCCAGCAGCGGCTCGCCTCCCTCGACGATCGGTTGAATCGGTGCGGGCGCAAACTTCGCCGGAACATCCGGCCCCACGACCTCGACTCCGCGATAGATCGCGCCATACCAGCTCGTGCAAACCGGCTGGCCTGCCTCATCAACCGTGTCGAGCCGCGTGACCATGTACGCGCCCGGCTTGCGGCGCTCGACTCCCGCGACCGTAAGCTGCGTCGTCAGCCGCTCGGGTGGCCGAATCGCGCGATACAGCACCGTGTCATGCGTCGCATGCACGGCGCGCATCGCCTCATCGCGCGTCAGCGTGGTGGACTTCTCAAGCAGTCCGCGCATCGCGACCTGCACCGGCCATTCGAAGCAGACCGGGAACATCGGATGCGAAATCACGCCCGCGATGGTGTCCAGGTAGCAGGGCATCGCGTCGCCGAGCGCCGCGGCATAAGCCATAGTCCAGCGCGAATCGATCTCGCTGACCATTGGCGCGCCAGTACTCCCGACGATCGACGACTCAAGCGGCATGATAGGTACTTCTACCCGCCGTCTTTATCCGCGTCCACCGCGATGCGCGAGCACTCTCGTCATTCTGAGCGAAAGCTGCTGTAGCGAAGAATCTCGGAGCCGGGTTCCTTCGCTACGCTCAGGATGACCTTTGCGTGCTGCCAGCCGCATACCATTATGGTATGCAAAGGAGGACGAAGATGATCGTCAAAAGACGCAAGCTTCCGAGTTTCAAGAGCGAGCGCGCCGAGCGCGAGTTCTGGAGTCGTCACAGCATCGAGGAGTTCGAGGATGAACTTGCGGATCTCGACGTCCAGATTCGACCCGCGCGCACCGAGCAAATCGCTCTGAGGCTCTCCAAGGACGACTTGGAGAGCCTCAAGAAGCTAGCGCGACGTCGCGGAGTCGGCCACACGACTTTGGCCAGAAGCATCGTAGAACGATGACTCGCCACCGCGCAGCAGTTTCGAGATCGCTCCGCGCGCAAACGCAACGGAGTCCCCATATTGCCGAAGCGACGAGGTACGCGTCTCGTCACGCCCGAAATCGTCAACCGAATCCGGGACGAACCTTAGCTCTTCCTGCGCGCGCGGTACCTTCTTATCAACGCATTCGTCGAGCTGTCGTGAGCCAGTGGCGGCTCCGTTCCGGCCTCTAGCTCCGGGATTATTCTTTGCGCCAGCACTTTGCCTAGCTCTACGCCCCATTGATCGAATGAGTCTATGTTCCAGATTGCGCCCTGGGTGAAGACGCTATGCTCATACAGAGCTACCAGCTTGCCTAGCGCTTCGGGAGTTAGCTCGTCGGCTAATATCACTGTCGAAGGCCGATTGCCTTCGAATACTCGCGCCGGCACCAGCCACTCTGGCGTGCCCTCGGCTTTTACCTGCTCGGGGGTTTTTCCGAATGCCAGTGCCTCGGCTTGCGCGAATATATTTGATAGCAGCAGATCGTGATGCCGTCCCAGCGGATTAAGAGTGCGGCAGAAGCCTATGAAGTCGCACGGGATGAGTTTCGTCCCCTGATGGATTAGCTGGTAGAACGAATGCTGGCCGTTGGTGCCGGGCTCGCCCCAATAAATCGGTCCTGTCTGATAATCGAGCGGCGCGCCTTCGAGCGTGACGTGCTTGCCGTTCGACTCCATCGTCAACTGCTGCAGATAGGCGGGAAAGCGCTTGAGGTACTGCTCGTACGGCAGCACTGCTACCGTTTGCGCGCCGAAGAAATCGTTGTACCACACGCTCAGCAGGCCCATCAGCACCGGCAGGTTGCGCGCGAACGGCGCGGTGCGAAAATGCTCGTCGATCGCGTGGAAGCCGGACAGCATCGCGCGGAAATTTTCGGCGCCGACGGCGATCATCGTGGACAGGCCGATCGCGGAGTCCATCGAGTAGCGGCCGCCCACCCAGTCCCAGAAGCCGAACATATTTTTCGCGTCGATGCCGAACTTCGTCACTTCGGCGGCGTTGGTCGAGACTGCGGCGAAATGCTTTGCCACCGCCTTGTCGTCACCCAGCGCGGCGAGACTCCAGTCGCGGGCAGTGTGCGCGTTGGTCATCGTCTCGAGCGTGGTGAATGTCTTCGACGAAATGATGAACAGCGTCTCGGCCGGGTCGAGGTCGCGCGTGGCCTCGGCGAAATCGGTTCCATCGACGTTGGAGACGAAGCGCACCGTCAGATTGCGGTCGCTGTAGTGCCGCAGCGCCTCGTACGCCATCACCGGGCCAAGGTCGGAGCCGCCGATCCCGATATTGATGACGTTGCGGATGCGCTTGCCGGTATGACCCTTCCACGAGCCGTCGCGGATGCGCGCCGAAAAACCCGCCATGCGATCGAGCACCTCGTGGACTTTGGGCACTATGTCGTCGCCGTCAACCCCGATTGAAACGCCGCGCGGCGCGCGCAGCGCGATATGCAGGACGGCGCGCTTCTCCGTCAGGTTGATTTTGTCGCCGCGGAACATCGCGTCGATGCGCCCGCGGAGTCCCACCTCGCCGGCCAACGCCAGCAGCAGGCGAATGGTCTCGTCGGTCACGCGATGCTTGGAATAGTCGAAGTATAGGCCCGCGGCCTCGACGACGAGCCGCTCGCCGCGTTTCGGATCTTCGGCGAACAGCTCTTTCAGGTGGCGGCTGCGGATCTGATTGTAATGCGCCTGCAAGGCCTTCCACGCGGGGCGCTCGGTAAGCGAAATCGATTCTGCCATCGGGGTCTCCTTCCACAAACTACGGACTCGGCGCCGCCTGAACTTCGCCGGCGACTCGGCGATGAGTGTCACCTTTGCGTGCGGACTGGCGCGACAGATTTTGCGGCGCGAGCATTTGAAACATGATGATCGCGGCAGGCACGAGATAGAAGATCGAGCCGGGCACCCACATGATAGCGCCGGCGACAATCTGGTCGCCAAGGGGAGTGATTCCCGCGACGCGCGGCGCAGTCGCATACAGCGGATAAATCAACCGTTCGGAAAACATGAACAGCGCGGCCAGGATGGTGTTCTGCCCGTCTGCCAGCAGCAGATACGGAATCATCGCCCATCGCGGCCATCGCGCGGCCGCCGGCCATGGCTGAATGACCGGGTACCAGAACATCAGCGCGGTTGTGAAAAAGCATGCGTGCTCGGCCGCGTGCCATCCGTCGGAGCGCAGCGCGAGTTGAAAGGCGGCAGGCAGATGCCAGCCCCAGGTCGCGGCGGCGAACGCGATCCAGCACACCAGCGGCTCCGTCAGCCACGCGAAGAGTCGCCGCACAAAGCTCAAGCGGAGGATCGGTCCGACGATCGCCCTGGCGAGACGCGCGGGAATGCCGCGCACGATCGCAATCGCGGGTGCGCCGGCCAGAATGAGCGACGGCGCGACCAGCATCAGCAGCAGATGCTGCGTCATGTGAGCTTGCAGCAGCAGGTCGTCGAGCTCCTCGAGCGGCGACGCGCTCGCCACGAGCAGTGCCGCAATCCCGGCCATGAACGACGCGAGTCGCCAGATGGGAAAGCGTCGCGGCATCTGACGATGCAAGCGATTGAACCCCCGCGCGTACACCGCGGCGGTGACGAGCAGCATCGCGATCGTTGCGACGGGCGGCGTCCACGATTCGATGGCGGTTTGGATTACTGAATTCACTGCCAGGAATGATCGGGCGATTCAGTTACTCGATGCAAGCACGGCGGGGCGTGCCGAATCGCGCGCGGGAGGTTCGCCGCGTGGATGCATCGTGGCGAGGAAGGCGACGATCGCGTTGACCTCCGCGGGGGTGAGGTTCTTGCCGTAGGCCGGCATGTTGCCGCCACCTTGAATTATCTGGCGAACGATCTGATCGCGCGTGAGCCGCGTGGCGGTGTCGTCGAGCGCGGGACCGCGCATCCCGCCCTGGCCGCCGAGCAAGTGGCAGTTGCGGCACTGCTTGCTCTGCACGAGCAAGGCGCCCTGAAGTTCCAGCGGAGTGCGGCCCTTGACGTAGTCGATGGGCGTCGGTGCGGCGCTCCACGCATCCATCACCGGCGACCATGGCGAAAACGTCCCAAGCCAGGTGAGCGTGCCGACGGTCGTGACCGCGAGAATGACGATCACGACCGAGAAAGGACGCCGCCGCCAGCTCTTCTCGCCCGTTCCCGAAATGAAGGGGATGGCGAACAGGAGCGCGATCACGGCGACCGGACCGGTGAGCATCAGAAAGGTTTCGGTCCACGGCGGCAATAGTGCGAACAGCGAGAATAGCCACAGGAAGAAAAAGTCGGGGCGCGGGACGGTCTGGATGATCGTCGGATCGGGCTGGCCGTTGGGACCGATCGGGCCGGCCACCGCGGCGACCACCAGCAGGCTCAGGATAATCACTCCGGCGAAGACCAGATCCTTTTGCGCCGCGAACGGAAAGAACGGTTCGCCGTCGGCGTGTACTAACTCCTGGTACTGCTGCAAGTAGCTATTGCGTCTGACTATTCGACCAGGCATCGGCCATTCGTTGATTCCGAGCCTCAGCACCAAGTAGAGATGCAGCCCGACGAAACCGATCAGCAAAGCCGGAATCACGAACACGTGCAGCGCGAAGAACCGCGACAGAGTCTCGGCGGCGATGATAGGTCCGCCGAGAATCAGGTGCACGATCATGAAGCCGATGATCGGCGTGCGGCCGGCGATCGATGCGCCGATGCCGAGACCCCAGTAGGCGTTCTGATCGAAGCGCAGGACCTGGCCGGTGAACGCCATCCCCAGGGTGCACAAAAGCAGTACGCAGCCCGCCACCCAGGTGAGTTCGCGCGGATACTTGTACGCGCCGAACAGGAAGACCTGAATCATGTGCACGAACATCAGCGCGACCATGAAGTTGGAGCCCCAGCCGTGCAGCGCGCGCAGATACCATCCGAGCGGCTGCTGGTAGTTCAAGTAAATCAGGCTGTCCCAGGCGCGATCGGTGGCGGGCGTATAGACCGTCGCCAGGCAGATGCCGGTGACCACTTGCAGGACAAATACCACCAGCGTGGCGCTGCCGAATACGTACCACCAGCTCGCGGAGCTGCGCGGCACGGGATGCGCGGCGACCTCGACGATCGTCTGGCCCAGTTGCAGGCGCGCGTCGAGCCATCGGCCGATTGATTTGAGCACGTCAATCATGCATTCGGCTGGCCCAGCGTCGGCAATTGGCCGGCGGAGATCCAAAGTTTGCCGGCCTCGACCTTGTATTCATATTGATACAGCGGGCGCGGCGGAGGTCCCGAAGCGTGTCTGCCATCGGAATAGAACACGCCCCCGTGGCACGGGCACATGAACAGTTCGGATTCGCCGAACCATCGCACCGGGCATCCAAGATGGGTGCAGTTGATCGCAAAGACCTGGAATTCGTCGCCCGCCAGGCGCCGCACCCAGCAGGGAATCTTGGCCGTCTCGCCGTCCCACGCCTTCTTGAACGGGTTTACATACTCGGCCAGGCGCGTCTGATGTTCTGGATAGTCAGTCAGCGGGCCAAGTGGTATCCAGTCGAGCCAGGTGAAGCGCCGGGCGGGCGATAGTACGTAGCCGACAATTGGTATCGCGAAGAATGCAATAGCTATTGCGTTAATTGCTATGCCGAGACGAAACAGAAACGTCCGTCGCGAAGTGTTTTCAGATGATGGAGTCATTTCAATTTCCCATTGCCGGCGGTGCGGGACGTTTCGCAGCGAGCCAGGCGACCACATCGGAGACTTGTTCGGCGGTCAACGCTTGCCCGCCGGCGTCGTGCTTCCAATCGGGATGGCCCAGGTCGGGGCGCCCCGCGATCACAACCGTGCGCAGGTACTGATTGCTGACGAGCGAAAGATAGGACGCATCGGCGACAGAACCGGCGATGGCTCCACCCTTGCCGTCGGGCCCATGACACAGTTGGCAGTTTGACGCATAAACCTGGGCGCCGCGGGACGAATCGCCCGTCGAACCGGAGTAGGGCGGGGCGCCCGCACCGGCTCCTGCAGCCCCAGTCCAATTTTGGCGGATGCCGGCGATCAGAATTTCTATCTGCCGATCTGTCAGCGAGCCGCCGGCGTTGCGCGCGAACGGCGGCATCGCGGTCCCCGCAACGCCGTCGGCAATCACGCGGCGCATCGAAGCGTCATCGACGATCGCGAGATAGACCGGATTGTTCATTGCAATCGCAGCGCCAAACTTGCCGCCGGCTCCATGGCATCCGGCACAATTCTGGCCGTACAGCGTGCCGAAGTCGGTCACCTCGGAGGGGCGCAGCGGAAGATCCGCCTGGGTTGGACGGCCGGGAAGCGTATCGCATCCGGCGAGCAGGATTGCGGCCAGCGACGCGATCGCGAGGAGCGATTTGGCCCGGCGCGCGTTCAACTTGGCTCCTGGTCCTCGCGTTTCTCGCCGAGGCCGGGCGCGTCGATGCCGGTGCGAACGGCGAACGAGAGATGCTGCAGAGTGCGGACGCGCTCGGTCAGATTAACCACGAAACCCGCGACCGCGCCAAAAGCGATTTGACACAGGATGAACCATCGCCACTCGATTCGCGCTTCGAGCAGCGGGTTGATCACACTGAGCGACGACCACAGCAGGCCCGTCCACAACAGCGGGGCGACTATCGCGGCCCACAACGCCGGGTAGCGCGGAAACATCGGAAGCATCACCCCATAGAGCAGTCCGACCAATATTGAAGCCGAGGCGTGAATAATCAGGGCGACGACAAATGCTTGCGGGATGAAGGACGAGAGCGTGGCGGTGTCGGCGTTCGCGAGATTGGCCATCGCCGTCGCGGCGAGGATGTTGATCGTGTACCAGGGACTGCCGTGAAGAACGATACCCTGCAACGTCGCGAGCACGGCCATCGCGGCGCCGCCCGCGATGCCGCCCTTGATTCCGGCGGAATAGGGATAGATCTCGAGTGGAAGTACGGCGCGATGACCCAGTTCGCCGACCTGTAGGTGAGCGACTCCGATTCTTGCAGGCACGGCCGCCTCCACGCCAGTCTCGACGCGAACCTTCTCGCGATGCTCGACTGGAAGTACCTCGCGAAACCATCCAACGGCGCCGGTTATCGTGAGAATGAAGCCCACCATGCTGACTGCGATACTGGTGACCAGGCCGGCGAAGGCGAGCGCCAAGCCGAGCGCCATGATCATCGGCCACGCGGTTGGCGCGGGAGCTTCGATTACGTTGTCGGGGTTTTCCTGAATAGCCATTGCTCCAACTCAGCGGCCGATCACGTACACGGTCAGGAATACTACTACCCACACTGCGTCAACGAAGTGCCAATACCATGAGAGAACATCAGTCCGCTCGACGTGACGCTCGTTCATATAACCGCACATAGTCAGAACCATCACGACCAGGATGAGTAGTAATCCAACGGTGACGTGGAGCGCGTGCAGGCCGACCAGTGAGTAATATGTGGTCCCGAAAAGATTGGTGCGAATCGTGAGGCCCTCGTGGTAGATGAGTCGGCGCCATTCCAGCGCCGTGCCGGTCAGGAACTCGAGACCCAGCGCGAACGTGATGAACCACCAGATGGCGAAGGTGCGAATCGCGCCGGCGCGCAGCGCCCAAATCGAAAATACGATTGTGACGCTGCTCGACAGCAGGCAGATGGTGTTCAGAATCGGAGGCGACAGGACTTCCCTGGGGAAGGGGCCCGTCAGGCTCTTGCCCAGATAGAAGATGTAGGCGACTACGAAGATCGAGAAGAAGGCGGACTCGGTGAGGATCAGCGCGAGCATGCCCATGCGGCCGCGTCGCGGGAGGGTTTCGCGCCATGCCGCAGCGGCTGTCGGGATCGCGGAGGGTGCAGCCGCCATTATGAGACCCTCCAGTTCACTCGTACCTCCAGTCCGGGTCTTCAGGATGCTTCAAGTCCCAGAGCGGACGGCGGCTGCGCACCACGGGCGGCGCTGCGAAATTGTACTCGGGCGGCGGCGAAGTCGTGGACCACTCCAGCGTCCACGCGTCCCAGGGATCGTTGCCGGCCGGCTCGTCGGAACGAAGCGACCGCAAAACGTTGATTACGAATATCAAGACGGCGACGCCCTGCACCAGCGCCCCGATCGACGCGATGAGGTTGAGGGTTTCCAGTCCGCGGCCCGGCTGATAGGTGTAAATGCGGCGCGGCATCCCGCGCAGGCCCGCAAAATGCAGAGTATCGAAGGTCAGATGGAAGCCGATCACGAATAGCCAGAAATGCCACTTGCCGAGAGTCTCATTGAGCATTCGGCCGGTAGCCTTTGGAAACCAGTAGTAGATAGCGGCGAATATCATAAAGACGATCGCGCCGATTAGTACGTAATGGAAGTGAGCAACTACGAAGTAGGTATCGGTGAGTTGCCAGTCGAAGGGAGCGACGGCGAGCATGATGCCGGTCAGGCCCGCGACCAGAAACTGAAAGAGAAATCCCAGGCTGAACAGCATCGGCACCTTGAAGCGAAGCTTCCCGCCCCAGATTGTTCCGAGCCAATTGAAAATCTTGATCCCGGTCGGCAACCCGACCAGCATCGTCGAGGCGGCGAAAAAAGAGTTGCCGGCGGGCGTCATGCCGACCGCGAACATGTGATGCGCCCACACGCCCAGACTGATGAATGCGATCGCGCACGACGCCGCGACCATCACGGCGTAACCGAAGATCACTTTGCGCGAGAAGACCGGGATGATCTCCGAGGCGAAGGCGAAGGCGGGAATGACCAGGATGTAAACCTCAGGATGGCCGAAGATCCAGAAGAAGTGCTGCCACAGGATAGCCGAGCCGCCCGCTTGGGTGTCGAAGAAATGCGCACCGAGAAGGCGATCGAGCAGCAGCATCGCCTGCGCGGCCGAGAGCGGCGGCAATGCCACCAGCATCATGAACGCGACGACCACGGCGAGCCACACCAGCACCGGCATCTTGCTCAGGGTCATCCCTTCGCAGCGCATGCAAAATGCGCTGGTGATTATGTTGATGGCAGTCGCAGTCGAGCCGACGCTAGTCAGTAAGATACTCAGTATCCAATAGTCAGTACTGTTGCCGCGCGAAAACGGCAGCTCGGTCAGTGGCGCGTACGCGAACCAGCCGACGTCGGGCGCGCTGCCCGCGCCGTAAAGACCGTCGCCGGCGATGTAGCTGAAATAGAGAAGAAAAGCGCCGAAGAACCACAACCAGAAGCCGAAGGCGTTGAGGCGCGGGAAGGCCAGATCGCGCGCGCCAATCATCAGCGGCACGAGATAGTTGAAGAAGCCGGTGAGGATGGGCATCCCGACCAGGAACACCATCGCAGTGCCGTGCATCGTGAGCAGGCGATTGAACACCTGCGGCGGCACGATGCCGGCGTCGGGCACCGCCAGCTGAAGGCGAATCGTCGCGGCCTGCAGACCGGCGATCAGGAAAAAGAACAGGCCGCCGCCGATGTACATGATGCCAAGGCGTTTGTGATCGACCGTGACGACCCATTCGTGGAGCTTGCCGACGATCGGCAGCGCTTGCAGATCGTCGGCGGCGCCGAGAGCGATTTCGTGGTCAATGCTTCCCGCCATGTCTGAATCTCCAAATCAGCGCAGCGTGGCCAGGTAGGCGACCAGATCGTCGAGGTCCTTGCCGCCGAGATTCATCGCCGGCATGAGCGCCCCGGGCTTCATTGTGCCGGGGTCGGTCACCCAGATGCGCAGGTGATCGCGCGTGTTCATCGCGACGCCCGCGCCGATCGTCTCGCGGGTCATCAGATGCGTCAGGTCGGGGCCGAAACGTCCGTCGGCCGCGGTGCCGCGAATGGTGTGGCAATTGACGCAGGCGGTGGATTCGAATACCCGGCGGCCGTGGCCGACGGACGCGTCGAGGGCTGGCGGCTGTTTCTGCGCGGCAACCCAACGGTCGAAGTCGGCGCGCGGTTCGACAATCACCCGCAGCAGCATCATGGCGTGCTCGGTGCCGCAGTACTCGCCGCACTGCCCGAGGTAGGTTCCGGCGACGTGCGGATCGATCCACATCGAATTTTTGCGGTTCGGGATGACGTCAGTCTTGCCCGCGAGGCGAGGCACCCAGAAGCTGTGCGCGACATCGGCGGACTCAAGGTCGAGAAAGGTCGGCGTCGGGCTTTTTGGATCGCTTAGCGGAACGTGAAGTTCGTTGGCGGTGACGACGCCGATGCCGGCGTAGCGAAACTCCCACCACCATTGATGCGCGATCACGTGGACGTCAAGAGCACCGGGCGGCCGCGGCGGCGACTGCACCGTATATATGGTGCGGGCCGTGATCAGGATGAGCACCAATACGATGAGGATGGGGACTGTCGTCCATGCGAACTCGATGGGATTGCTGCCGTACACCTGCGGCGGTTCGCGGCCGTCGTCGCCGCGGCGGGCGCGAAAACGCACGATGCTGTAGCTCAGCAGACCGGCGACGATCAGGAATATCACGGCGGTGATCGAGACCACGAAGAAGGCGAGGGTGTTGATCTCGTGGGCCGGAGTCGAGACCGCATCGAAGACGCTGCTCGGGGGGATTTTAGCGTTCGAATCGCCCATTCCCCAGTCGTTCGCGAATGCTGCAACGGGGGCCCAGCCGACCACGGCCATCGTCAACCACCAGCGCTTCATCAGTGCGGACAAGCTTTTGAAGTCCCCGAGACCGCAGCCGCCGCTCCGACAGCGCAGTTGCGAATCTCAGTCAGTGAGGAGTAGCACAAAATAATTTTTGAGACTAAAGCAGTGCCGGACTCGCAACGAGGTTCGGCGCCGCTCTTGACGCGGGCGCTGCCGCACAATAACCGATCGATCATGGCCGATTCAGAGCCGCGCACGCGCGCCCTCGAGTTATGGAACGAGGCGATGCGCTTTCACATGAGCCGCGATCTCGAGCGTGCGGTCGAGCTCTATACAAAATCCATCGAAGTCTTTCCTACCGCCGAGGCCTACACCTTTCGCGGGTGGGCGTTCGAGGCAATGGGCCACATCGACGACGCCATCGCCGAATGCCGCCGCGCTATCGAAATCGATCCCGCGTTTGGCAACCCCTACAACGACATCGGCGCGTATTTGATCGCCAAGGGCGAGCTCGATGAGGCTGTCCCGTGGCTGGAGAAAGCCAAGACCGCGCCGCGCTACGATCCGCGTCACTTTCCCTTCATCAACCTGGGTCGAATTTACGCGGCTAAGGGAATGGTCAAACGGGCGATCGACGAATTTGAGGGCGCGCTCGCTTTCGCACCAGGCGATCCAACTTGCGAATCCGCACTGGCGCAACTCCGCGCCCTGCTGAATTGAACGATCAAGTCTCGGCGTGTGATTGATGACGCATCCTGCGCTGAAAATCCGTGCCGTAATTTTCGACCTCGACGAAACCCTGATCGAGGAAGAAGCCTCCAACGATGCTTCCGCGCTGGCCGCCGCCGAGATCGCCCTGGCTCGCCGCGGCGTCAATCGCACCGCGCTGCTCGCCGCCTTGCGCAAGCGTTCGGGCGAGCTGTTTGTCGCCGGCCCGATGATCGATTACTGCCGCTACATCGGCGTCAGCCCGCGCGAAGCACTATGGGGTTCGTTCACCGGCGACGATCCCGCGCTCTCGCAGCTTCGCGATTGGATGCCTGCGTACAGGCTGCGCTCGTGGATGGGCGCGCTCGACGAGCTGGGCATCGACGACCCCGCGCTCGCCGCCGAGCTCGCTGAATTCTTTGCGCTCGATCGAAGCCGCCGCCACGTCGTCTTCCCCGAGTCGGTTCAGGTCCTGCATCACTTGAAAAAACTCTTTCGGCTGGCGCTGCTCACCAACGGCGCACCCGATATCCAGGAAAATAAACTCGGCGGTTCGAACCTCGCCGGCTTCTTTGAAACCATCGTCATCTCGGGCCATCACGGCTTCGGAAAACCCGACCCGAGGATTTTTCAATTGGCGCTGGCAGGACTGAACGTCGCGCCGCACGACGCGGTGATGATCGGCGACAGCCTCAACCGCGACGTCGCGGGCGCGCGCAACGCGGGCCTCCGCACCATCTGGATCAACCGCTACGACCGAATCCCCACCGATAGTCATCCGATTCCCGATTTTCAATTGACCGATCTGCGCGATTTGCCGGCTTTGCTGACGCCCGCCGACTAAGTCCGGATTCTCGCGATGTCCGAGGATGCGGCAAACCAATGTCGCATTTTGCCTGCTCGATGCCAGCGAAATGCCGCATCGATCCCCATCTGCGGCCCGCCGCACAGTTGTGCCTATTACGGACAAGTGTTCAACGAGTGTCCCGATTCCGAACCGCTGGCACA